>Ga0302134_10001534_pt1 | contig 10878 bp, 11 predicted proteins | sample CB9_SCM_MG_FD_203123 | JGI IMG/M metagenome (GOLD analysis project Ga0302134, IMG submission 203123) | Marine microbial communities from Western Arctic Ocean, Canada - CB9_SCM | ecosystem: Environmental > Aquatic > Marine > Oceanic | place: Canada: Western Arctic Ocean | collected 2017-09-19
CAGTAATCGAAACTTCACCACGCTTTTTGCCATCTCGTCGGTGGATATTGAAATTGGTATCCGACGAGGTAACGAGTGAAACAGCACCTGAGCCCGGTTCAGACTTGAAGTGCTTGTAGTAGAACAGCTCTTTAATTGAAGCTCGGTCGGCTTTTGTCGTGTAGCCGAACAGGGTCGAACGCAAAAACGCCCGAATCGCCGACTTACCAGCTTCGTTTGGACCATGAAGCAGCGTGAGTCGATTCGACATGTCGTCGAATTCACGATCTACAAATGGTCCGAAGTTTTCTATGTTTATTCCTGTTAGTCGCAAGTTATTTACCCTGCTCCAACAGTTCTGCTAAATACCAGCGCGCTTCTTCAGCCCAAGCCGAAACTTGTTCATCGCTCGGCTTTGCGAGCCCGTGACGACGACCTGTGTAAACGTCGGATACTACTTCGGTGAGCCTGTCGATTTCATCAGATTCAATCGAAGAAAGCAGCGCACGCTTTAACGTAGCGCCAAGAAAATCATCTTGCTTTGCGCGGGATTCAATATCAATCGCAGGTCGAGTTGAATCGACAATTCGCTCGACCCAAACCCACGGTGAACCGCCTCCGCTCCATGCGCCTCGAACTGCATCCAGCAAATCTTCAACAGCACCATCGGCTGAAAGCTGCTCGTGAAGTGGACCACGGCCAACGAGAGTTAGCCGACACACAACATCACGATCTTCAGCCTGAACGCTGAGATTATCGGTTGCCTGACGAATAGCGGAATCAAGACTATCGATTGTCTCTAAGTTTGAAATATCTACTTCGCTACGTTCCCATCGGACAACGTCGAGGGCAGCAAACTCGCTTCGTGAAGCTCCTGAAGGATCAACATCAACCACCAACGCTCCACGAGCACCCGTTTCGTTTGGGTGACGACCCTGAGTGTTGCCAGGGTAGGCAATCACAGGAGCAGAGCGTTTAAGTGTTTGACGAGTGTGAACGTGACCAAGTGCCCAGTAGTCGATTCCCGATTCTGAAAGGTCTTCAACCGAACAGGGAGCGTAGTTTGGGTGGGCTGTATTGGCTCCCACGTTAGCGTGAAGAAGTCCGATTGCAAATAAATTAGCTGATTCAGGCGGGCTGAACTGAGTCGCGAGATTGTCTGTCACTTCGCGAGTCGGATAGCTCATGCCCTGAATAGCTGCGACTACTTCGCCGTTCTTTTCGAAATTCTTCCATTCGGGAGTTGCACCGAAGATATGAACACCTTCTGGCCACGAAATAGACGACTGCCAGCCATCGAGCGGGTCGTGATTTCCATGAACTACAAAGGATTTGATGCCTTTGTCTGACAGTTTGGAAAGACCGTCCCGGAAGCGTAACTGCGCTCGAACTGAACGATCGGCGCCATCGTAAACGTCACCAGCGATTACGAGGAAGTCCACATTTTGTTTAATGCAAAGATCGACCAAGTTCTGAAAGGCTTCAAAAGTTGCCTCTCGTAAACGGGTCGCTACTCGATTATCCGCGTCACCGACACCCGCAAAGGGTGAATCGATGTGAAGATCTGCCGCGTGTACAAAGCGGAAAGAATCCATATCGTTGCGCTAACTCACTGATAGGCCGGTTCGTGCAATTGGGTGGTGGGCGGCGGGTTCGAATTCCCGCTGAATGCAAGATCAGCCTGTCACTACGTTCAGTCTAGCTTAGTAGCTGATGTTCATTCGAGAGGGCTGTCACGTACAAGATACGTGGGGGTCAGCACGCGAGTACAGAACCGTTCGTAACGTAGTTTGGCTGTGTTTAGGATTTGCGACCGACGTAGATGCCTCGACCGGTTAGTCCTTCTTCAAGGTATTCGAGAACAAGTCGGCCGCGTTCGACTGGCTCAGAAACCATCATTCGAGTAACTACAAATTCATCGGTCTTGTATGTTTCAGCATCGACATTCCCTACGAGCCATGCTTCTGGCGAAAGCCACGGCTCTACGAGAAGCATTCCGCCAGAATTTATGTGTTTTGCCATGTTGGCGATGGCCTGTTCCATGCGTTCGACTGTTTTTGCGTAGCCGATTGACGAAAACAGGCAAGTTACAGCATCGAATTTTGTACCGAGATCAAAATCGCACATGTCACCGAGGTGCAAAGGTAGGTTCTGGACTCGTTCCTTGGCGATGGCGAGCATCTCTGGGTCGAGTTCCACACCGGTGCATTCGAATTGTTTACTCAAGTGCTCAATATGTTTTCCGGTTCCGCACGCTACGTCAAGAAATGTCTTGGCGTTCGGAACACGTTCACGAACTAACGAAGTTACGAGTTCGCTTTCGCCTTCGTAATCTTTGTACGAGTAGACAGCGTCGTAGTGTTTTGCAGTTTTGGTGAACATGGCAAGCAGGTTAGTACGTTTGAGATATACGGGATGTAGTCATTTTCACCATGACAACGTTTGGAGGTAAATTCCAGACAATTCCCAGACATTTTCTTCGTATAGTGCCGGGCTGTGAACTAGTGAATTCTTGGAGGGCTACTTGGCAAGATCGAATCGATCGCAATATAGACGTGTCGCTTTTGCGATCATATCGTCAGTTTTTATCGCAATGTATGTGAGTTTACCGGCGCAGGCGATAGTTATTAGAGATGACGTGGACGATGGGGAATATTTGGCGGCCGCCGGTTCATACGAAGCCGTTTTCGATGTGTTCGAAAAACGAGGTGGAGTCGGAACGTTGATCTCGTCGGAGTTGGCAATTACAGCTGGCCACGTCGGGCAGGATATTCCGGTCGGTCACAAAGTAGAAATTGCTGGTGCCCAATATGAGGTTGAGAGAGTCATTCTTCATCCCGAATGGGAGTCAAATAATCGTGAGATGGCGCTATTTAAACTCGATCGTCCGGTAGTGGGTATCGATCCAATATTGCCGTACGACGGCTCCGGCGAACTGAATCAGATTGTAACTTTTGTAGGGCGTGGTGATACTGGAACCGGGCTGACTGGTCCAGTTACAGCCGACCACGAGTTGCGAGCGGCGACTAATCGATTCGAACGTGTCGAAGGTGGCACGCTCGTTTTTAGATTTGATTCTCCTGATGATGAAAACGTAACTCCACTTGAAGGGGTAAGTGGCCCCGGCGACAGTGGAGGACCGGCTCTGATGGAAAGTGGAGATGGATTGCGACTCGTCGGTCTCAGCGTTGCTTCCAGTGGCCGACCACCGGGAACGTACGGTAATTGGGAGTTCTACAGCCGGGTATCGCCAGATGTGGATTGGATCAACGAGGTGTTGGCATCCGAAATCGGTTCAGTCCCCGGTGAATCAAATAAGATCACACCGATTACTGGAGTGGCGGGTGATGACGACGATCGGACCCGTTTTATGACCTACATATCGCTCGCAGCAGTGATCACCGTGCTGATCTTGTCGACAGCATTGTGGAGACGTCGACGATCTAACTCGTAGCCCCTCAGCGTTTTCTAATTGTTGTGAACGTCTGCGTAAGATTTAACCTACGAATAGATCGAGCACGTTTCCGAAACCTGAGCCGTCTAGTCGGTACAGCTCGGTGAATCCACATTTCGTACATGAGACGGTCTGGTACTTCTGGTTCTGTAGATTGAAGAGCCTGCTGATACCAGAACCAGTTGTTCTGATCTCTCCAGCTTTGAACGTTGTCGTGTGGCATTTTTCGCAGGTGTACTGGCGTTGTTCCATGTTGTTCTCGGGTTTGCTCAGGAAATGACAGGCTCGTTTGGATCAGCGTAACAAAAAAGGGTCGCATCTTTCGATGCGACCCTTTTCGTAATTGCGTTTTGTGCCGAGCGTGCATTCGCACTTGGGCACTTCCGCGATCTTCGCGGGTAAAGCAAAGGCTATTTAGAAGCCCATGTCTCCACCAGGAGGTCCGCCTGCCGGCATTGCTGGCATTGGGTCGTCCTTCTCGCTGATCAGAGCCTCAGTAGTGAGGATCATTCCAGCAACGGAAACAGCGTTTTCAACTGCAGCACGAGTTACCTTGGCAGGGTCAACGATTCCCATCGCAACCATGTCGCCGTACTCGCCCTTGTGAGCGTCGAAACCGAAGTTCTTTTCTTTGTTACCGGCAACCTTGCTCAGGATTACAGCGCCTTCATAACCGGAGTTAGAGGCAATTACCCTGATAGGTGCAAGTAGAGCTTTCTTCAGCACGTTAATGCCAGTCTGCTCGTCACCGTTGTCAGATGTTACTGAGCTGAGACCTTCGGAAGCCTTGATGAGAACTGTTCCACCGCCGGGAACGATTCCTTCTTCAACAGCAGCACGAGTAGCCGAAAGGGCGTCTTCCATGCGCTGCTTCTTCTCTTTCATCTCAATTTCGGTAGCAGCACCGACTTTGAGGATGGCTACACCACCGGACAACTTAGCAAGACGCTCCTGGAGCTTCTCACGGTCGTAGTCGGATGAAGTGTCACCAATCTGAGATTCGATTTCAGCCTTGCGACCCTTGAGGGCGTCGGCAGAACCTGCGCCATCAACAAACGTAGTCTCGTCTTTGTTGACGACAACCTGCTTGCACTTGCCGAGGTCATCAAGAGTAACCGTGTCGAGCTTGCGACCGATTTCTTCTGAAATGACTGTTCCGCCAGTTAGAACTGCGATGTCTTCGAGCATTGCCTTTCGGCGGTCACCGAAGCCAGGAGCCTTGACGGCTGCCACGTTCAATGTGCCACGAAGCTTATTCACTACGAGAGTAGCGAGAGCCTCGCCCTCAACGTCTTCTGCGATAACAAGAATGTTCTTGTTGGTCTGCAGTACCTTCTCAAGAACAGGGAGAAGGTCTGAAATTGCAGAAATCTTCTGTGAAGTGATGAGTACGTAAGGATCGTTAAGAACAGCTTCCTGTTTTTCGGAATTGTTCACGAAGTAAGGTGAAAGGTATCCACGGTCGATCTGCATACCTTCAACGAACTCGGTCTCGTATGAAAGAGACTTCGACTCGTCAACGGTAATAACGCCGTCTTTACCAACCTTGTCCATAACGTCGGAAATGAGCGTGCCCATTTCGTCGTCGTGGGAAGAAAGGATTGCAACGCTTTCGATCTGTTCCTTAGAGTCAACTGGAGTTGACTGTGCGGCGATCGACGTTCGGATGTAACCCATAGCGATTTCCATACCGCGCTTGATTGCCATTGGGTCGGCACCGGCTGTCACGTTCTTGAAGCCTTCAGCAATAATTGCCTGAGCTAGAACGGTCGAGGTGGTCGTGCCATCACCAGCGTCGTCGTTAGTCTTCTTTGAGACTTCCTTCAGAAGCTGTGCACCCATGTTTGCAAACGGATCTTCGAGGTCGATCTCTTTGGCGATGGTTACACCGTCAGAGTTGACTTGCGGAGGTCCGAATTTCTTGTCGACGATAACGTTTCGACCACGTGGGCCAAGAGTCGACTTCAAAACGTTAGCGAGAACGTCGATGCCTTCTTTAAGGCGTGATCGAGCGTCATCACTGAACTTTAGTTCTTTTGCTGCCATTACTTATATATCTCCAAAATGAGACGGGTAGTTCGAGATTGAACTATCCAACGATTGCGAGGATGTCGCTCTCTCGAACGATGAGGTAGTCAACTCCGCCTTCTGAGTACTCAGTACCTGCGTACTTCGAGTAGATGACGGTCTGACCGACTGAAACAGGCATATCTATGACTGTGCCGTCGTCGGTTGTTCGGCCTGGGCCGGCTGCTACGACTGCGCCCTGTTGAGGCTTTTCTTTTGCTGTGTCAGGAATGATGATTCCGCCGGGAGAGGTTGATGCCTCTGAGTCGGCAGGCTCGATAATTACCCTGTCACCAAGCGGTGTGAGGTTCAGTGCCACTGAGTTTTTTCTCCTTAGTTGTCACGAGTTGTCACGCGAGAAAACGGTTTTTAAAAATTGATATAAGGGTGCGGACACACCAAATCAAGTTCAAACCGGACCGTTTTCATGATTAGCACTCGACCTTGCCGACTGTTAGCAGTCGCGGGCTTAGAGTGCCAGACAACGAATTCTATGAATGCTAGGGGGGTGCGTCAACCGATGTTGTCAGTGAGTTTGACGTTTGAAGAAGAACGATCGGCTAAAACTGGCGGGCTAACTGGCTCGCCTACGGCCTAAGGCTGCGTAGATTCGAACAGCACTTCGCCATCAATTTCGATTTTCACGTGCCGCTGGAATTCTCGAATTGCGTCGAGGTTCACTTCGACTCCGAGACCGGGTTCATCTGATGCTCGAATCAGACCGTCTGAGTCCCTAAAGATTCCGGTTGGGGCAGTTAGTCCGAGAATCAGTGCCGAAGGCCCAGCAGGATATTCGGTGAGGTTAAACTCTTCGTAGCCTGCGAATACATGAATCGATGCTGCAACCGATAGATGGCTCTTGAACGTGTGGTTCAAGTACTGGATGCCTAGTTCGTGAGCTTTATCGGCAACACGTTTCGCTTCGGTGATGCCGCCGATTCGTCCGACGTCGATCTGAACGTAGTCGAGTCCAGCGTTCTCCATCATGTCGTCGGCTGCACGGAAGAAGTCGGCTCCTTCACCACCTGCGATACCGATATTGATTTTGTCCGCACGAACTTTGTCGCTGAGTGCTTTATAAGCACCAACTTCTTCCGTGTGAAGTGGTTCTTCGAGCCAAGTAACGCCAAGATCGGCGAATGCGACTGCTCGTTCATAAGCAGCGTCAACGTTGTCACCCCAGATAGTTCCTGCATCAACCATTAGCTTCGCATCAGGTCCCAGACCATCACGTGCTGCCTGAACTAGTGCGATGTCATCTGCCAGTGAACCGCGACCCATTGGGCCCCAGCCGAACTTGGCAGCTCTAAAATCACGTTCAACTATCGAATCTGCAACCGCTCTGGTCTCTGCAGGATCATCTCCGAACAAAACGCTCGCGTACGGAAGTTTTTTATACGAAGCTTTGTGACCAATCAGCTTCCACACCGGTTCGCCGAGATGTTTGCCAAGCACGTCCCACATTGCGATGTCGGCACCGGCTACGGCGTGATCGAGCTGTTGGATATCTAGTCCGTATTCACCAGCTTTGTTGCGAAGGCGAATTACGTCTTCGGGAGAATCAAGAGTTTCGCCTATTAGCGCTTCGTTGATGTTGATGACGTTGGAGTGTGACATCGGCATCACGTATGTAGCCATCGAGACCAATGGCGATGCGTCACATTCGCCCCAGCCTTCGAGTCCGTTGTCGGTTCTCACACGAACGACAAGCGAATCCTGAGTACCGTCGGCTGTTCGGGTGATTTTCGGGAGCGCTACGTAAAAGAGATCGATAGCTTCGATTTTCAAGGTATTAGGATGCTTTCCAGATCATGAGGTCAGAGATTGATGCCAGCAACGTGTCGTATTCGGCAAGGTCGTATTTATCGAGGACTTTTCTACCGGGTGAGCGGGTAGTCGAAGACGTAATAACGCCTCGGCGTACCAGTACTTCTTTGAAAGCGTTCATGCCGTATAGGCTTTCAAAGTTGTTCAATGGAGCCATTCGAGTGTGGATTTCTCTCGCACCATCTTCATCGCCATCTTCAAGTAGATCCCAAATCTTCGAATGAATATCGCCGAAGTGAGAAGCGGGCATATTGCCTGTCATCCCTCGGTTGTACTCAGAAATCAGGAATTTGCAGCCCATTCCACCCATCACGCCTTTGACAGATTCTCCGGCTTGATCGAGCAGGGCAGTTGTTAGCTGCGCTGCGAATACGGTTTCTTCTTTCACGTAGCTAACGTTCTCTACGTTCTCGCAGAGTTCAGCCAATTGCGTTGCGCTTAGGGGAGCACCTAGCGAGTGATTCTGAATCCAGATAGGAATATCTACAACTTCACTGAGAAGTTCAAAGAACGACAGCACTTCGTCTGTCGATGGTCGATCGATATTAAACGGCGGCATTGCGATTACCGAGTCGAATCCTGCGCCTTCAGCATATTTCGCCAGTTCGATCGAGTGGATATTCGAAATGCCTGAAACACCGGCGACAGTCGGAATGCGATTCGCCACAACTTTCGTGGTGACATCAAATACTTTGCGACGTTCTGTATCGGTGAGAGCCTGATATTCGCTTGCCATCACCGGCATTACGATGCCGTGACAGCCGTTATCGACTGAAAATTCTAGAACGCTCTCTAGTGATCGAACATCAAGCGTTTCATCTTCGTTAAACGGCGTTGCTGGGATTCCATAGATGCCGCGGTACTGATCGGAAGATTTAGTGGTCATTAATTAAGACGTAGCGGTGCTACTTTTTCCTTAGTCGCATGATGTAGTGTCGGCCGCCTCGTGTGTACGGGGCGATGCTTTTGTTCATAATCTCGATCAGCTCACGAGCGGCGATTAGATCGGATTCGTGAAGGAGGCGAGCTTCTGTTTCTTTCGCTCGGTTGAACGCGAAGGCGAGATCGGTAACATCGAGAGACGTTTCAAGGTTAAGTCCCCATCCTTCAGACAATTGAAGTGGGGTTACTTTGGGGTCTTCAAACAGCGATATAGCTATGAAGCTTCCGCCAGGTTTGAGAACTCGTTTTACTTCCGCTGGGTCAAAAACGTCGGTGGTGACGACCATGTCGAACATTCCGTCGTCGAACGGCAAATCTTCAACTGGAGCTTTTACGAAAGTACAAAGCTCGGAGATATTTTCGATTTCGGCGAGATCGCGTGCGACCTTAAGAGCATCTTCATCAATGTCGTTGCCGTACACCTGGCAGCCGAACAATGAAGCCATCCACCGGGCGTTACCGCCAACAGCACAGGCAGTATCAAGCACTTTGGTTTCTGCGTTGATTTCCTGATCTTCTAAAGCGATTCGGAAGATGGTTTGGTTCGCACCAATGTGCATGAACTCGCCGTACGACGCATGATCCCATCGAGGGCGTTCATCGAACCACTGCTGTAGTCGTTGAGTTTTGTTGTCCGAGCGTTGATCCATTTGCGAGATTCCTGAGCCGATTACTAGGTTCAAGTTCGATTCGAATAATTCGACGATACTGTGACGTGCTTCGCACTCTGTGCACTAGTGAACAGTTTGCCAGAAACAATGTGAGCTTTGGGCATTGCTGTGTCACTAGAAATGGGACTCTTGTTGATTGCAATTTCGTGCTGACGCGAAAAACGCCCCCCGATTGCTCAAGGGACGTTTGTTCGTAGGAGGTCAGATTAGTACTTGCTTAGACGTTTATTTCTGAGCCGTTCGGGAGAGTGAACGAGGTGCCGGTGCTACCTTCAGGGGCCTGCTGCTGGTCGAAACCCGGTCCGCCAGGTCCACGACCCTGAGGGCCACCTCGGTGGTGTCGGCCGTGATCTTGTCGACCACGTCGACCTTCACCATCTCGGGCTGGGCGCATTTCCTCACGAAGGTCGTCAAGATAATCGGGCTTGGCTTCGTTCCAAGCGATCACTGCATCTGCCTCAGCCTGAGTAATCACTTCTTGCTCTACTAAAGCAGTAAGTCGACCCTCGATGCTGTTGTCATCAGGTGACCCGTGGCCTTTGCCGAGTTTTTTGAGTTCATCCATTACTTCTGGGCGGGAGTCTTCCCAAGCGTCGATCTCGTCTGCCTGTGCCTGAGTAATCGTTCCTGCCTCAACAAGAGCTGCTAATCGCTCGTCCTGCTGAGCTTCTCGATTCTCGTCACGTGCAGTGCTCATTGCTGAGTCGAGTGCTTCACGTTCGATGCCTAGAATCTCGGCTACACGATCTTTTACCGAATCGTGCCGACCGCCATCGGCTGGTCCTTCATCTGCAAATGCTGCGCCTGCGAGAGCGAAAGCGCCAAGTAGTCCTGCTGTTACGCCGAGAGTGATTTTTCGTTTGAACATTTTCTAATACCTTTGCCGGCGAACCGGCGGTGTTGATTGCCTACAACCAAATTTAGAAAACCAATGTGTGGAACCTGTTCAGAAAATGTGAAGAAATTGTCGAGGAGGTCTGGGGAGGGTAGTTAGACAGTCGGAGTCCACTTACCGTCCACTCGGACCGCTTCATGATCTCCCGGCCAAGGTGGAGTAGTAGTGATAACTATCTCAAGCGGACTGTCGCCCGTAGCCCTGAACTGGAAATTTGTGCCGAGCGGAATATCGCAGGTAGTGCCTTCGACCAGTTTTAGAACGTATTCGCCGTTAGAGTCTTTTCGTCACAGCTCGCCATCACCTCCAACGCATACCCATGATTATTCGACCGTAAGGTGACGTACTGCCTGAGTTACGGAACCGGGATGAAGTAGCGCGTGAACCATGCTTGATTCGGCTAGTGGAGATTCCAGTAGCCGAATCTCTGAACCGTCTGGAGCTATCACATCAGGGAGTTTGGGCAGGTGAGCGAGTAGCTCAGCGTGGTTCTTTGGCATCTCCCGATGGTATCGGGTTAAAAGCAGAACGCCCCGACTAAGTCAGGGCGTTCTGAGAAGACCAATTCTAGAAATTACTACGAAGAAACTTGGGCTGTTTCCTGTAAGTACAGAAGCGTTGCCTGTACTCGTTGGTCTGTAGATTCGCTTGAATCTATGTGGAGATCTGCATAGACGGTCTGTAAGAGTGGCTCGACAAGATCTTGATCGATTTTTAGTTCTTCAGAAATTGCGGAGTCAGCGTATCCGGAAGAGATAAACATCAGAGCTTCCAACTGATCGTGTGTCAGGCGCTCTAGAACTGATCGCTGGCGTGGGAATAAATCATTCATAACGGAAGGGTCCATTGTGACCTGCCCTACGGCGGCCGATTCGATAGCACGTGACAGCGAGTGAATGTCGGCAATGCTCTGTTTGAGCAAGAACGACCAACCTGCAGTTCCATTTTCAAGGAAGCTTGCCATGAACTCTTTGTCTCGATGGGCGGAAAGAATGACGATGCCTGTGACCTGCCCCCCTCAAACGTGTCCATCTGAAAGATCA
>Ga0302134_10001535_pt1 | contig 10866 bp, 9 predicted proteins | sample CB9_SCM_MG_FD_203123 | JGI IMG/M metagenome (GOLD analysis project Ga0302134, IMG submission 203123) | Marine microbial communities from Western Arctic Ocean, Canada - CB9_SCM | ecosystem: Environmental > Aquatic > Marine > Oceanic | place: Canada: Western Arctic Ocean | collected 2017-09-19
CATTCCCATGCAAGTATTTTTGCTCCCTTGTCTATTAATTCTGCTTTGTAACTATAATCATCGAGCTAAGTTAAAATTTTCCAAATTAATGATACCTTTTGATGCCATGGTCACAGTGCCGAAACACGGCAACTTCGAATGCACTCCCAGCATGGCGCAAGTGAGCAATAATTCTTATACGTCGTAAAGCGGCGCCAACCTGATTCACGAAGAACTTCAGTTGGTTAATCAAGGGGAAGGAGAAGTATCTACCTTAGCTCTTGCCGATCTAATGGACTTGGCTCTTTAAGAGGTCTAGGAGCCAGGTTATCCAGTAATTTATATCGAGGCAAATATTTACGATGGAGAAGTGGAGAAGTGGAGAGCTGGGAAGCTTCACTGATAACTATCCGTGAGTTCGTTTCAAAAAATGAACCTTTTTTATCAAGCTCATGAACCGCGCACAACTGCAATTTAAACCGCGACGGCATGGCAATAGAAACAAATGAAATCGAAGCTCTATACAGAAGTCTAACTTGGGTGATGGGGAGAGAGAAAACATTATTTTTATTTTAAAACCTTCTTAATGTACTGACCCGTATAGGAGGCTTTTGTTTTCGCTACAGATTCGGGAGTGCCCTCTGCTATTATTTTGCCGCCACCACTGCCGCCTTCCGGTCCCAAGTCTACAATCCAATCTGCTGTTTTTATAACATCCAGATTATGTTCAATGACTACTATGGTATTTCCTTGATCGCGCAAATGATGTAATACTGAAAGTAGTTGTTTGATGTCTTGGAAATGTAAACCAGTAGTTGGTTCATCCAGTATATAAAGCGTCTTACCGGTATCCCTTTTTGATAGCTCACGCGAAAGTTTTACACGCTGGGCCTCACCACCTGAAAGAGTTGTAGCAGCTTGGCCTAGGCAGATATAGGAAAGTCCAACTTCTATCAGCGTCTGCAGTTTTCGAGCGATAACTGGGACTGGATCGAAGAATGTCCGAGCATCCTCTATTGTCATATCCAGCACTTCGCTTATGTTTTTGCCTTTGTATTTTACTTCCAGAGTTTCACGGTTGTAGCGTTTGCCACGACAAACATCGCAAGAGACATAGACATCGGGTAAGAAATGCATCTCTACTTTAACTACGCCGCCTCCTTGGCAGGCTTCGCAGCGGCCGCCCTTCACATTGAAACTAAATCTTCCTGGCTTGTATCCTCTGGTTCTTGCTTCTTGCGTACCAGCAAAAATCTCCCGTACTGGAGTGAAAATCCCAGTATAAGTGGCGGGATTTGAACGTGGTGTTCGACCGATTGGGCTTTGGTCTATATCAACAACTTTATCTAGAAATTCCAAGCCTTCAATATCTTCAAACGGAGCAGGATTTAGTGTTGTAGCTCCATTGAGTTTCGTAGCTGTAATAGGGTACAGGGTATTATTAATTAGTGTAGATTTTCCAGACCCAGAAACTCCGGTGACGCAAGTAAATAAACCGATTGGAATTTTTACAGAAATATTTTGTAAATTGTTACCTGTGGCCCCTTTTAATTGAAGAATTTTCTTTTCGTTAAATTCGTGACGTTTTGTCGGTGTTTGAATTTCTACCTTTCCTGACAAATATTGACCCGTTAAGGATTTTTTGGATTTGGTAATATCGCCTATTGAACCTTCAGCGACGATCTCGCCGCCATGAACGCCTGCTCCAGGCCCGATATCGATTATGTGGTCAGCGCTGCGAATCGCTTCTTCATCGTGCTCGACTACGATCACGGTATTACCAAGGTCGCGCAAGCGGAAGAGGGTCTGCAGTAGGCGATTATTATCTCTTTGGTGCAAGCCAATTGATGGCTCGTCAAGGATATACATAACACCAACTAGGCCGGCGCCAATCTGGCTGGCCAATCTTATGCGCTGCGCCTCCCCTCCGGATAAAGTATCGGCGCTACGATTCAGGGTTAGGTAGTTCAGTCCAACATCTACAAGAAATCTTAAACGATCCTGAAGTTCTTTCAGTATTTTTTCAGCAATCTGGGCGCGAGTGCCACTGAGTTCTAACTTATCGAAGTAATCTGCTGATTGAGCAACAGTCATGCCAGTGATGGTTGGCAGGTTTTGTCCTTTTACCAGCACATGTCTTGCGTCTCGTCGCAACCTAGTGCCATTGCAATCGGGACAAGGCTGTGAGCTCAGGTATTTTGCAAGTTCCTCTCGTACTGTATTTGATTCAGTTTCTCTGAACCTGCGCTCCATATTAGGCAGTATGCCTTCAAAGGGATAACTGCGAGTGAACATATCGCCACGGTCATTTACATAATGAAAGGCAATAATTTCTTTGCCACTACCTCGAAGAATTAGATTGCGATGCTTCTTGGAAAGTTTATTAAACGGTGTGTCAATGGCGAATTTGAAATGCTTGGCTAAGGATGTAAGCATTCCAAAGTAATAAACACTGCGGCGATCCCAGCCCCTAATTGCACCTTCTGACAAGGCTAGGTTTTCATCGGTGATTATCCGGCTTTCGTCAAAAAACTGTTTGAGCCCAAGACCATCACAACCGGAACAGGCGCCCGCTGGATTATTAAAGGAAAATAACCTTGGCTCCAGTTCAGAAATACTGTGGCCACATTTCGGGCAGGCGAATAAGGCAGAGAACACCAAGTCTTTAGGTTTTTCCTCATCGTCGCCAAGACTTACCATAGCCAAGCCATCAGCAAGCTGAATTGCAGTTTCAAAACTTTCCGCCAAGCGTTGTTCCAGCCCAGGTTTTATTTTCAAACGATCGATAACTACATCGATTGAATGCTTCTTATTTTTTTCAAGTTCAGGTGGGTATTCAATTTCACAAATCAGACCATCTACTCGGGCTCGGATAAATCCACTAGTTCGCAGTTCATTAAATACGTGAACATGCTCGCCCTTGCGCTCTCGAATGATAGGGGCCAGGACCATGATCCTTGTCCCGCCTGGCAAGGCCATTACCTTGTCTACCATTTGGCTGACAGTTTGTGCTTCTAGCTTAATATCATGGTCAGGGCAATGAGGTTCGCCAACTCGGGCAAAAAGCAATCTCAAATAATCGTAGATTTCGGTAATTGTGCCGACAGTAGAGCGAGGATTATGGGAAGTAGATTTTTGCTCTATAGAAATGGCGGGAGAGAGTCCTTCAATGTGATCTATATCTGGCTTTTCCATCATTGAAAGAAATTGTCGAGCATAGGTCGAAAGTGATTCTACGTAACGGCGCTGACCTTCAGCATAAAGCGTATCAAAAGCCAAAGAAGATTTTCCTGATCCGGAAAGACCGGTGATTACAACGAGTTTATCGCGGGGAATTGTAATGTTAATGTTTTTTAGGTTATGGGTGCGCGCACCTCGTACAACAATCTTATCCATAACCTAAATCCTGAAAACAGCGGGTAAATGACGAAACCACACATTATCAACAATTACATAGCTTCGAGTCCAGCAGGGATAATGAAATGGATAGATAAGCCACTCTATTTCATCTTCCTTCAATACTCATACTCAATCTAGATAACTAACCAGTAATTTGATCGCTGGAAAATTATTCAGCAGTCAATTATCGAAACTTCCTTAGCCTAACCCTCAGCGTAGTGATGCAGTGCGGCAATACTGCGTAATATTTGTCGATTAAGTTCCTAGAAAAGTTCTCATGCTGACAAGCTTGGTATAGACTTAGTGGGTAATTGACCTGAAGCCATGTACTACTATGAAAGTACTAGCATCAAGGTATCGAAAAGCTCAAAAATAGCTCAGCGAGGGGAATAAATAGTGGCTAGTCGTGGCGTTAACAAAGTAATACTTGTGGGTAATGTGGGAAACGATCCCGAATTCAGATCCATGCCCAATGGTAATGGTGTTTGCAATGTGTCAATTGCTACTAGTGATACCTGGAAAGATAAGAACACCGGAGAGCAGCAGGAAAAAACTGAGTGGCACCGAGTAGTTTTTTTCAATCGTTTAGCAGAGATAGTCGAACAATATGTTAAGAAAGGTTCAAAATTATATCTCGAAGGTCGTTTGCAAACTCGTTCTTGGGAACAAGATGGAGTGAAACGTTACAGCACTGAAATTGTAGCAAGCGAAATGCAGATGCTGGACTCCCGCGGCGGGAGTGGAGCATCTCCAGGGGAAAACGCTTTTGGCCAAAATCAACAGAGCAGTCCGGCATCAGCGGAAGCGGCACCAGCACAGGCAGCCCCCGCCAACTTTGATAATTTTGATGACGATATTCCGTTCTAGAATAGTTTATTACGTTCAGGGCTGCAGGCTATAGCCCTATTAACTTGACTTCCCGCCAGGTTTGATCGAGCTTTAGGTCATGTTGTACAGAAATTTAGCTTAGTTGGTCCCGTGAAGTTATTTCTAGTTGGAGCAAATAGCCCTGCAGGCAGGGCACTCATAGAGATTTTGCGCAAACGCAAGATTCCATTTCAAGCACCTGCAGATAAGCACTTCGATCCCGATAATGCCGTTGCCATTGCGAAGATGATTACCGATTACGAGCCAACTCAAGTAGTAAATCTCGCAGATTTCATTTCTCGCAATCACAGCGCATTAAAAAGAGCTGAGTCGTCAGAATTTCGCTGCCGACAAATAAATGCTCTTCTGCCTGCTACTCTGTCTGAGATCAGCAGCCACCTGAATATTCCATTAATTCATCTCTCAAACGCTTATGTTTTCGATGGTGTAAAAAAACTGGGATATAGCGAGAATGATGAACCCAACCCTCAGGGCATCTATGGACGCTATTCTCTGGCAGGGGAAAAGGCAGTCACTCAAAATAATTCTCATATCATTGTTCGCTCCGGTTGGTTGTTCGGTAGAGACAAAAAGGGATTGATTAAATCCTGGATTCGGTCAACGATTAAAAATAGAGGGGAAATTCAAGTTGCTAGGCGAAGGTTTAGTCCTACTCATACAGGCGATTTGGCTGCAGCGATTCTGGCTATTTGCAACCAAGTTGATTGTGACGCCAGTGTTTGGGGTATCTATCATTACTGTGGTTTAGAAACTAAGAAAGAAATCGAATTTGCTGAACAAACACTTAAATATGCGGCCAATCATGATGAGGAAGTTTATCAATTACTGGACTCACTGAAACTCGAAGAGCGAGAAGCTAAAGCGCCAGAGATCCACAATTCAACCTTAGCCACTAAAAAAATCTTTGATACATTCGGGATTAAACAAAAATCTTGGCATGGTGAATTGCAAGATGCTATTAAGTCGCTTTATGCTGACAGAGTATTCCCCCCCCAGTGATAAATTATAGAATCATCTGCCACTTGAGCTGGAATAACTGTTGAAGAATCAGGTTGTCTATACGGTTGAGTAATAAATACATGGATGATAGAACTGCAATAAGAATTAGAAAAACGGCGCTCACGCCTATTAGTCTTGCCCAGAAAACCTTAGTTGAATCACTTGCGCTGATAGATGAACAGGAATCAACTCAGCTCCGCAGTGCTGCCGGTCGTATTCTTGCTAGAGATTATTATTCCGACATTGATGTGCCTCCTTTAAACAATAGTGCGATGGATGGATATGCTGTTTTATCAGGAGATTTAAAGTCGCAGGCTACAAGCCTGAAAGTTACTCAGCGCATAGCAGCGGGCCAGAAAGGAGAGCAGCTTTCCTCAGGTGAAGCAGCGAGAATATTCACTGGTGCTCCTTTACCCAAGGGTGCAGATGCAGTGGTGATGCAAGAAAATTGTCAGGTCGAAAAAGATAGTATAAAAGTTTTCCAAAAAGTACAGCCTGGTGAAAATCTGCGCTTATCAGGGGAAGATATTAAAGCCGGAGAGTTGCTGCTTAATAAAGGTCGACGTTTGTTAGCTCAAGATATTGGTTTGTTGGCCTCAATTGGCTTAACTCAACTCGATGTTGTGCGTCAAATTCGCGTTGCATTGATGACGACAGGAGATGAACTTGTTCACCCCGGTGGTTCGTTAAAGGCAGGACAAATTTATAATTCTAATTTCTATACTCTTGCATCATTATTAGAAGCTCTAGGGGCCAAAGTTATTGATCTGGGAGTAGTAGAAGATGATCTCCAAGGCACTAAACGTGCTCTTGTTGCGGCGTCAGATCAAGCAGATTGTGTTATTACTACAGGTGGTGTGTCAGTTGGCGAAGAAGATCACGTGAAGGCTGCGGTTGAAGCAATGGGATATCTCGATTTGTGGAAGCTGGCGATTAAACCCGGTAAGCCCTTTGCCAGCGGAAAACTGATTCGTGCTAATAATAGCAGTGTTCAGTTTTTCGGTTTACCCGGTAATCCAGTTTCTGCTTTCGTGACCTTTGTCCTATTAGTAAGGCCGGCCTTGCTTGCCATGCAAGGATGCAGAGAGAGTGCCCCAAAAAGCTTTCACTTACCCACTGGCTTCAGCTGCCAGAAAACAGCGGAGCGTCAAGAGTATCTGCGGGTTATTGTCGTAGCTGGAGTTAATCAGTCCGCGCTGATGCCTTATGATAATCAAAGCTCTGGGGTGGCAGCATCTCTCAGTTATAGTGAGGGTTTGGCAATCGTTCCTCCTTATAGTGAGATCGCTATCGGTGATAGTTTGGAGTACATTCCTTTTTCTGAACTCTTGAATTAGACTATTCGAATTAAGTTAATTGCTTAGATTAAGCAGTTAATGGAAATAAGTCGTATAACTACCTATGCAATGAAGAAGTACATCTCAATAAAATATTTACTACCTATCTTGGTTCTCGCGCTAAGTGCTTGTGAGACTCATCAGTCTGTAATCGAAGGTGCTGTCTCCAATCCCACCCCAGTCAATCCGCCCTTGAAAATTTCAGTTCTAAGTAATCCTCAGGTTATTGATAACTCCGTACGAGATCCCGATCAACAAAGGTTGATTGCCGATATATTATTTGAAGCACTCCAAGCCATGGACTCAGACCGCCTACTTACACCAGTAGATAACAATGCTTATGCAAAATTTCAGCGAGCTTTAGCCTATGATCCGAGAAATGAGATAGCGCTTGAAGGATTACAGAAAATTGTTGAAAGGTATTTAAAGTTGTCTGCAGAAGCTAATCGGCGTGGTCTATTTGAAGAATCCCAGGCTTTGCTTGATAGTGCCAAGTTTGTAGATGACGCTCATCCAGGTCTTGAGGCAGCGACCGAAGCGCTGTTAGCGGAAATGAATTCAGGGGATTTGTTTTTCCAGTTAAACGCACAAGATTTTTCCAAGCGCAGCGAATCAGCGGTACAGCAATTAACGGATATAGCTCATCAAGCTCGTCAACACGAAGCATTTTTTCTGATAACTGCCCCAAATGATGATCAGGCACGCTGGATGTTCTCAGTGATGCGGAATGCCATTGAGGGCTATCGACTCCGGGGAAATATTGAGCTGGCAAGCCGGACGACGATTAGGCTTCGAATTTCTGCTGATTAATAAGATATGGCAATAAATCACATTTCCTGCAGTCTAATTTTGAAGATAGATACATTATTTGAGTTTGACTGGACAGTGGTAGACCCGAGCTAGATCTAAATTAAGATATATGGCTTTTACATAGAGCGCGTCTTAGTCGAATTAATAGAGAATTAGAAGCCAGCTAAACGGCAGTGCTTTTTTCGATTACTCTTAATTGTTCCGGGTTCGAAATCTTGCGAGTTATATTTCTTGGACTTATGTGGAGATCATCGATTTAGGAAGTTTGCTCTCCCAAGGGCAGTGTCATTGGGAAAGAGCGAGATTCTAATTTCTGAAAATTCTAACTGTAATTAACGTAACTCTTATGCGATGAAAAAATTTCTTTGGGCCTATAGTCGGTTGGCTATATTTTCCGCTGGTCTTTTGTTTGGAATTCAAGTTCCAAACTTTATTGATCAGTATCAGAAGCGAGTGGATGCGCACTTTCAAGAAGTATCGGAAAATATCATTGGGTTCCAATCGACCGCTAATGAACTATTCGGTGGCGATCTGCTAGCATTAATTACCTACTATGAACAAAGCAATGATCAAGTTTTCCGGCGTGATGCAGTTAGCGTCAGAATTATTTACGATAGGTACTCAAGAATCTCTGCCGAGCATTTGGTGATGAAAAGTAACCCCTTAATAGTAGCAACACATTTGGTATTTTCAGCAGATCAGGAGCTGTTAGATGAAGTCATGAATCAATACACTTATACGGTGCCATTAAACACGGTTGCTATACAATGGGGGCTAGCAATTGCTGTCTTGTTGACCTTAGTCATGGATTTTATGTTCCATGGATGTGTGAAGTGGACCGGTTTGATGAGGCGAAGAAATATTTCGATTAAGTCAACTTAGGGCAATGCTGTTATTAATTGTCGTATTGCCACCTGCTCAGACTGAGAATCATGATAAATTTAAATGGATCCAGGAAATTGAACTAAATCAATGAAGGATTTTTGAACCCTCTAATAGAGAAGTTGCTTGAGTAAAACACTAGACCTAAGCCGTTTATTCCCAATCCTGACTTGGGGGCGCAAATACAACAAAGGTAAGTTTGCTGATGACTCAGTGGCTGCTGTCGTTGTTGCCATTATGATTATTCCACAATCCCTTGCTTATGCATTGCTGGCTGGCCTGCCAGCAGTAGCTGGGTTCTATGCCAGTATTTTGGGTCTCACTATTTACACGTTCTTTGGATCTAGCAATACTCTATCAGTAGGTCCTGTCGCTGTCGTATCACTCATGACGGCCGCTGCGCTAAGTAAACTCGATCTTACATCGCCGGAAGAATATCTCTTCGCCGCGTTTTCATTAACTTTTCTGTCCGGAATATTTTTGTTGAGTCTGGGAATGCTTCGCTTGGGCTTTATTGCGAATTTCATTTCCTATCCAGTCATAAGTGCATTTATAACTGCGGCAGCGCTTATTATTGGATTTAGTCAGGTCCAATACCTATTAGGCATCAGTGCTAGCGGCAACAATTTGCTAGAACTACTAACAACTATCTTTGGCTCACTACAGGACTCCAGTATTCTCACCTTGAGTATTGGTATTGCGGCAATCTTATTTATTCTATGGAGTAAGTCCGGTATGAAAAAGTTGCTGGTCGCCTTAGGAATTAATAAGTCTCTAGCTAATACTCTGGCGCGAACAGGCCCGATTCTTGTAGCAATTATTGCGGCGACACTCGCCTATTCCCTGCGGCTTGATCAGCAAGGGTTGCAGTTGTTGGGCGATGTGCCAAAAGGTCTATCGGGGTTCGGTGTGCCGAAATTTTCTTTAGATTTAATGAGCAGCCTGGCAGGATCGGCTATCTTAATAACTATTATTGGTTTTGTTGAGTCAATCTCGGTAGGTCAATCATTAGCAGCTCGGAGGCGTGAGAGAATCGATTTGGATCAAGAATTAGTGGCCCTTGGGGCTTCGAATGTTGGTTCTGCGATTGCAGGAGGGTTTCCAGTTAGCGGTGGCTTTTCCCGCTCGTTGGTAAATTTTGAAGCTGGTGCTGCAACTCCAGCTGCTGGTTTGTTTACAGCAATACTAATTACTCTTGTCGCTTTGTTTTTTACTCCAATTTTGTTCTGGCTCCCTAGAGTGTGTTTAGCAGCGATAATAATAGTTGCAATAATTCCTTTGTTGAATTTTTCTGTGCTGAAGAAATCCTGGCTCTACTCAAAGGCTGATTTTTCTGCCGTAACTATAACTCTACTAGCAACTCTGCTTGTGGGGGTTGAATTTGGGATCGGTGCTGGTGTATTTTCCTCGATTTTTATTCATTTATACAAAACCTCACAACCTCATGTTGCCATAGTCGGTCGAGTCGCTGGCACTGAACATTTTAGGAATGTAAATCGTCACAAAGTTGAAACTTTTGAAAACCTTTTATCTATTCGTGTCGATGAGTCGCTTTATTTTGCTAATACGCGATATTTAGAAGAGTTAGTATTTGAGCTAGTAGCAGAAAAACCAAAGTTGAAACATGTTGTATTGATGTGTACCGCGGTAAATAAAATTGATATGAGCGGATTGGCTTCGCTCGAGAAAATCAATGAGACTCTAGAAAGTCTCAACATCAAGTTACACCTTTCTGAAGTTAAAGGGCCGATTATGGACAGGCTAGCTATTACTCAATTTTTCCATGCACTGACTGGGAATAATTACTTGAGCCATAATCAGGCAGTAGAAGACTTGAGTGATAAGAGAGTGGTTATGTCTAGTGCTTGAGAGCAATACTGAGTCAACGATCAATGCCGGCGTGACAATTTGGGTGGACGCAGATGCCTGTCCCAATGTGATAAAGCAGATACTTTTTAAAGCTGCTGAAAGAACTGGCATTCAGTTGACCTTGGTTGCTAATCAATCTTTGCAGGTACCAGCATTCAAGAATGTATTAGCTATCCAAGTGCCTCAGGGATTCGATGTTGCGGACAATGATATTGTGCGTCGTGCAGAAGCTGGTGATCTTATAATTACCTCAGATATACCCTTGGCCGACGAGTTGATAAGCAAGGGCGCTCAAGTCTTGAGTCCACGAGGTGAGAAGTTCTCGGAGGGCACCATTAAGGCTCGACTAAATATGAGAGACTTCCTCGACACTATGCGCAGCAGCGGAGTTCATACTGGGGGGCCGCGTCAATTATCTGAGAGTGATAAACGGGAATTCGCAAATGCTTTGGATTGTTATTTAACTGCGGCGATAGGAAATAGCTGTAGCTAATAATACCTTCGTTTGCTTGATGGGTAATACATCTTTGATCCTCTTAATAGACAAGCAGCAGGAAAAATCGTTTATAGCTAAAGATTAGATATGTCTATAGGCCTCATGTGAAGGAAGAGGCTGTCGGTATAAACAAGTTTCCCACTGAATGCCAGCTCTCCGAGAAAGACTGAACTAATCATTTAAAGGGGAAATTTTTAGTTCAGTCTT
>Ga0302134_10001537_pt1 | contig 10854 bp, 13 predicted proteins | sample CB9_SCM_MG_FD_203123 | JGI IMG/M metagenome (GOLD analysis project Ga0302134, IMG submission 203123) | Marine microbial communities from Western Arctic Ocean, Canada - CB9_SCM | ecosystem: Environmental > Aquatic > Marine > Oceanic | place: Canada: Western Arctic Ocean | collected 2017-09-19
ACTTTTGCATCGGTTGGGATCGCTTCTTTCTGCGCCAGCAGTTTACTGAACTGGGTGAGGGCATGAAGAAACTGACCGACACACTGTAAATCAAACCACTTATATTCCTCGCCTCGGCCACCCGGGCGGGCATAGCACTAATATGAAACTACTTGCATCCACCGCCGACATTAAAGAAGGCGAATATACCACCACGTCTGCCAACGGTCTGGACATTATCGTCGGCAAAGCCGATGGTCGGTACTTTGCCGTGCATGATCTCTGCCCACACTTTTTCGTACCACTCAATCAGGGCTATCTCGAAGACTGTCAGATTAGCTGCCCCTGGCACGGTTTCACTTTCGATGTGCACTCTGGCAAATGTACATCCTGGGAGGATTCCGACGGGCTCGAGACATTCCCGATTGAAATCAAAGACGGTGGAATCTACCTCGCGGAATAACGACCAACAGTCGCTGTAGTTGCCCCAAACCTGCGATCTTTAGCTTCTACCCGCAGGATCTCCAACTCAGCGGCGAGTGCTTCTCTACCCGCCTGGGCCTCGGGGTCAGCTGGATAGTAGGCAAGCTCAGACTCAGGATCGCCCGCAACCCGGGTACCGGTTAACACGCGGGGCAGCGAGTAATCGTAGGGCCGCGCCCTGTGCAGTAGTGCGCGATTGTCCCAGAGCAGCGTGTCACCTGCCTGCCATTTATGGGTATACACCCGACTTTCATCCGAGACTACAAAGTCACGAAGTGATGTCAGCAGTGCCTTGCTCTCTTCGCGAGTAAGCCCTGGAATGCCAAACGCATGTCGTGCAACAAACAGATTCTTAACACCGGTTTCGGGATGAATTTTCACCATCGGACGCAGGTAGGCTTCCCCATGGTAGATGCCGGTCGCATCCTGGGGCGGAAAGTCACCAAGATCGTTGGCCTGTGAGAACTGGGCGGAATGATAAGCACTCAACTGGCTAATACGACCTTTCGTCTCCTGATCGAGCGCCACGTAGGCAGCCCGAAGATCAGCGAGCTCTGTTTCACCACCGTCATCGGGCACGATGACGGCAGACAGCATCGCGCATTTACTACTTAACGGTTTATAAGTGGAGTCTGTATGCCAGGCCTCGTTACCGACATTGGTACGCATAAGCTGTGTATCGATAGCGCTGACATCGGCATAGGAACCATCTTCATTCTTAGGTTTATTCGACATGGGTGACGTTGCAAATTCCAGATCACCAAAACGTTCAGCGAAGGTGACATTATCTTCGTCTGACAGAAACTGCTTAGGGAACACGAGAAATCCATATTTCAGCAAAGCCGTGTTGAGTTCCGCAAACTGTGAGTCACTCAACTCGCCCAGTTTCACCTCGGAAACTACAGCACCAAATACCTTGTCTGATATGGGCGTAACTTTCATGTGGTATGCCCCGCTAATTCGATGGAAAAGAGAAACTGGCGGATTCCCGCAACGATGCGGATGGCCAGCGCTGCGTAATCGTTTTGCGCCGCGTATAAAAGCGTACACCGTCTGGACCATAGGCCGCCAGATCACCAAACAGTGATCGCTTCCAGCCACCGAAGCTATGGTACGAAACCGGTACTGGCAGTGGCACGTTGATACCCACCATCCCCGCTTTGACGTTATCGGAAAAATAGCGTGCTGCTTCACCGTCCCGCGTGAACAGGCAGGTGCCATTGCCGTACTCATGGTCATTGACGAAACCCATGGCTTCATCAAGATTCCGGGCACGCACGACGCAGAGCACCGGACCGAAAATTTCCTGTTGGTAACAAGCCATGTCTTGAGTCACGCGATCGATCAGTGTGCCACCGACAAAGAATCCAGAATCATCACCGTTGACGGTTGGTGATCGACCATCGACAACCAGGGATGCGCCATCAGTTTCTGCGCTGGATATAAGACTAACCACCCGGTCACGATGAGCCCCACTAATCAGTGGGCCAAAATCGTTACTGTTATCCTTCATACTACCGATTTTAAGCGACGCCATTTCGGTTTTTAAGCCAGCGATCAGCGACTCCGCCGCCTCGTCACCTACCGCGACTGCTACTGAGATTGCCATACATCGTTCACCGGAAGATCCAAAGGCCGCGCCCATCAGCGCTTGCACAGCATTATCAATATCAGCGTCGGGCATGATGATGGCGTGATTCTTCGCTCCGCCCAGTGCCTGACAACGCTTACCATGACTTGTTGCCGTGGCATAAATTGATTCAGCGACCGGAGTCGAGCCGACAAAACTGATTGCCTGGACTCTTTCGTCCGTTAATAGTGTGTCAACCGCTTCTTTATCGCCATTAACCACGTTCAATACTCCGTCGGGTAAGCCTGCATCATGGGCCAGTTGCGCAACCAATATTGCAGCTGAAGGATCCCTTTCGGATGGCTTCAATATAAAGGTATTGCCACAACTGATCGCCAGCGGATACATCCACAGTGGGACCATCACTGGAAAATTGAAGGGTGTGATACCTGCCACGACACCGAGCGGCTGAAACTCACTCCAGCAATCTATGCCCGGACCCACGTTTTTACTGAATTCACCTTTCAACAACTCAGGCGTGAAACAGGCGAATTCCACATTTTCGATACCCCGGCTCAGCTCACCTGCTGCATCATGCGGGATCTTGCCATGCTCAAGACCAATAAGCTGGCAGATCTCGTCGGCATGCTTTTCCAACTCGGCCTTGAAGCGAAACATGATCTGGGCCCGTTTCGACTGAGGTGTATCACGCCATGCCGGAAAGGCAGCCGCTGCGACTGCAATTGCATCCTGCATATCCTTGGTGCTGGCAAGACCAACCTCGCCTTGTTGGCTACCAGTCGCGGGGTTATTCAGAGGTAACGTTCTATCGGTTGAGATTACGATTTTACCGCCAATTAAATGGCCGACGGTTTTCATCTATTTTTTATCCTTATTGCTACCACAAGCACCCGAGGCGGATGAAGTTCCATAACCATCAGAATATCGCGGAACGCAAACAGACACAAAGTTTTAAGGTAAACTTGCGTATTCCTAAAATTCAAATTTTCGACCTTATGAATGTTATTTCTCTATCCCGCATCGTGGCCTACTGGGCCGAGCGACAGCCTAATGCGATTGCCTTAAAGCACGAAGATCAGTCGATCACCTGGTCTGAATTAGAAGCCACGACCAATCGACTGGCCCGTGCTTATGCCGAACTCGGCGTGAAAAAAAACGATTTTGTCACCATTAGTTTGCCGAACGGTATCGAATTTTTCGAATCATGTTTCGCTCTATGGAAATTGGGTGCAACACCCCAGCCCGTATCCGCAAAGTTACCGGTTCTCGAGCGCGAACAAATTGTGGAGATCGCAAACCCAAGCATCGTTGTCGGCGCACCCGCTGGGGACCATGCTGGATTCACCGTCCTTGAAGAAGACTATCAGCCGGACCCCAATATCGATGCTGGCCCGCTCCCTGAAGTTACTGCGGATGTCTACAAAGTCATGACGTCGGGTGGCAGCACCGGGCGACCAAAATTGATTGTCTCTGGCGCACCTGCCGAATACGACATCGATAGTTTCTCTTTTAACTTCAAAGTTCAGGGTTCAGTGCTCATTCCCGGCCCTCTTTATCACAATGGTCCTTTCTCTTGGGCAATGACAGGGCTGTTCCTGGGTAACCAGGTTACGATCACCACACGTTTCGATGCCGAGAATACCCTTAGAATCATCCAGAATGAACAGGTCACTACCATCTACCTGGTCCCAACGATGATGCAACGAATCTGGAATTTGCCGGATGACATTCGACTCAGTTACAAGGTCGATACCTTGGAGACCTTGTGGCACCTGGCTGCACCCTGCCCGATCTGGCTCAAAGAAGCCTATATCGAATGGTTTGGTGCTGATGTTATCTGGGAGCTTTACGGCGGTACAGAAGCACAGGGTGGTACCAGAATCACGGGCAAGGAATGGTTGGAACACAAAGGTTCTGTAGGCAAACCAACTGAGCTATGCGAAATGGTTATCGTCGGGGAAAACGGTGAGCGGTTACCACCCGGAGAGGTTGGTGAGATTTTTATGCGACCGAATACGGGGCCCGGTACGACTTACCGCTATATCGGCGCCGAAGCCAAGGCAATTGACGGTGGTTTTGAATCTCTGGGTGACCTGGGTTATATGGATGATGATGGTTATCTGTATCTTTCCGACCGCCTGACCGACATGATTTTGTCAGGCGCTGCAAACATCTATCCCGCAGAGGTCGAAGCTGCGATCGACTCGCTAGAGGGCGTTCGCTCATCTGCGGTCATTGGTCTGCCCGACAATGACATGGGGAACCTCGTACACGCCATCGTTGATGTGCCCGACGGGAACATTACCGAAGAGGAGATGTTGAATCACCTGGCAGAACGACTGGTACGTTACAAGATTCCACGAACCGTAGAGTTCGTCACAGAACCTCTGCGCGATGATGCCGGTAAAGTCCGACGCAAAACCCTTCGCGCAGAGCGTATCTGAACGCTATTTTGGATTAAGGATTTTTTGAATGACTGTTTCATCTAATGTTTTGCAGGAACTTGCGCCCAAAGGCGTTGTGCGAGCAGCCATAAACTTCGGTAACCCGGTACTGGCCCAGCGGAATCCAGATGATGGTTCGCCGCAAGGCGTGTCGGCCGATCTCGCCCATGAGTTGGCCAACCGTCTAAGAATGAAGATGGAATTTGTGACCTTCGAGGGCGCAGGAAAAGTGTTTGCCGCGACGCGAGAAGACGTCTGGGACATTGCTTTTCTGGCCATTGATCCGGTTCGTGCCGAAGAGATCGCCTTCACATCACCCTATGTTGTCATCGAAGGAACCTATATCGTTCGCGATGCCTCTCCCTTTCGTGAGCAATCACAGTTCGATCAATCTGAGATCAGGATCGCCGTCGGTAAAGGTGCCGCCTATGATCTGTTCCTGACCCGGCATCTTGAATATGCACAACTCGAACGTGCGGATAGCTCCGTTGCAGCCCTCGAACTGTTTGTCGAGACAGGCCTTGAAGCCGCGGCGGGTGTTCGTCAGCCCCTGGAGGACTTTGCGGCAACGCACCCTGGATACCGCGTTATCGATGGATGCTTCACGGGGATCAATCAGGCCATGGCGACCGTTGGTGGGCGTCGGGCAGGACAGCAATATCTCGAGGATTTTGTAGAAGAAATGAAAGCGACCGGGTTTGTTCAGGCAGCGCTCGAGAAAAGCGGCCAAACCGGTGCCAGCATCTCGCCTCCTGCGGACAAATAACGACCTATACCGACCAACGCTTCACTGCGCCCAGCCAGTCTGGCAGGCAGTTTCCACTGGATTTTCAACCCGGGTCCCGGTGGGCTTACAGCGGTACAACTGCGCTTGACGTTTTTGCGCGAATTATCGAAATCGTATCAGGGCAGCCCTATGATGAATTCCTTCACGAGTGCATCTTCGACCCTCTTGATATGCGAGACACGCACTACAACGTTCCCGATAGCAAGTTTAAGCGACGTGTCGTTGTTCGCGGCAGTAATATGGACAATTTTCGGAAAGATACGGAGTATTTTTCTGCTTCTTATGGTCTGGTGAGTACGGCACGAGATTCTCTCCGATTCGAACAGATGTTGGTCAATGGTGGAACATTGATGGGGACCCAATTGTTGGGTCCGCGTACGGTGAAGATGATGTCCAGTAATAAGGCAGGATCGCTCTTTGGTGGTGGCAAAGGTGCTAATAGTGAAGGCCCGGTCAAATCTGGATTCGGGTATACGGTGTCAGTTTTACTTGACCCCATTGCAGCTGACTCACGACGCAGCACAGGCGCATTTGGGTGGGGTGGTGCATTTGGTACAGTACCCTGGTCAGACCCCACCGAGGAGCTAACAGCAGTGTTAATGCTGCAACAGCCACATCGGCAGACCCAGGTATATTTTGAAAATGCTATCCGGCAAGCAATTATCGATTAAGCTGCGACAGAGAGGGGGACATGTCTAAATCCGGCACCTATGTACCACGGAAGGTCTGGACCTGGGAAGAAGAAAGCGGGGGAAAATTCGCGCCTATTAATCGTCCAATTGCAGGACCAACCCACGAAAAAGAGTTACAGGTGGGCAGGCATCCGATACAGATTTATTCGCAAGGGACACCCAATGGCGTGAAGGTCACCATTCTGCTTGAGGAGCTACTGGCGGCAGGCATATCTGGTGCCGAATACGATGCCTGGTTGATTCGTATCAGTGGCGATCAGTTCGGCAGTACCTTTGTGAAGGTCAATCCAAACTCTAAGATTCCAGCGATGCTCGATATGACCACTTCGCCACCAACGCGGGTATTCGAAACCGGTGCAATTCTGTTGTATCTGGGAGAAAAATTTGAGGCATTTGTGCCGATGCAGGGGCCCGGTAAGGCCGAGTGCCTGTCATGGTTATTCTGGCAGATGGGAAGTGCACCTTATCTGGGGGGTGGTTTTGGCCATTTTTATGCCTACGCGCCTGAGAAATATGAATACCCGATCAATCGATATGCGATGGAGGTCAAGCGCCAGTTAGATGTGCTGGATCGCAATCTGGCCGATCGTCAATTTCTCATTGGTGATGAATACACTATTGCCGACATCGCAACCTACAGCTGGTACGGCCAGATGGTGGTGTCAGGGTTTTATGACTCAAAGGATTTTCTTTCTGTAGACGCCTATACCAACGTCGTGCGATGGGCGACTGAGATTCATAACCGCCCGGCGGTTCGACGCGGCCGAAAGGTCAATCGGGACACGCATAGCGGTATAGCAGAACGGCACGACGCCAGCGATTTCGATAAGCTCGGTCTCTGATCGAGGTCGCTTTCGACCTCACAAATTCAGATTGTCTCGGTCAATTGGCACCAGCGGCACATCCGGGTCTGGCGAAGGAATCGCCGATAGCAGTAGTTTTGTGTAGTCCTGCTGCGGATTGTTGAACACTTCTTCAACGGGGCCTTGCTCCACCACACGACCATGGTACATCACTAAAATTCGATCACAGATGTGGTGTACCACACTTAAAACGGCCGCGGCTCTTCAAACTCATAGTAGAAGATCCGATCGGTGACTTTTACTGCCCTGCCCCCTTCAATGATTCGGTTAGTTACCGGCGCATACTCCTTGTTCAGCCAAACATCATTGAACACAAACAAAAAATCATCGCTGGTCAGCGGCACACCGTCGGACCACTTGATACCTTTTCTGAGGGTCAGGGTGATACGACGGCCATCGGGACTCACTTCCCAGGACTCCGCCAGATTGGAAAATATTGTGCGCATATCTGCCGAAATCGTCAGAACCGATTCTACGTTGGGAAAGGTCAGCCACTCGCTCGTTGTAATTCGCGCGGCGCCACCATATTAGCCAATCTCTGCCAGAGGGACGATGACCATTGGATCATCAGGAAGACGTTCTTCTACGGGAGGTAGATCCTGCGAGTCCAAAATCGGGCTTTGTGAGAATTTCGTGATACCCAATTCACTGGCTGTTTTCGCAGGCTCAAACCCGGCCCGCGGCCAGGTTTCTTCGTCCGCCGAAACATGACCAGAAAGCACGATCAAAAAAAGCGACAGCAATGAGCCGCGAAACCAGGCAAAGTCGATTAACATCGCCTCACCCGCCTCGTTACTCATTGGGGCAAAATATGTAGTAGAATTTTTAGACTGCTCAGTGCATGTACCCATAATAAAAAGAAAAAAATGGACAATAAAATCGTACAGATCATCATCGCTATCATCCTACCCCAAGTCGCTGCCTTCATCAAAATCGGTGCAAGTAAACACCTGATTATCAATATCGTGCTCTGCCTATTTGGCTATGTACCGGGGATTGTGCATGCGCTGTGGTTGATTCTTAGAAAATATTAGGAACAGCTGCTAATCCTGAATAGTGATCTCTGCGGGCGCTCGCACTGTACGAATATGTGCTGCTACTGATTCCACATTCTGCATTACCCGCAGAATATTTAGTCCCGCGATCTTTGCGATATCGCTGTCACTGTACCCACGCTTGAGCAGCTCGATCAAAAGCGCAGGATAGGTAGACACATCTTCCAGGCCAATAGGGCCCGGCGGCATGCCATCGTAGTCGCCCCCAAGACCGATGTGGTCGATACCGGCAACACCGCGAATATGATCAATATGATCCGCTACCTGTGCCAGGGTTGGCCGCGGCGCTGGATTGGCTTCCCGCCAGGCCTGTAATTTTTCATTTGTCTGCGCATCCGACAGCTCAGCTTTTAGTCGATCCCGTTCGGCGTTCGCCTTAACGTCATGAAGCCTCGTGGCCTTTGAAACATAAGAAGGGAAAAACGTCACCATGACGACGCCGTTATTCCTATCGACCAATCGCAGAATATCGTCCGGGACATTGCGATCATGTGGAACCACTGCATAGGCAGAGGAATGCGAAAAAATAATCGGTGCTGCACTGACTTCGATCGCATCGCGCATAGTCTTTGGCGAGACGTGAGACAGATCGACCAGCATACCCAGGCGATTCATCTCACCCACCACGGTCTTCCCGAATGACGTCAATCCATTGTGTCTTACGTCGTCTGTGGCTGAATCCGCCCAGCGCAACCCCTTAGAATGTGTCAGCGTCATGTAACGCGCACCTAACTGGTACATGCGGCGCAGTACCGCCAACGAATCATTGATCGCATGGCCACCTTCCATACCGATCAAGGAAGCAATTTTACCGCTGGCGTGAATGCGCTTGATATCTGCAGCGGTGTAGGCGAGTTCGAACGTATCTGCATAGCGCTCAACCATGCGATGCACCAGGTCAATCTGCTCGATTACCTGTTGTACCTGCGCAGCGGTACCACCATATTCGCGAATCGGCACATAGACTGACCAAAACTGACCCCCTACCTGCCCACGGCGCAATCGAGGAATGTCTGTGTGGGTTGGGTTTTCGAGCAGGGTCAAATCAGCGCTGAGATCAATACGGTCCAGCTGATTGCTCACGCGATTGCGTATCGCCCAGGGAATATCGTTGTGGCCATCGATCAACGGCGTATCGCGCAACACGCTTGCAACTCGGTCCTCATAGGATTCCGCAAACGCGGTAGCGCACAAAATGCAAAGCAGGGTAAGACAGACGCGCTTCATCGGTTATCTACTGAGAACCCGCCTCAACCACTTCAAGATCGAAGGCAGCGGCCATCAGTGCTTTGGTGTATGCCGTTTCGGGTTCAGAAAACACTTTTTCCGAAGGGCCCTGCTCAACAACAACACCATCTTTCATCACAATAAGATGGTGTGCGAGCGCGCGCACCACTTTTAGATCGTGACTGATAAAGAGATAAGCAAGATTGTATTTATGTTGCAGATCGCGCAGCAGGTCCACAATCTGTGCCTGCACTGATACGTCCAGCGCCGATGTTGGCTCGTCCATAACAATGATCCTGGGCCGGAGGATAATCGCTCGTGCAATAGCAATGCGTTGACGCTGGCCACCGGAGAATTCATGGGGATATCGATCCTGCAGATTGGGATCCAGGCCCACCTCAACGAGTACCTCTGAAACCATAGTACGACGCTCGACAGACGTCATCTCAGGATGATGTATCTTAAGACCCGCCTCAACAATTTCGTTAGCGGACAATCTCGGTGGCAGACTGCCATAAGGGTCCTGAAATACGATCTGCATCTCGCTGCGCAGCGGTCGAAGTTCATTCGATTTCAATCCGTTGATTTGGGTTTCACCCAGATAGATATTACCTTTACTACTTTGTAGTCGAACCAGGGCCATAGCGAGTGTTGTTTTTCCGGAGCCAGACTCCCCGACAATACCCAGCGTCTGCCCCTGACGGATCTCTAATGACACCTGGTCAACGGCAGTTAACACATTCTTTTTAGCGAACAGACCTCTGGCCAGATTGAATTCGACCACAACGTTATCTGCATGCATCACCACCGGTGAATCTGCGTTGGCGGCAACAGGATCACCACTGGGTTCCGCGGCAAGTAAATGCTGCGTGTATTCGTGCTGTGGGTTGGTGAATATCTCTTCGGACTCTCCCTGTTCGACCATTCTACCGTCGGTCATGACACAGATGCGGTCGGCCATTTTACGCACCACGCCCAGGTCATGTGTAATCAACAGGAGCGCCATATTCAAACGTCCCTTCAACTCATCCAGCAAGCGCAGAATCTGCGCCTGAATTGTCACATCCAGCGCCGTTGTCGGTTCATCTGCGATGAGAATATCCGGTTCGTTGGCAAGTGCCATCGCGATCATCACGCGCTGGCGCTGGCCACCGGAAAGTTCATGGGGATAGGCACGCAGTCGATCTTCGGCATGTTGCAGCCCCACTAACTCTAATAATTCCAGTGAGCGAGTACGCGCCTCGGACACGCCCATACCACGGTGTACGTAAAGCACTTCACCGATCTGTTTTTCAATGTGGTGCAGTGGATTTAGCGATGTCATCGGTTCCTGAAAGACCATCCCGATTCGATTGCCACGGATTTTCAACAGGTCTTCTTCATCGCGACCCAACATCTCTTCGCCATCAACCAGAATTGAACCATTCGGATGGCTGGCGTACAGATAGGGTAGCAACTGCATCACAGAGAGCGCCGTTACAGATTTGCCCGAGCCGGACTCCCCCACAATAGCCACAGTTTCACCACGACCAACGTGGAAACTAACGTTATGTACGACTTCAACGCCGCGAAATTCGACTGAGAGGTCTTCGACTTCTAAAATACGATCACTCATGTTGCAGACCGCCTTGGGTCGAACGCATCACGAACGCCCTCCCCCACAAAAATTAGTAGTGTCAACATGATGGCTAAGGTAAAGAAGCCTGACAGACCCAGCCAGGGAGCCTGTATAT
>Ga0302134_10001540_pt1 | contig 10850 bp, 7 predicted proteins | sample CB9_SCM_MG_FD_203123 | JGI IMG/M metagenome (GOLD analysis project Ga0302134, IMG submission 203123) | Marine microbial communities from Western Arctic Ocean, Canada - CB9_SCM | ecosystem: Environmental > Aquatic > Marine > Oceanic | place: Canada: Western Arctic Ocean | collected 2017-09-19
TGGAGAGACAAACGTACCGATGGTATTTGAAAGCATCTTGGAGCGCAAGAACGCGCCGTGCGAGGGCGTAAACGCTAACCCTTTGGCGACGACGCGTAACACGGATAGCGCGGCTAGCAGAAGAATATGCGTAGACTCAGTCGTTTCGATGAGTATTGTCGCCGTCGCCACGGCGATGTCTGTCGCGCGCTTTTGTAAGTGAATGGTTTCGTCCGCAACGGGCGGCGGCGGTTGCGTGGCAACGGCTGGATCGTCGTCGTTTTCCTGTGACGAATCCGACAAACCGACAATGACAGATTCGTTTCGACGCGCCCTTTCGACTTCATATTCCTTCATAATTCGCAAATTTGCATCGTCTATGCGCTTTTGACACCCTTCGCTTACTGCTGGCGCAATCAAATCGCTATCTTCCATTAACGACGGATTGAGCAGTTTGCGACTCGCTATCCAGTTTTCGCGCTCTTTCGCCAACGCGAACTCGTTACTACACAAAGAAACGAGACGCAAGCAACTCTCCAAAGCGTAATTCGCGCGCTCTCTCATGAATTCTCTCGTTGTCTTTTCGCATCGAACGGCATTCCCATCGCCGTCGGTGATAACTTCCCCGTCGTCGAATGTACCACCGTTTTCCTCCTCGTCGTTCACTTTAAAAACGTCTAAATCTTTGCCCGACCAGTAACGCTCGATCAATCTCAAAGACGCGCGTAAGCACGTCGCGCGTTGGGACACGTCAAACACTCGAAATTTCACATCATCGTTGATCAAATCGGTAATTTTCTTACGAACGCGTAACGAGGACAGTTTCTTGTGCTTTAAATACGGCGCGTATTTATTCGCGCGAAGACACAAGGCGTAAAACGCGCGCAATTCGGACTCCTCGCTCGCAAATAATAAAGCTTCCGCGCGCTCTAAGGAATCGAAAATCTTCTCGTTGAACAACTCAAACGACGCGTCTTCGATGTTCCGTTTTTGAAACGTTTCGTTTGAAGGCGAGGTTAACTCGATAAACTCGCGTAAAATCTGTACGACTTCGCCGGAAGTTGAGGCGGCGGCGGCGGTCAAAACGCGCCGTTCCTCTTCCATTTCTTGCGCGTCCGCTCTCTCGGCCTGTGTTTCGTCTTGGCGGTGCATTTCAGATGCCGCAGCTTCGGCTGACAACACTTCTTCAGTCGGGATATCTTCTGTGCTGCTTGGGAAAATAGTTGTAGTGGTCGTTGTCGTCGTGCTCGCTGGAGGTTGTTGCGGCATCGCGGGAGGCTGCAAAACAGCCGCGGCAGATTCATCAACAGATGCCGGGTGTGTTTGCCCAGGTCGATTTATATTGACTCCACCCGGACCTACACTTCTCAACGATGCACCACCACCGGTAGCACCATTGATGTGCCTCGCGCGAGCGACCGATTGAATCGCTCGACGACGTTTTCTTCGCTCGCGCCTTCGGCGAAAGAACTCCATCTCTTCGCTCGTCTCGTCGTTCAAATGTACGTCTTGCGGCTGACGCGGTGGCCTGAGTTCTCCGCCAATAATGTTGGTATCTACGTGATTCGGAACCGAGGTACTCGTGACGGTTTTTTTCACGCGTTCTCCGGCTTCACCGTCGTTCATAATAATAACATCGTCGTCGTCCTCGTCTGCCGCGTCTGTTCCAAGAATGTGGGCACCCTCTCTTGCTCCTCCTCTTCCCTCTCCTTCTCTTCCCACTCTGTTTTTCAAATCCAACTCGTGCTTTTCTCGTCGTTCTCTTTGTTGCTGCGCTAACATTTCGTCGTCAAATTCACCGTCGGAGGAATCGAGCTCGGATTCGTCGTCCGAGGACGCGGCGAATAAGAACGCGCCGCTGTTCTTGTCGGCGAACCGTTTGAACATGGTGGTAACGGTTGCCAACTTTTTCGGTTTGGCGTTTTTTTCTTCTTGCTGCTGCTGTTCGCCAAAAGTTGCACCATCTCCGACAAGTATCACGTCCTCTTCGTCCATATCGACATCACGTTCCCCACCTTCTTCCTCTCGTATTACAGGCGCATTGGCAGTATTCGAAGTCCTCTTGGTGCTCGCGCGCTTACGCAGCGCTTTCCTTTGTCCGTCGCCAGCCTCCTCATCGTCACCACCATTCAACATATCTCCATCTTCATCGTCATCCTCTTCCTCATTCACGGCACCGAACGCCATTCGGACTTTCATCTCAATCTCTCGTCGCAGCGCTGCCGCTTCGCGTTCGCGTTCCATCTCTTCCTTGTTTTTACCGCTCGCTCGTTCGCCGCGCATCGAATTCTTCCCAGTCGTAAACTTTGTGTTACCACAATTCATCGTCCCTTTCGGTTGTCTTCTTTTCACATACGCCGCCGGCAAATCTAACATCGGTGGCACATCTTTCCCAGTCACCAACGCCGTGGTGATCAAATAATGCGCCACTGATTGCCATCCGTATTGCTCCGCCTCTCTCGTCAACTGTTGCGTCGGAAACAAATGCCGCTTATGTCTCAAACAATTCGCCCCGGAACAGTTACAAATATCTCTGCACACTGGACATCTCCACTCGTCGTCCGCGATCGCTTCTTCGATGTTCTCACCCATGCGCATTTCCAAACACCATCCACACCACGACCCTCTTCCTCTCCCGCCTTCCGGCGCTTTCGCCCACGTCGCGCACTGACACGTCGTCTTCGCGTCGCTCGATTTCTGTCGACAAAAATGGCACGAAGTGCACTCGTTGCACGTCACCCCAGCCGGGTGAATGTCTTTACACCACACTTTGTTCGCGTGCTGGTCGCGATTCCACGGGCGCGCTCTGCCGCATAAACGATCGAAGTGCTCTTTCGTGTAATACTCTCGATTTTCGCCTTGTTCCCGTCGCAATTTCTCCAACTCGGGGCCGATGTTTCCACAGTTCACCCCTCGCACTTGTTCCGCGGCGTCTATTTGTGGTGGTAAAATTGGAGGACACACGATAATATTCTTTCTCTCTTTCCCTAAATCGCCTCTGCCTCGCATCGTATTCATTTTCTGCCATTTCCGCACGTCTCTCCTCATCCGTCCTCGTCGTTGGTTGCCTTCATTTTTCAAAATTCTTCTCCTCTCCTCTTGGTCTTCTTCTTCTTCTCCAGAATAATCGTCGTCCGAGGTCAGCGCATCCTCGTCCTCATCTTCCTTCTTATTGTTCTCGTAAGAAGAATAGTGCAAAGCCTCCTCCTCCATATTATCGAAAGAATAAGAATAATAAGAGCGTGTCAAATCTCTCTAAATGTGAAGAAAAAGCAGTCCTTCGAAAAATTTCAAAATTTCTCAAGAGTGCTCACATTTAGGGTCTTTAAAAAAACTAAATCTCTATCCTTTTTTTCTCCCCCTTTTTAGATTTGTTTGCGCAGAGGGGTTTCAGGGACACATTACGCGTTTGTTTTATGACGACGACGATTCAGACGACGAAAGGGTGGTTTTTGATGACCGCCGGTGGTGGTGGTGTTTTGGGTGGTTCTTCCTCTTTTTCTTCTTCTCGTTGTTGCTGCTCTGCGGGAAGAATGGAGGCATCGACTTCACAGTCATCATTTTCGACGATGATGATGAAGAAGAAGAAGCGGTTTAGTAGGAGTAGCGATGAGAATAATAATAATAATAGAAGAAATGATGGTTTTGTGGTGAGAGCATCAGAGGCGAATAATAATAACGATGCGTCCTCAAACGTGTCCTCGTCTGATCGGCCGATCGTCGTCATCGATAACTACGATTCGTTCACGTACAACCTGGTGCAATATTTAGGCGATTGCGGGATAAAAAACCCGCTGGTGTTTAAAAACGACGAGAAAACGGTGGAGGAGATTCGCGCGATGAACCCGAGAGGAATATTAGTCTCCCCTGGTCCGGGGAGACCGGAAGATTCGGGAATTTCTTTGGAAGTTTGCGAAAAGTTAGGCCCCGAGTTTGGCGTCTTTGGCGTGTGCATGGGCCACCAGTGCATCGGTCAAGTGTTCGGAGGCACCATCACGAGAGCGCCGTTAGGGTTGATGCACGGGAAAAGTTCCCCGGTGTTTCATAAAACCGACATGGACACCGTGTTATCCGGTTTGAGTTCCCCGTTCGAAGCCGCGCGGTACCACTCGTTGGTCATCAGCAACGACGACTTCCCGCACGACGCGCTCGAATCCGTCGCTTGGACCGAAGACGAGGTGTGCATGGCGGTCAAACACAAAAAGTACCCGAAGATTCAAGGCGTCCAGTTTCACCCGGAGAGCATCATCACCGACAACGGTTTGCTCATCATCAAGAATTGGGTGAAGTTAATCAACGAAGTTTGATTGAAATATAATATATTTACGCTTTTCCTCTCATTGTGCTCTTCTTCACTTTTTTTCCCTTCTGCCCACAACTTGCACACAAATGAGATTAGCGTGCGCATACTCCTCCGCTTTTAGAAGACTCCTTTCGGCGTCCTCGAGACCGTCCACATCCTCTCGCATTCGGAGGCGAACTTTTTCTGTATCGTCCTCGTCTTCTGAATCAAAAGTCAACCACGAAGGCGCGGTGAAAGTCTCGCACATCCTCGTCGACGCCACCGAACCCGGGAAAGCGTTGCTTTCGGAATTCCAAACTTTATTAGACGGAGAAGCGGAGACGTTTGAAGGTTTAGCGACGTTGCACTCGAAATGCCCGTCCTCGGCGAGAGGCGGGAACCTGGGGTACATCACGAGAGGACAAACGGTGCCGGAATTCGAACGAGTGGCGTTTTCGACGCCGATAAACGGGGTGGCGTTTGCCACCACTCAGTTTGGGCATCACTTGATTAAGGTACTCGACGCGAAAGAATCCGGCGCGGCGGTGCCGCAAATGCAATCGATTCGAGTGGACGAGGTGAAGCAGTACGTCGACAGTAAGAGTTTTTCGGAGGTTAATCTCATCGATTGCAGAGAGGAGCACGAGTTTGCAATTGCCAAAGTGGACGGTTTCAAACTGTATCCGTTATCGCGAGCGGAGAAGTGGCAGATGACGATTGAAATGGACGTCGATCCGGAAAAGAAGACGATTGTTATGTGTCACGGGGGGATTCGTTCGGCGAAAGTGTGTCAAATGTTGCTGTCGCTTGGCTTTGAGGACGTTCATAACGTCGTCGGTGGGATCGACGCGTACAGTTCGATCGATAAGTCGGTGCCGAGATATTAACAACAACTAGTAGGTCGTAGTTTTTAGTAGAAATAATTATCATCCAATAATATATATGCATCTGTTTTACACTGGTCTTGTCTTACCCTCTAACGCAAACCTGACGTAATCTTCCTCGCTGCATTCCGGCGCGTGTGGCAACAACTTTTCGTGCCACATTTCGAAACAAAACGCGTAGCGCCCGTCGCCGGTTTTCGCGAAGAATTGAATCGGTTGACCGTTCAAATGTCGCTCGAGTTTGAGCGTCAGCACTTTTCCGACGTCAAAGCTATACGTATCTAAATGTAAATAACTTTGCATGTTATCGAAGGTGTATATTAACCCGGGTTCGTAGTAATATTTTTTGGCCGTCGCCGGATTGGCGAGTTCTTTTACTCGCCTCGACCCTCTCGCTTGCATATTCAAGTGTTTCACGCCTTGGAAAAATCCATCGTTCCCTTCGATTATGTCGCACTGTTCGGGAATCATAAAATCTAAAATGTTCGGCACCGTTTCTTTCGTATCTACGCTCATTTGCGAAACTAATCCGCCGAGCAAGGCTAAGTAATACGGCTCGTTCGCAGTCACGTCGCAGGCTAATCCTGGAGTGATCACCTTGAACAACTCTTGACCGGTGTACACGATCGTTCTCGGAGGAATGTTATCAAAAGGACGCTTAAACTCACCACCCGTAACGACTTGGTCCATCCGTATCCGCTCTTTAAATTCGCCTTGCACGACAACCTGAAAGGCGATGTTGTTGCATATTTGACCGCGCTCGATGTAAAACTGCTCTGGCGTCTCCCCTTCCATGCCGAGAAATCTGCACACGACTTTACCTTTGAAAATATCCGTTTCGAATTCTAACGCCGTTTCCGTGTTGACAGGACACGTGTCCGTTAACTCGTTCCATTCGGCGTACTCTTCTTCTCCCTCCTCCTCGTTCTCTTCTTTCTCGTCGTCCTCCTTCGTATTCTTCTTCTTCTTCAATCTACTCCACGAGTTGTTCACGCACCTCTGACTCGGTTCTCTCGCGCTGGACCGAATAAACACCGGCCCGTGCGGCCACAATCGGCATTCCGGCAGAGGTCGAAACTGCGGGTCATTCTTCTCCTTTTGCTTCTCGCGCATCTCTCGCCACGCCGCTCTCGCTTCGCGTTCCGAGCGCTCTCTCTCTCTCGTCTCGTACTCTTCCTTACCGAGCATGTGTTCGTCATCGCTTGAAGATTCCGTCGCCTGTTCCTCCTCCTCTTCCTTTCTCGCGCGTAGTATTCGTCTCTTCTTCTTCATCATCTTATTCCGTCGACGTCTTCCTCGCTCGAACGTCGCCTTCACCTTATAATACGCTTCAGCCGCTTTCCTCCGTAACCGTTCGTCGTCGATTTCCGTCGGCGTCATCAACCGCCCACCGACGGCGAGAAAGCACAGCGGCATGGTAAAAAACATTGCGCTCACGTCAAACGCGAACGCCAGGGAAATCGCCGCGGATGTGCAGATCAACGCGCCGACGATGACGTGGAAAATCGACCAGATGGAATGCATCGCGCGGGGAAAAGTGTCGAACACGACGAGGCGAATTGATTTGAGGGAGAACGCTTTGAAGTATACAAACGAGCGCAATTCCGAGCACAGCTTCATGAATTCCTCCAAAATCGCGTTGGATATGGAATAATAGTCGCGGTCGTCGTCGTCTGCACGTTTAAGCTTCTTCGCGTTCGTCATGATCGCATCGTTCTCGCGTGGTTTTGTTGTGACGATTTGTCTTCACTTTTTTCCCCGTCGTCTAGGGAGAGACCGTTAGAGAGAGAGAGAGATGCGGACGACGACGATTCAGACGACGACGACAACACTCCCGCAAAAAGAAAGAGTGCGACGGAAGAGGAGGCAAAGACGACGAAGCGCTCTGAATCCCGCGCCGCGGGCCTGCGAAAATACGTTCCAAACGTCTTTTGCTTTCCCTCCATTTGTAGGTGTTGATTTAGATACGAAAGAGCGCGTTGAACGCATGATCGAAGCGACGATTTCGTGCGCATATTTAGCCGACGAAGTGGACAAAGAAGTGGACAAAGAACGTTTACGAGGTATGGTGGAGAAAAAAGAGGACGGAACTCCGGTGACCGCGGCGGATTTTGCGATTCAAACGTTGATGGATACCTTATTAGGGGTTGATGGTGAAGAGGTCGTTGGCGAGGAGCGGTGCCCGGTCGAAGGCGAGCGGTCGTTTGATCGAGTGAAGGAGTTAGTCGAGAAATTTACTCCGCTCGAGAATATGGTATTGCTCGAAAGGAGGTGTGGTCCTGGCAGGAACTACTTCGTGTTAGATCCAATCGACGGGACGAAGGCGTTTGCGGCGAAACCGACGATACGATCGAGAGCGTACGCGTTTACGAAGCAGTATTGCATTGGTTTGTCTTATCACGATGGGGAAACTGGAGAGGTTTTGGCTGCGTGCGTGGCGGCGCCGAGATGGGATAGAGGTAGTGGTGTACTACTTTGTGCCGTGAAGGGGAAAGGGTGCTTCTCGAAGGAGCTTTTTACCCCGGCGTCGAGATGGAAGCGATGTTGTTTGATGTCCCATTTGTGCACGATTCGTGTCGCTGTGTCGGAATCGGACGTTGGAAAAGCGACGACACTGAACTCCGGTTGGAAAGTACCGAAGTCGAATTTAGATGAAATTCCGTATGGGAGCGGTTCGTTGATTAAATACGTCGCGATAGCAGTAAACGCGTGCGATGCATTCGTGCACTACAAACCGTGGACGTTTTCGATGAACGTTTGGGACCACGCGGCTGGTGTTTTGTGCTGCGAAGAGGCTGGGGCGATTGTTTCAGATGGGTTTGGTAATAGACTCTCGTTGAAGAGAGAGCCAAGAAAGGCAGAACGAGATTTCGAAGAGAGAGATGACGTTGATCCAAGGCGCGTGTTTTCGCCTCAAGGAAAAGCCGTCGTCGTCGCGAACGAGGAGAGTTTACACAAAGAGAAATTGAGAGTGCACAATTCAGGCGTCAAACAAATTAACGAATTTTAGGCAAGCGTAGGTATAGCAGTAACAGTAGTAGGTACCAGAGAGAGACAAAGGCGGTAATGTATCATTGAGAATAATAAGCAGATTAACGCGGCGCGAAAACTCATGACATTTTCTCCTTTTTTTACGCCTTTAACTTTGCTTTCTGCTTGTCAATGGCATCGTGGACGTAGGAGGCGGCAAACGATATTTGGTGTCGAGATTCTAACAGATGCTGCGCGCGATTGATAGCGCGGCGCAACTTTTCATCTTCATCGTCGTCGCTTCGTGTTTCATCGTCTTCTTCATCATCTCCTTCTTCCTCATCTTGCTCCCATGCGTGTCGAAGTAAACGAGACAGTCGCTCTCTTTCGCTTTCGACTTCTCGCAACTTATCCGAAGCAGACTGCTCGTTTGTTAACGACTGGTTATCGTATTCCGATATGCGAGACCGATAACGATTATTCTCTAAACACTTCTCGCTTTCATCCTCATCGTTCTCTTCCAGTACCTCGTAGCGAATTTTATCCGCCGCTGCCTCCAACATTTTTCTCGCGCGTTGACTTCTCGCCGTATCAATCACGTGCGCTTCCGCTCTTCTCTGCGCAGCACCAGTTTCAATCTTCAATCTTTGCGTTTCGTGCATCGCCATCTTCGCACTGGCTCTCGCCGCGTCGCACGATGCTTTCAACTCTTTCGCTTTGCGCTCGAGCAACTCGGCGTTTTCGTTCGAAACGGCGGCTGTTTTCAAAGCCTCTCGGATTTCTCGTTGCGCGATTTTCTCTTGCTTTCGCCGCCTGTTCGCGTGTATGTCTTCGTTACGCTTGCGCTTAATTTCGTTGGCGACGTCGTCGTCGTTCGGATCTTCGTAGAGAACTTTGTCCTCGAAATCTACGCTGTTGATGATGGCGTATGACTCGTCCGCGTATCTTCGATTTGACTTGTTCTTTCTTGCAGCCTTGATGTCGTTGTCCGTCTCTCTGTCATCATTGCTTTGAAGTGTATCGCACGCCGCGTTATCAACCACAAACACGAGGTCGTTCGCCGAACTCGCTAAAATCTCACGTTTCTTAAGCCTCGTCTCCAGATTTGCCGCCATTGTCTATTTCGATCGCTTTGCTTTATCCAACTGTTTTTCTAAGGCGTGCGCTTCTTCTCGCACTCGTAGTAACTCGACGTTACCGACGTTCGGGTCGAGTTTGTTTTGCGTTTCAATCTCCTTCTTGCGCTCGCGGTTCCATTTCGATACTTCCTCGCGAAGCTCATCGATTCTCGCTTTTTCTTTCTCTACGTCGCGCTCTTCGCACGCTAAGTTGTTCTCCGCCGATTTAAGTTCTCTTTTGGCATCATCCAGCGTCGTTTGAAGCGTTTGTTTCAGGGCTTTAAACTCTTCCGGTGCAAACGCCAATATTTGTTCCGAAAGTGAAACTTCTTCGTTCAACATCGAAAGCTGCCTCCGTAACCGATCGATTTCTCTATTTATAGCTAGCGCGTCTCGCTCGTATACTTTCGCATCTCGCTCGTGTCTGTTCTTTTTACCCTCGTAGAGACGTTCGTCGGAGAGCAACTCCTGTAACAACGACGCGGATTTTTTTTGGCCTTCCGCGAGCGTCAAGAGTTCGTTTTGCGCGTTTAACCAGTTTTGACGCGACTGGTTGCTTTTATTCCGCGTCGCGGCGAGTTCCTTCTTCAAGCTCGCCAGCGTGGCGTTCAATGGTCCTCCAGTCGATTCATTCGTGCTGTTATTAGACGACGCCTTCACACGTTCTGCGGCTAATATGCGATCGTTAATGCGTTCCGCGCGTTTGTCCAAAGCGTCCCTTTCCATCGCTAACTTTTCCAACTCTCTTCGTCCGTTCTTTATTTTAGCCTCTTTCGCTTCCGTCTCCAAAGCCATATTTTGAATCTCAATCTCAATTTCCTCAATTTCGCGATCCGTGTCCAACATTTCCGACTCGAAGTCGAGCTTATCCACGTCTGCCATCGCCTTCAAGTTTTCATAACGAACAGTCGCGGATTCGATGTCTCTCGTTTGCTTCTTTAAACGCTCGATACTTTTCGAGTCAAATTTTGCGCGCTCGGTTTTCGCCGCGATCTCGTTGGAGAGTTTGGACACTATTTCATCTTCCAAAGCGTGTTGTTTTTCTCGAAGCTTTTCTCGTTCTTCGTTGACTCGATCAATTTCACGCGATACCTCCGAGGCGCGCAAACGAAGCGTCGCCGCCGTCGCGACTAATCCGTCCGTCTCTTTTCTATCCTCGTCGGTATCTTTCGCGTGTTGCTCCGAGGTTATGCTACACGCCGAAATCAAGTCTTCATTTTTCTTAATATCGAATAAGAGCTTCTCCTTCTCACTGTCGAATGCCTTGATGTCCTTTTTCGCCAACGCGATTTCCTTAAATTCTGCGCCAATCTCCAATCTCACCTTTGCTTCTTCGCGTTTAACCGCCGACGTTTCCTCGAACAACCGTCTCGCCTCTTCGTCCGTTTTCTCGCACGTCTTCACCGTTAGCGCCCACCTCTCTCGTAACTTTGCATTTTCTTTCCTTTGCTTTTCAATCTCCATCGCTCGCACTTCGTTCTCCTCTTTCATCTCCTCCGTCTCTTTTCTCGCCTGTGCCGTCCTCTTCTCCAGCGTCTCCGTCTTCTCTCTCAACTTTCTTTCCGTCTCCATCATGTTCTCGACCCGCTCCTCTCTCTCAAAAATGACTCTCTCATT
>Ga0302134_10001547_pt1 | contig 10829 bp, 7 predicted proteins | sample CB9_SCM_MG_FD_203123 | JGI IMG/M metagenome (GOLD analysis project Ga0302134, IMG submission 203123) | Marine microbial communities from Western Arctic Ocean, Canada - CB9_SCM | ecosystem: Environmental > Aquatic > Marine > Oceanic | place: Canada: Western Arctic Ocean | collected 2017-09-19
TAAAGACTGAACTAAGCATGTAGAGCCGTAGGCAGCGGACTGGCGGACGCGGGTTCAATTCCCGCCGCCTCCACCAAAAAAAGATAGCCCCTTGTTATTCAGGGGGTTTTTCTTTATCTAGCTTTCAATTGGATACACTTTGTAACACAATCTGAAAGCTATCAGTCTCTTATACCATCAAAAGAAATGGTGTTTACTACCTGAATCTTAGGTGAAATAACCAGTTCATTTGCCCTGATTTTAAACTTGTCCTGTAATGCCAATAACTATGTCTGTTATTGCTATGGGCTAAAACTGTGTCATCAGTGATTCTTCAGTCTGGGGAAATAAAGGTGTCCCTATCGCGGTGAAAAATAACCTCCACGCTTTATGCACCATGGCGGAGTGTATATTTATGCACATATTAATAGCGTTTAATGTGAAGGCAGGTATGATATGTCATTTAGATACGATAATAAGGTGGCCATAGTCACCGGGGCCGGTAATGGCTTGGGGCGCTCTCATGCGTTGGGGTTGGCAGCACGTGGTGCAAAAGTTGTGGTTAATGATCTCGGTGTGGCGCTTGATGGTTCGGGCTGCAACCTAAGTGCGGCGGAAATAGTAGTCGAGGAGATTCGTGCGGCTGGCGGTGAGGCGATTGCTAACGGCGCAAACGTGACTATTGAAGATGAAGTGGAAGCCATGGTTGAGAGTGCCACGGCTAAATGGGGCCGAGTAGACATCCTGGTCAATAATGCGGGTATTCTACGTGACAAGTCATTTTCAAATATGAGCCTGGATGATTTCCGGCTAGTGTTAGACGTACATCTAATGGGCTCGGTTACCTGCACCAAGGCAGTCTGGGACCGAATGAAAAAACAAAAGTATGGCCGTATTGTTATGACCTCCTCTTCATCAGGTATTTACGGTAATTTTGGCCAGGCAAATTACGGTGCAGCAAAAATGGGTGTAGTTGGCCTAATGAATGTATTGCATTTGGAGGGGGCGAAGTATGGTATTCGCATCAACGCATTAGCCCCCACAGCATCGACACGCATGATGGAGGGACTGATGGGCCAGGATTCTCTGGACTTAATGACGGTAGAGAGTGTCACAGCAGGTTTGTTATATCTTGTGGGTGAGGAGGCGCCTGCACGATTGGTGCTCTGTGCCGGTGCGGGTGGTTATGCGGCTACACGTATCTATGAAACGCAGGGTATTTGTCTGCTGCCAGAGGAGCAGACTCCGGAGAATATTGCTTTAAACATTGAACATATATTGAACCCATCAATGCAAACAATGTTGCAGCAAGGCGGTGATCAAACCATGAGGTTTATCAATCGTGCAGTTGAATTGCAGGGCCTAGTTAGATAAAGAAGAAAGGATGTTACCCACCATTTATTGTGCTTCTAACATTCGCGCAAGTTATTAGTGGAGGTAATAAATTAATCTATATATTACACTTGCCTAAAGTTGTGCGAATCAGTCAATACCTTAATGGGTTCGGCTTTTTTTGAGTAGTTAACGAACCTGTTTTTCCAGGTTACTGTGAACCTAAATTTGTAATGGGAGTGACATGAACAAGAAAAGACCGAACCAATCCAGCCTTATCTCTCCCATATCTGATCTTAGCCGTTATCGGCTCGGGCCCTACTACATAAGGGGCTATCTAAAAGGTGCTTTAAATAAAGGGTTTGATCCAGAGGAAATCCTGAAAATGGCTGATATTCCTTCATCTGTCTATGAGAATTCAACATCCAGCATCAACGGTGAGCAGCTACAGCGTTTAATCCTCAAGATTAGAGAGATTATGAATGACCATTATATGGGGTTCTTACTGGTGCCAGGTAAGATCGCAATGGATAGGGAGGCGGGTAAGGCAGCGGTACAAGGTAAAACATTGGGCCAGAGCTTACGGTATTTGAATGCCTTCGTTAACGCTGTTCGAAGTGATGAAGAGCGCACCCTTACTGTCGAAGACGCAAGTAGTCAATGCTCAATGTGTTTCCACTTTACCGAATTTAGTGAAGGCGTTGATATTCATTTGGCCTATTGGTATAGGTTGTATTGGGGCTATAAGTTTTATTGTTGGTTGATTGGTGAGCGAATCCAATTAACGGAGGTGCATTTTTCTGGGCCACGTCCTAAAGATTGTATTGCCTATGAAGCAGTATTTGATTGCCCCATAGTGTTTGATCAGTCTGATAATAAATTGTGTTTCGATTCAAAGTATCTGATTAAATCTGTCTTCCGCAATAACACGGATCTGTTGAACGGCTCTTTTCCACTCGACTATCCGAGTGCTAATTGGTTTACTGTTCCGAGTAAAGATTTCAATCTAGCTAGCCAGGTGGAGTATCTGCTTGCCGAATCGCTTAAAGTGGACATGCAAGTAGCCTCCATAGAAGTGGTCTCAGGTATATTGGCGGTTAGTACTCGAACTTTAACCCGACGATTAAATAAAGAAGAACAATCCTTTCAGAAAATAAAAACCAAGGTGCGCACTGATATAGCTAAAGACCTGCTGGTGAATAGCAATATAACCTTGACTCAAATTTCAGAAAAAATCGGATTTTCTGAACAAGGTGACTTCACCCGAGCCTTTATTGGGTGGATAGGCCAAACGCCGTCGTCGTATCGCATAGAACACACGAAATAATAATACCTACTTACAATAAAAACTCTTTGTAATCGAACTGTCTCAAAATGCTAAATCTATTGGCTGTAATTAACATGGTGTTGGTGTGCTAATAATTTACTCTCTATGGAGTAGAAAAATCTCGATCTTAGCTATCAAATTACATTTCCCTCTACTATAAAAATTAAAACAGAGGCTCTATCCTAAATGGCTCACAATGAAACCACAGACGTTCACGATACAGATTTACCAGCTGTCAGTGAATCCGATAGAGCCGCCGGCAAGGCCTATGAAAGTGATGCGTATAAATGGTACGTCTTAGCAGTTCTGGCCGTGGTCTATGGGTTAAATTTTATTGATAGACAGCTTCTGGTTATTCTGCAGGAGCCGATTAAAGCCGAATTAATGTTGTCTGATACCCAGCTAGGCTTGCTCACTGGTTTTGCCTTCGTTATCTTCTACGTGATCTGTGGTATTCCTATTGCCCGTTTGGCCGATCGAGGTAACCGTCGCACCATTATTGCCATCGCACTGTCTACGTGGAGCATCATGACAGCGTTGACTGGTATGGCGCAAAATTATACGCAAATGGTGTTGGCGAGAATCGGTGTGGGCATTGGTGAAGCCGGAGGCAGCCCCCCTTCACACTCAATGATTTCAGACATGTTTGCACCCAATAAGCGGGCCACCGCATTAGCCGTTTACGCCTCAGGGATTTACCTCGGTATTTTGGCGGGCTATATCATCGGCGGCTGGTTGAGCCAATATATAGGCTGGCGACAAACATTTTTGGTAATCGGCCTACCTGGTGTTTTACTCGCTGTTTTAGTGCGCATGACAATCAAGGAGCCGCCCCGTGGTTTCTCCCAAGATACGCCTGTCAGCCATGCTCCGTCCATGCCGACCTTTATGGAGGTGTTGCATGTGTTATGGTCACGCCCGGCGTTTAGACACCTGTGTTTTGCCGCAAGCGCGCAAGGTATGGTTGGCTATGGCACAGGAAATTGGATGCCGTCCTACTACCTCCGAAACTTTGACATCAGTCTGCCTGAATTAGCTACTTGGCTGGGTTTGGTGGGCGGTTTAGCCGGTATCGTTGGCGTTTTGTTGGGTGGCTACCTCGTGGATCGTCTCAGCGTGAAGGACATGCGTTGGATGATGTGGCTACCTGGCATTACTCTAGCTATGTCATTGCCATTTTCGTTTGTTGTTCTAAATACGCAAAATATATATTTTTCTTTACTACTCTCCAGTTTTCCAACTGCACTTCTCGCGGTCTATACTGGTCCTGTATTAGCAACCACGCACAATTTGGTAGGAATGCGAATGCGTGCACTTAGTTCGGCAATCTTGTTTCTAATCATAAATTTGATTGGTATGGGAATAGGTCCCTTGGCTGTCGGTTTTTTGAGTGACATGCTAATGCCGGTCATGGGCGATGCCTCCCTGAGAATAGCGATACAAGTTATGATAATAATTGGCGTTGTGTGGGGCTGTATACATTATGTTATGGCTGCCCGCACCCTGCGTGAAGATCTAGCTAATGCACCAGAATAGCTAGTTTAAACGTCACTGGAAACTATTCTGATACAGATACGCAGATATCCCTAGCGCTTACTTACTAGAGCTAGCAGATTGTCATTATCTGCTAAGTATATTGTCGCGCTTTGCCATGTGCCGCTAAGTTTTAATGCTCCAAAATTCCAGTCTTTATAGTGGTCACAGCATCGTTCACCCTTATGCCGTCTAAAATCGCAGATAGAGTTCGTAGCAAAGCCTGTATTTTGATCAACAAATTAGTGGGAAGATATGAGAGCTACAAACGAAAAAGAACTAGTTAAAATATTTATTCGGCAATTTCCGTCAGACCCTGAATATTTGCGCACTATATCTGATATCGAGAAATTCGAAAAAATTCCCCAGGAGCAACGCTTCACCTGCAATTCGCCAAATGAGGCGCTATCGATTACGGCCAAGCACCTACCTGACAACTCAGCCATCACGTTTTTACCGAGTGGTTCATTAAGTGATAAACCTCATAGATGGACCTATGCAGAGTACCAGCAAGAGGTAACAGCGGCGGCCAATCTATTCCATTCTCTCGGCTTGCAAGCCGATGACTCGGTGGTGTTTTTACTACCTACCATGCCCGAGATGTTATTTGGTCTGTGGGCGGCGCAGGCAGTCGGCATAGCTGCTCCAATCAATCCGTTTTTGACGCCCGAACAAATGGCTGGCATAGCAAAAGAAGCAGACGCACGGATAATTGTTACATTAGGGCAGTTGCATCCAGAGAACACAGATTTACTGGAGAAGGCGCAAGAGGTGAAGCGCAGAGTTCCTTCGATTCAACATATCATTACTATCGGTGATAACGGACTGCAGCATAAAGAAGAGTATGTGGATTGGCATAAAGAGGTCTCTAAGCAGCCTCGTGATCGATTGTTATTTGACCGGCTTTTGCTCGGCAGTGAAATTGCGGCTTACTTTCATACTGGCGGCACCACCGGGACTCCAAAATTGGCCCAGCATACCCACCGAGCAGAGGTGATCAATGTCTGCCAAATGTTACTTACCGTGCAGGGTCAGGCTAAAAACGATGCTGCAGACTCCTCACATCCTGTTAAAGACTCCTCATATTCAGTTAATTTATGTGGCCTGCCACTGTTTCATGTCAATGCGCCCTTGGTGTCTGCCCTATGCAGTGTTTTATCCGGCGGAGAGTTGATTTTAGTGGGTACCCAAGGGTACAGGTCAAAGCAGTTTATCCACGATTTTTGGGAGGTGGTTGAACGCTTTAAGGTTACCAGTTTCTTCGCCGTCCCGACCGTCTATGCGGGATTGTTAGAACAGACTCCAAAAGACCATGATCTCTCCAGTTTAACCCATGGTAGCTGTGGTGCCGCTCCGATGCCGGTTAGCTTGCTGCGTGATTTTCATGCTCGAACGGGCGCGATCATCCTGGAAGGTTACGGTATGACTGAAACCAGCTGCTCGGCAGCATCGCAATACATTAACGCAGAGCGTCATGCAGGCTCCGTTGGAATGCGACTGGCCTATCATCAGATGCGAGCGGTAATAATTGATGAGCAGCAAAAGGTGGTGCGAGACTGTGAGGTCAATGAAATTGGCCTACTTTTGCACAGTGGGCCCAATGTGATCCCCGCCTATAAACAAGCCTTTGCAAATAATGGGGCATGGCCGCAACCTGGCTGGTTAAATAGTGGTGACATGGGCAGAGTCGATGAGCAAGGTAACCTTTGGATTACCGGTAGGGCTAAGGATTTGATTATTCGGGGTGGCCACAATATTGATCCCTCGGTTACTGAAGATTCCTTGGCCCGTCATCCTGAGGTGGCAGTGGCGGCCGCAGTGGGTATGCCAGATGCCTATGCCGGGGAACTACCAGTAGCCTACGTAACCCTGTATGCAGGGGCAACAGTGACAGCTCAAGAACTGGTCGCATACTCTCGCGAATATGCCTTAGAACGCGCTGGTGCCGCTGTTCAGGTGTTTATCTTAGATGAACTGCCACAGACCCCTGTGGGTAAAATATTTAAACCCGCTTTGCGTAACAATGCTATTGCTCGGGCCTATACAGATGTCGCAGTAGCAGCCTGGCAAGACAGCCAAATTACTGCAGAGATTGTTGATGACAAGGCGCATGGATTAAAAGTGCTATTACACATCAGCAGCAAGGCTGATGTAGATAGCACTCGGAGTCTCCAGGCAGTCGAACAGGGGCTTAATAAGCTCGCCTATGCCTGGGAACTCAAGCACATCAGATTGTAGTCTGTGAGTAGCCAACCTATGCTGGCCATGACTGCCTAGGCGAAGGCGTGTTTCAAAATTTCATAGTTCAGGTAATGTGCACGGGATGAGAGCCGAGCGCTCGGCACAAAGTATTCAAAGGCATGTATGCCACCCGGAAACACATGTAATTCAGCAGCCACTTGCGCTTCCAGCAACCGTCGTGCGTATTGCATATCTTCATCCAAAAACAGATCCAATGACCCCACTGATATATACGCAGGAGGTAGGTTTGACAAGTTTTCAACCCGGGAAGGAGCTGCGTAGCTATGAAGCCCTTCCTGATAGGGTCCAGCCAGATAGGCCTGCCAGCCATTCTGATTGCAGAGCCTATCCCAAGATATTCCGGTTAAATCCATATGCGTGGAAGGCTGCTCGTTACGGTCATCCAACATAGGGCAAAGCAGCAGTTGAAATATTATCTTATAGTCACCTCGATCACGTGCCATTAAAGCCAGTCCGGCTGCCAATCCGGCGCCAGCGCTAATACCTGCAATGGCGACTTTATCAGCATTAATCCCCAGTTTATCTGTGTTAGCAAATAACCAACTGAGTGCCTGATAGCAATCGTCTAATGGCATGGGGTAAGGGTGTTCTGGCGCCAGCCGGTATTCAACGGCAACAACAATACAACCAACCTCATCAACCAGCCGCTGCATTATAGACACCTCAGCATCTATACTGCCCACCACATAACCACCACCGTGCACCCACAGCAAAGCCGGAACTGGCCCGCTAGTCGTTTCCGGCCGATAAACTCTGATGCGTAAATTTGGATTGTTACCAGCCTCTGGTATCAGGTGATCTTCAAAGACAATGTGATCCATAATCGACAAATTAGTGCCGGCTGTTTCTGATAAAGCGCGCCGGGTTGCCCGGGCTTCCGGTAAGTTTTCCCAGAAATTTAGATCCACTTCGGTATCCAGCATTACGAGTAAATCCGGATCAATTTGCTTTTTAATCACTGTCAGGCTCCCCTATCAATAGGTGGTTTTTTTCTTTAGCATACGTGCGATTTAAAAAAGATAAAAGCTAAATATTGTTTAGTCGTCGATCATAATAAAATGGCTTGAAATGCCAAATCGGTTGTCTTTAATCGCCATTCCTGCGAAGTCCATGACGTGGTCTTATAGCATCACAAGAAAATTTTATATAAAAGAATAAAACAGGAGTAGGGATGATATGAAGCAGAGTAAAAAAATATTAACGTTAGCAGTAGGCTGTATTACGGGATTGCTTGCGGTACCTTCAATTGCGCAAGAGTCGCGATTACAGGTTGAAGAAATTATAGTAACTGCAACAAAACGAGCAGTATCTTTGCAGGACGTGCCTATAGCGATCACTGCAGTAACTTCATCGGATATTGCTGCAGCTGGATTAGAAAGTATTCAGGATGCAGCATCAATGGTACCTAATTTTGAATTCCCCACCAGCCGTAATCCAGGCGAGTCCGATGTGGCTATTCGAGGTATTTCCGCCAACATCCCTTTTTCTTCGGCGGGTTTTGATGCCGGATTCGGCGTCTATCTTGATGGTGTTTATCAGGGCCGACAAGATGCTGCCAACGCAGATCTTGGCGAAGTCGAGCGCATTGAAGTGCTGCGTGGGCCACAGGGAACGCTATTCGGTAAAAATACCATTGCGGGCGCGATTAATATTGTGACCAAAAAACCCGGTAACGAATTCGAGGGAAAATTCGAAGCGGATATTGGTGACTACGAATACCGTCGTGCCCGTGGGTTGATAAATATTCCACTTATCGAAGATAAACTGGCTGCACGGTTCTCAGCAACCACAGCAAGCCGGGGTGGCTATGTTACTAATGTGACGACTAATGACGATGACGTGGGTTCATACGATCAGTGGGGCGCCAGAGCGAATTTCGCCTATACGCCGACTGAAACAAGTCGCTTCTATTTAAGCTTCGATGCCTCGGATTATGACGAGAAGACATATGTTGTAGAGAATATCGAAAATGGCGGAGCGGAAGGCGAAGTGTCTTTCGATAATGAGAAATACACAACCCACACAGACATGCAGGATTTAGCCGGCACAAGTGGTTTTGGTACTTCATTAACCTATGAGCATGACTTTTCAAACGGTTATTCCCTAACCTCGATTACTGGTTACAGAGCAAACGAGGCTTCAGTATTCTGGGACGTTGATCTAAGGCCGATGGAAGGGTATTACTCTGATTTAGTTTTTGATCAATCGCAATTCACTCAGGAAATTCGTATTGCATCACCATCAGATGGTCAGTTCGACTATGTTGCAGGTTTGTATTACTACGAGCATGAAAATGACTTCTTGAACGCCTCATGTTTAGGCATAGATTGGTTCGGCTACGCAGGCTGTTTCGACTATAACCACGAACTCAAGACCAGTAGCTACGCCGCATTTGTTCATGCTAATTATCGAATTAATGATCAGTTGTCCATGTTTGGTGGTATGCGTTATACGGATGAGTCAAAATCGTTTAGCAAGTCGACCACCGATATTGATCCACCGGGATATGTCAGTGGTATCTTGGGTGGTCTTGAAGGGCAGTATCCTGACATCCGCGATATTGACAACGACAATGTGTCTACGACCTTAGGGCTCCAGTTTTCAGCGTCAGATAATACAATGTTCTATGCCAGCTTCGCCACTGGATTTAAGTCTGGTGGATATAATTCGGCGGCGGCATCTCTATTTGAATTAGAGAGCAACTTGACCGTGGACCCGGAAAAAGCGACTAGCTATGAAGTGGGTATTAAGTCGAGCTGGATGGACAACCGCTTGACTGCCAATGCGGCACTTTTCGTCATCGACTATGAAGACTTGCAGGTGCAGGTTTGGGATCCAAGCATAGGCTTTGGGGTTTCGGTTTGGGGTAATGCTGCTAAGGTCGGATCTCAGGGCTTAGAGCTGGAAACAGTATTCCAAGCGACTGAAAATCTGCAATTAGCGGCGGCAGTAGGGTACGTTGACGCGACTTATGATGTCTTTCCTGGCGTTGCCCTTCCAGAGGGTGAGGGTGCTCCTGGTGACGATAATGACGGACTGATCGATGCAAAAACCGATGCTTCAGGTAATCAAGTGCCGATCGCGCCAAAATGGAATGCCAACGTAACTGCTAGTCATCAGTATCCACTAAAAAATGGCGGTTCTTTGGTCACGCGAATAGAATACACCTATAAAGGTGATCGCTTCTCCGACCAAGGCAGTGCTAATACCCCTGGCGATGAATTGCCTTCTTATAGTTTGGTCAATCTGCGTCTTGGGTATAACCCAGAAGCGGCCAACTGGTCAGTCAACCTATGGGCACGCAACCTCACTAACACCCAAAAGGCAGAAGAAAGTCGCTACTTCAACTTTGTTGGTGCGCGACAAACTAAACGCTATATGACTCCACGCACCTACGGAGTATCGTTTAACTACGATTTCTGATTTATAGATATAAAGCTAGAATGAAAAATAGGGACTTCGGTCCCTGTTTTTTTATGTATGGCGTTCGGGGTGATGTGATGAAAACAATCACACGCTTGTAACTAGCACATACTCACAGTCAGACCGAATACTCAGAGTTTTAGTAACACAAGTAGTAACACAATAGCGTTAGGGTATTATTTAATTGTTTAAATATCAGTAGATTACGCTATAAATTCAATTCCCGCCGCCTCCACCAAATAACAAGCCTCAACCCGAAAGGGTTGGGGTTTTTTATTGGCCGTTGATTTTGGAATAAAGACGCGCAGCGGATTCAGCCGAGCCGCGCAGTGGTGAGACAACACGGGAGCGCAGCAACGGCAGCCGCCTCTTATTCAATAGGGGGTGAGGGCAAAGCCAGAATGATTGACACACCTGTGGATTTTCTTTTTATTGTCGATCACGTTGAGATAGACGCTCTTACAGATGGCCTGCTTACATTACGTTACCTATTCGGTTTACAGGGCGATACGCTCATTAACGGTGTCGTTGAGTGATGCAACTAGAAAGACTGCAGAAGAGATTGAGGTGCACTTAGAGACCTTAAGGCCTGCGCTTTAAGCCCACCCAGTCAAATCAGGGCTAGATCGAGGTGATTCCGCAAGATTCAAATGGATGTGTCTTATTGCCACGAAACGATAAGCCATATTTAACCTTCACAGCATAATACTTTTGAGCTAGCACTGCTGATGGAGCCGAAAGTAGGCGATGAGGTATTAATAGAAAACTAGGAAAATGGGTAAAAGCAGGATGACTATTGGTTTTAGTAGTACCATAAGTAGTACCAATTGCTTTTATAAAGTATCAGTTCGTTATAATTCAATGGTTTACAGTCCAAATTCAGTTCCCGCCGCCTCCACCAAATAGCTGTTCTTTATAGTCCAATAAAGCTTTAATAGCCCCTGAAATAGGGGCTTTTTAGTATTTCACCTAT
>Ga0302134_10001548_pt1 | contig 10828 bp, 10 predicted proteins | sample CB9_SCM_MG_FD_203123 | JGI IMG/M metagenome (GOLD analysis project Ga0302134, IMG submission 203123) | Marine microbial communities from Western Arctic Ocean, Canada - CB9_SCM | ecosystem: Environmental > Aquatic > Marine > Oceanic | place: Canada: Western Arctic Ocean | collected 2017-09-19
TGGGTCGATATCTTTCGCTAACAAACCTTTAAATTTTTGAGCTTCAATTCTGGCATCGGCTAACAGAGTATCGGGAAAGCGACCTAGACTTAGGTTCGCTCTTTTTTTTGTAAAGGGACGAGAGTAATTAAATAACCAGAGCTTGGTTCCATTAGGCTTTACTCTCAGATGAAGGCCGTTACCATCAGCTAAGTTGTATTCTTTTTCGCGGGGCTTTGTCTGCTTTACCTCAGTGTTAGTAAGCGGCCTTGCAGTATTCGCCATTGTAACATTCTCTCATCGAAACGAGCTGGTGTTACAATGAGTGTTACATTAAATTCTAGATGTAGCAATACCTCACTGTTTTCCACAGGACACTAAATTAGAGCCTATACAAGGTATTTAGGAGCTTACAGGACTTTATAGGATGGTATGAAACAATGATTTGGTGCGGACGGGGAGACTTGAACTCCCACACCTTTCGATACTAGAACCTAAATCTAGCGCGTCTACCAATTCCGCCACGTCCGCACAGGTAGTTCGAGAGGTTGAAATCCTTCTCGAGAGGGCGCGTATTATACCTAAAAGAGATCGTTTGCCAAGATCATCTTCTGAGCTGTCACAAGAGCCAGCACAAGCGGTATACTTGCTTGCTACTAATATTCCTTTAAGCCCATAAAGTCAGGATTTTGTTATGTCACACCTTGAAGTTTCGCAATCGAATGGAATCGCTACTCTTACAATGAACCGGCCAGAGGCTCGAAATGCTTTGAGCATGGAAATGCGCACCCAACTCACCGATGCTCTGCATGACATAGAACAAGATTTATCTATTCGCTGTCTTGTATTGAAAGGTGCCGGCGATCATTTTATGGCTGGTGGTGATATTAAAGGAATGGGCGAAACAATTAAGAAATCCCCTAAAGAAATTCGTAAAGAGTTCATGCTACGACTCCACGATCTACACCCGATCATGTTCGCGATGCGGCGTATGCCAAAACCTATCATAGCAAGTTGCAGGGGTGCAGCAGCAGGGGCAGGAGTAAGCTTGGCTATTGCCTGTGATTTGGTAATCGCATCAGAAGATGCATTTTTTACTCTTGCCTACTGCAAGATTGGTACTAGCCCTGACGGCTCTTCTTCTTTCCATTTGCCTCGCGCGGTCGGTATCAAAAAAGCTATGGAAATTGCTTTGTTAGGAGATCGCTTTGGTGCACAGACAGCCAAAGACATTGGGATGATAAATTTTGTCGTTCCCGATAGTGAGCTAGATGCTGAGACAGATAAATTGGCTAGTCGCTTAGCGGAAGGTCCTACTCACGTATATGGCAACACGAAAGCACTATTTTATCGATCACTTGAAAGTGAATTTGAATCTCAGCTACAAGCGGAGGCAGAGTATTTTTCCGACTGCGCATCTAGAGCTGATTTTCGAGAGGGCATTACTGCATTTATAGAGAAACGCACACCAAAATTTACAGGTAAATAAAACAGTGAAATTAGAAGCCGGCGCGGCGACAGTTTAATTGGAGTTAAAGACTAGTGCCTGGCGCATTTGTCGCTCGCTGCAGAATCTCGATGGTTTCTTGTAATCGAAAAAGAGATTCGTTGATCTGCAGCCGGTGAGCATTTACTGATTCTAAAGATTGTTCGATATATTCAAGACGGCCCACCAAACCAAGAACTGTACTATCACCACTGTTTAATGACTGACGAAGAGTTTCAAGATCGCTACGCATTGTCGACAAGACTTCAACACTAGCATTCACGCTGACAACGCTTTGAGAAACCTGAGCAAGGTCATTGGTCAAAGCATTCAATTTCGTATCGCTATTCATTAAAGACTGATTGGTAATAGAAATTTGCTGACTGTTGTTAGCAGTTGCCTCATTTTGGCCCTCATTGGTGAGGCTTAGCTTGGCAAGCTCACCCTTAAAATCATCAAAAGTTCGGTTGTTTGCACGCCAATTAGCCCATAACAAGTCGTATTGCTCAATGGTCTTCTCAATGTTAACCATTAGATTGCTATCCGACTCTTCTGCAGATTCACCAGCGATGGCTAATCTTAGCTCTAGGTCTCCGATTCGCAAATCAGACTGACGCAAGTCAGCTTGATAGATACCATACATATAGTAAGCACCATAACCTCCCGCTCCCGCAAACAGAGTAAGCAGAGCCAGCATTATTCGCACCGACCAAGTACTTACTTTGACCTTTTCGGTGTAATAGCTGGGGCGCACAATATCTTGCCCTTGAGACCGCTTGTTCGTGAGATGTGAATCCACATCATCACGATCCGGCACCATGGGGGGGATCTTTCCTAGATCATCGTTTTCACTCATAACTTACATTATCCTAAAAATACTCCCTTCATGCTATCCCGATATCTCTATACACGCTTATATCACTAATTCGCTTACATTAAAGGCCAGTGATAAACTGACGCTAAATTACTCGGTAACTGTCTAATCAAACATAATGACCCAAATGGCACTGCCCGGTACAACAACAATCACATTCTTCTCTCGGGAGTTTCCGTTATGGAATTAGAAAATCTACTGTCTTATCTTTTTCGCTGGATTCACTTTTTTGCCGGTATTACTTGGATAGGCATTCTTTACTATTTTAACTTCATCCAGACTGAGTTCTTCAAAGAAGCTGAAGCGTCTACAAAATCTGCCGCAATTTCAAAACTGGTGCCTCGAGCACTCTGGTGGTTCCGCTATGGAGCTCTATTCACCTTATTATCAGGTTTGGTCTTAGCGGGTGCCCTCGGCGGTGCGATCAACTATTACATAATGATAGGCATGGTCATGGGCACGCTGATGTTCCTTAATGTGTGGCTCATCATCTGGCCAAAACAACAAATTGTCATCGCATCAGTTAATAAAGTGTTAGAGGGCGGCGAAGCTGACCCTGAAGCCGCTGGAGCACTGGCAGCTGCAGGTTTGGCATCGCGAACTAATACCTTGTTCTCACTCCCTATGCTTTTCTTCATGGGCGCCTCGGCGCATTTAATCGGCAATGGTAGGGTTCCGCTGAGCAGCGAAGATGGCACTAGCATGCTGGCGCAGATCTTAACTTTACTGATCGTCCTGGCTCTGGAAGTAAATGCCATCAAGGGCAAAACTGGCCCTATGACTAGTGTCAAAGGTGTCATTCACTGCGGCATCGGTCTTGGCGTTGTGCTTTTACTGATTATCGAATTGCTTTAATCGGCAAAGTAGAACTTTCAAATTAGTAAAAAAAAGGCCGGTCTCTGCAGATCGGCCTTTTTTTGAGGAGAAAAATCTCTCTCTCCTATCCCTTTTCTTATAAGCTAAGGGTTGATTCTTACATCATACCAGGCATTCCGCCCATGCCGCCCATATCAGGCATACCACCACCTCCAGCCGCACCACCTTCGTCAGCTAGCTCGGTAACCATGGCTTCAGTAGTAATCATTAAACCTGCTACGGAACCCGCAGCTTGTATCGCTGTTCGAGTTACCTTAGCCGGATCAAGAATACCCATCTCAATCATGTCACCGTATTCACCTGTTGCTGCGTTAAAGCCGTAGTTACCCTCACCTGCTCTTACTTTATCTAGAACAACTGAAGCTTCTTCGCCGGCATTCGTAACAATCTGTCGTAAAGGCGTGGTCACTGCTCTTAATAACAAAGCGATCCCAACGTTCTGATCTTCATTGTCACCAACCAACCCTTCTACAGCATGCAAGGCGCGAACTAGCGCTACACCGCCGCCCGGCACAACACCCTCCTCAACAGCAGCCCGTGTTGAATATAAAGCATCCTCAACACGTGCTTTCTTTTCTTTCATTTCGATTTCAGTTCCAGCACCAACCTTAATCACCGCAACACCGCCGGCTAGCTTAGCAACACGTTCCTGAAGCTTCTCGCGATCGTAATCAGAAGATGTTTCTTCGATCTGCGCACGAATTTGATTAACACGGCCTTCGATAGTTTTACCATCACCAGCTCCATCAATAATCGTAGTATTTTCCTTACTGATCTGCACTCGCTTTGCTGAGCCCAGATCTTCAATAGTTGCGCCCTCTAGATTTAGGCCAACTTCTTCAGAAATTACTGTTCCGCCAGTCAAGATAGCAATATCTTCCAGCATCGCTTTACGGCGATCGCCAAATCCTGGGGCTTTTACCGCACTTACTTTGACAATTCCGCGCATATTATTAACCACCAACGTGGCCAAAGCTTCACCTTCAACGTCCTCTGCAATAACTAGCAATGGTCGACCGGCCTTAGCAACGCCTTCAAGCAAGGGAAGCATATCGCGAATATTTGAAATCTTCTTATCAACCAACAAGATAAGCGGGCTCTCAAGGTCAGCGCTCATACTATCTTGATTGTTGATAAAATAAGCCGAGAGATAGCCACGGTCAAATTGCATACCTTCAACAACATCCAGTTCGTTTTCTAAACCAGAACCATCTTCAACTGTGATAACACCTTCTTTGCCGACCTTGTCCATTGCTTCGGCAATTATTTGACCAACTTGTTCATCACTATTGGCAGAAATAGTTCCTACTTGGCCGATAGCTTTAGAGTCAGTGCAAGGAGTTGATAGCTTGCCAACTTCTGCTACCAAAGCGATTACAGCTTTGTCTACACCGCGCTTGAGATCCATTGGATTCATGCCCGCCGCAACTGACTTCAGGCCTTCATTAAGAATTGCCTGAGCAAGCACTGTTGCTGTAGTAGTGCCGTCACCAGCAACATCAGATGTTTGCGAAGCTACTTCCTTCACCATCTGCGCACCCATATTTTCGAATTTATCTTCCAGCTCAATTTCTTTAGCTACTGAAACACCATCTTTTGTGACAGTAGGTGCGCCGAAGGATTTATCTAAAACTACATTTCGTCCTTTAGGACCCAATGTAACTTTAACCGCGTCAGCAAGGACGTTCACACCTGCTAATAATTTTTGGCGTGCTGAGTCGCCGAATTTAATGTCTTTAGCCATTTTTCCTAATTCCTGTCTTGTCTAAATGATTTATATAAGTCGAATCACAGTGTCTTGAAAACTCTGACTTAGGATTCGATCACACCATAAATTTCGCTTTCGCCTAATATCAGTAATTCTTCATCACCAATTTTGACGGTATTGCTGGAATACTTACCAAACACGACGGTATCTCCAACTTTCACGTCAATAGGCTGAGTTTCCCCATTCTCTTGACGTTTGCCTGGTCCTACTGCGACTACTTCACCTTGTGCTGGCTTTTCAGTGGCCGAACCTGGCAAAACGATACCGCCCGCAGTGGTTGTTTCTTCTTCCGTGCGTCGCACTACGACACGATCTTGTAAAGGCCGGATATTCATTACTTCTCACTCCTAAATCAAACGATTTGATAAACAGAACTGAAACAAGAGAAGTCATTTTTTAGCCCCGGTGGCTTAGGTGACAATTCTCTAATTACCGATCTGTAGCCGCATACACCGAAAATCGGCAGTTTACGACAAGTTAATTACTGTGACCCTAGATGGGGTTTTTCAGGGAAATTTCAATGGTCTAATGCCATTATGCAGGAGAAATTTTTGAGCTTTTAATCGATAAAATTATATCTTATTGATTTTAATAACTATTTTAAAATCTACTGATCCCTAGTGGTGCTTTTCTGAAGAATTATTGTCATCATTTAAAGTCCTAGACGAATTTACTTCCTCGTCGACGAACTCTCCCTCATAGACATTGCCATCGGTATTATCAAAAGAATTAGCAGAATCAGTTGCTGACCTAAAGCTGAATCTGCCACCATTGCTGCTACCTAGTGTATTGACTATACCGGATCTGATTATCTTACGTGCCAAAGGTCTGCGTATTGGCCCAGTCAAAAAAGCGAAGCCGATGGTATCAGTAATAAAGCCTGGTGTAAGCAAAAGCGCTCCTGCTCCCGCCAGCATCATACCCTCTACAATCTCTTGTGCTGGCAATTCTCCTGCAGCCAACCTTTGGTTTGCCCGCAGCAGAGTGGACAAGCCTTGGCGTTTAAGTATCTGCACGCCTATTACTGCTGTCGCCACAACCAAACTGAGAGTGACCAAGCCGCCTATGCGATCACTAACCGCAAATAACAATATCATCTCGCTGAGCGGCACGATTATGAAAAGAAACAGAATAAAACGCACTTTTGCCTCCGGGTGATATTTTGATGGGTACACTCTATCATGATCTTAGTCGATAAGGCTTGGGCTGCGACGAAGATCTAGGCCGGCGCACTAAGGCGATTATGCCTAGTTAACCCCAGTTAGAATAAACGCATTCAGGCTCAAAGAAACAATGGATAATCAGGAAAAGATCTGGCAAATAGTCAACCAAATACCAAAAGGTAAGGTAGCTAGTTACGGGCAGATTGCAATACTCGCTGGCCTACCGGGCTACGCTAGGTATGTAGGGTATACAATGAAGTCTTTGCCCTCAGGGACGAAGCTACCTTGGTACCGAGTAGTAAATTCCCAAGGGAAAGTCTCATTCCCATGGGGTAGTGTTCAATATCAAACGCAGAAATCAAAGCTGGAAAAAGAAGGGATAGTTTTCGTTAACGGTAAGTTTTCAATGTCGAAGTTTCAATGGCAGTCTAACTAGTTGATTCGCCATCTGACAACGCGGATCGGTTATCAGACTAATCAGCTTCATTCTTAGCAGCAATATCCCCATGCCATGGGGCTATCTTAAAAAGCAACAACATTCCCGGAATAGCTAAAGCCATGCAGAGATAAAAAAATGAAGTGTATCCAATCGCTTCAACAATAAATCCTGAGCCTGAGTTTGCTACAGTACGGGGCAATACACTAATAGCAGTTAGTAATGACAATTGAGTCGCTGCATAGGTCGGTGATGTCGAGCGAGCAATGAAAGCTACGAATGCCGCTGTCCCCAGCCCAACTCCGACGTACTCCGACCATAGTACGATAGCGAGAACCCAGGCATTAGCGCCTGCTTCGGACAATAAGGCAAAACCAAAAATTGTTGAAATTTGGACTGCACCAAATATCCAGAGGGCGCGATTAATCCCTAACTTAATCATCCAGACTCCACCAAGCAACCCTCCAATCACAGCTCCCCAAAGACCGGCATTTTTAGCGACCAAACCAATGGTGGTTAAACTAAAACCTAGGTCAATCAGAAAAGGCGTTTGTAGAGCAACTGCCATATTGTCTCCTAATTTATAGAAGAACATAAAAACCAGAATAAACGCGGCACCGCTCCAGCCATTGCGACCAATAAAATCGGCAAACGGATTAACAATCGCTTCTTTAAGCGTTTTAGGCGCAATAATATGATCGGACTCCTTATATCTGAGAGTGGCTCCGATTCCGATTAACATAAATGCCGCAATAACGAGAAACACAACATCCCAGTCAAAGCTATCTGCTAAGATTAACCCCAGAGCTCCAGGTATTAGCCCCGAAATTCGATATGCTTGAACGTGAACCTGATTGCCGAGTCCTAACTCATTTTCCAACAGTAACTCTCGCCGATAAGCATCAAGAACGATATCTTGACTTGCACTGAAGAAAGCTACAATTAAGCAAACTGCAGCTGCCAAACCAATTGAGTTTTGAGGATTTATAAAACCAAGAACTGCGATAAAAACTAAGAGGAAGACTTGCGTAAGTAGCATCCATCCTGTGCGCCTCCCAAGCAACGGGGGCAGGAAGCGATCCATGAAGGGTGCCCAGAGAAATTTCCAATTATAAGGGAGAAGGATTAGGGAAAATAAACCTATTGTTCCTAGATTTACACCCTCAGTACGCAGCCATGCTGGCACCAATTGGAATAGAACGTAAAGCGGAAACCCAGATGAGAGCCCGGTAAAAATACAAGCCAACATCTTTGGAGTAAGTATACTCTTTCGGAGACTAAGCTCGTTACCTTCATGATCTAGCATAGCAGTATCGCATTAGTAACGGTTCATAGTTCGCATTCTCGAATTTATAAAAATGTTTCGAGCACAAATTAATTCGCCTGATCTAGTCTCGAAAATTGTCATACTGTAATGGGATGTCTAAATTTAGTTCTTTTAACAATGCAATTACCTGCTGCAAATCATCTCTTTTCTTTCCCGAAACACGTAATTTTTCGCCCTGAATAGCAGATTGAACTTTAATTTTTGATTCCTTAATCTTTTTTATAATCTTGCGAGCTATATCCGTTTCAATGCCCTGTTGAATCTTCACCAACATTTCTGCTTTTTGACCGGTCATGACGACTTCGCTTTCCTCCAAACTTTTCCAATCCACATCTCGCTTTACCAACTTAGCCCGAAGGATCTCCAACATCTGCCTGATTTGAAAATCTACTTCAGCACTAACAGAAATTGCAGACCCTTCATTAAGTTCAAACTTTGCACTAACGCCTTTAAAATCGAAGCGTGTCCCGACTTCTCGATTCGCTTGATCCAGAGCGTTGCTTAATTCATGCATATCTACTTCTGACACAATATCGAATGACGGCATTATTAATTTGTCTCCGCTTTATATTATCCGTTTCATTAAATCATGATACTCATATTCAATCAGCCTAACATTGGCTCATAATTAACTTAACAGCGAATTAGGTCTTCCGCTTACGGAAATTAATGATTCACTATTGATTTATCGGCAATAAACACGGTAGCTATGGCGCATTTTTGCAGAAAAGAAAGTAAAGGCTGCAGTTCTTCTGAATGGAGGATGACCTTTTAGGGTTTGTTGGATCAGCAGGCAGTACTATTCTCCAGTGGTGGAAACTGAGGTTTTAATTTTTATCTTTTCTTGGTCTTAATAAAAGAATTTTCAAGCATCATCGAATTAAAGCCGAAGAAATAAACCTTTCCTCAAGTTAATTGGATAAGAATTAACCCCTCTATTTCTGTCTTACCAATAGAATTGCAGCTGGTATTTATCAATCTAACACGCAATGTCGAGCAAGCAATAACACCAAAAAGAATAAGTTACGAAACTTTTGTAGGCAAAATTAACTTAAACAGGCACGTGGCAGGGCTTTCAAAGTAGTTAGGAAGGCTTTTGACTTTTATTTCAATACTAGACAGAAATCTGGCAGCCACAGTTTAGGTCTACCTGTAGTTTATCGTATAATCTAATTAACGCTAGCCGGCGAGATTAAAACCCGAAGCGTAATCGATGGGGCACTCAGTTCACAATTACGTTACGCTATTAAGTCGGAAATTACCCGACAATCTAATATAGGACGTCTCTTCTTGATCGCCACAAAGCAATCTCTGCTGCTACTCTTGTTAGTGCTTTTAACTATTGTTAGCATTTTATTTTCTCTATTAAGCGGAAGCGTAGAGCTCACTCTCATACAGTTGCTCAGCGAGTTGTCGCAACCTCAAAACGAATTACACTCTCAAATTATTCATGAAATTAGGATTCCTCGTACTATCGCAGCTTTCATAACTGGCGGTCTTCTAGCCCTTGCGGGGGCAATCATGCAGGTGCTTTTGCGAAACCCGCTCGCTGACCCCTATATTTTGGGCATTTCCGGTGGAGCCGCTGTTGGCGCACTATCCGCAATTCTAATTGGGGCTTCTGGATGGTGGCTCTCTAATGCCGCATTTGCTGGAGCTCTTGCGTCGGTTGCAATAGTTTTTGGAATTGCTAATAGATTTGATAGTTGGTCTGTTACTCGCTTGCTACTGACAGGCGTAGTAGTTTCGGCAGGATGGGGTGCTGTAATAAACATCCTCCTGACCACAAGCTCTAGTAACAATGTTCAAAGTATGCTCTTTTGGCTTATGGGAGATCTTAGCCAAAGTAATGTGGGAGGCTCACATTACTTATTATTGGCAGCTGGACTCATAGGAGGCCTAATTGTTAGCCGATCGCTGAACGTTCTAATGCGTGGAGAATTAGTGGCAGTATCTTTGGGCGTAAACGTTAATGGCTTGCGTATTGCTTTATATTTTTCCGCGTCTCTTTTAACTGCCACTGCAGTTACCATAGCCGGCAGTGTAGGGTTTGTTGGATTAGTCATTCCACATATGTTGCGCTTAATGGGCGCTCGAGATCATCGCCTCTTACTGCCTTACTCAATATTGTTGGGAGGAAGTTTTTTGGTAGTCGCAGATAGCTTAGCAAGAACATTAATTGCACCCCAGCAGTTACCTGTAGGGGTCGTAACTGCTGTTATAGGGGTTCCTACCTTTTTATTTATCCTACGGAGCACTATTACTAAGTGATGCCTATTCTAGCAATTGATTCGCTTACCTTAGCAATTCAAGACAAATTACTTGTCAAGAACCTAACTGTAAACATAGATGAAGGTCAACGTTGGGGCTTGCTCGGAAAAAATGGTGTCGGTAAAACCACCCTACTCCACAGTATATTAGGAATATTCACTCCTAATGCCGGTGAAGTAAAATTCCAAGGGGAAAATATATCAGATATTTCTCGACAAGAACTGGCAAAAAATCTTGGCATATTATTCCAGCAAGGCATCTCCACTTTACCCGCAACAGTAATGGAAACAGTTTTACTCGGCCGCCATCCCCATGTTCAGACTCTATTGCGGGATGACCCGCAAGACTTAGCTATCGCTCTAGATGCCCTGAAAGAATTAGGACTAGAAGAGTTAATTCATAGACAAGTTGATTCGCTTTCTGGAGGAGAACGGCAACGACTTGCATTAGCTATGTTATTCGCCCAGATGCCAACATTTTTTTTATTAGATGAACCAAATAATCACTTAGATATAGCCTACCAAGTGAAATTCCTTGAAGCATTGAATGACCGTTTGAACCAACCTATTAAGAACCATGCGTCAAAGGTTACCAGCGCTAGGAAAGCCAGTTTATTGATCGCAACACACGATATTAATCTCGCATCGA
>Ga0302134_10001549_pt1 | contig 10820 bp, 8 predicted proteins | sample CB9_SCM_MG_FD_203123 | JGI IMG/M metagenome (GOLD analysis project Ga0302134, IMG submission 203123) | Marine microbial communities from Western Arctic Ocean, Canada - CB9_SCM | ecosystem: Environmental > Aquatic > Marine > Oceanic | place: Canada: Western Arctic Ocean | collected 2017-09-19
GCCGAGGCCGATCCCACTGCCGATGTCGAGGGTCACGATGCCGGAGCGAAGGCAGCCATCATGGCGACCGTCGCGTTCGGCGCCCGGGTTGTGGCCGGCGACGTCTATCAGGAGGGCATTTCCCGCCTGACTCCGGCCGATATCGAAGCTGCCCGACGCATGCACCACGTTATCAAATTACTCGCTGTCGCCGAGCGAGTCGATGATCAAGTAGCGGTTCGAGTTCACCCGGTGATGGTTCCTGAACAACATCCCCTAGCGTCCGTTCGCGACAGCTTCAATGCAGTGTTCCTCGAAGGAGAAGCGGTCGACGATCTCATGCTCTACGGCCGAGGCGCTGGCGGCTTTCCGACGGCGAGTGCAATGCTCGGCGACCTCATCTCAGCGTCCCGGAACCTCGTCAGGGGAACGAGTGATGGGATGGGGACACTGGTCGAAGTTCCGATCATGGCCATCGACGAGACGTCGAGTGCCTTCTACCTCAGCATCGAGGTCTCCGATCAGCCGGGCGTTCTCCGGGACGTCGCTGGGGTGTTCGGCGATCATGGGGTGTCGATCAAGTCAATGGAGCAGGAAGGTCGCGGTGAGAGTGCACTTCTGGTGCTCATCACGCACCTCGCTCGCGAGGCAGATATGCAGGCGACCGTGCGCGAACTACGCGAGCTCGATTCGGTGGCCGAGATCGGTGCGTTGATTCGCGTCGTCGGGGACTGAACATGGCATCGCTCGGTCCGGTTCCAAGAATGAACTACGCCAGCACGCGCGGCGACGCCCCCGTGCTCGAGTTCACCGATGTGCTCCTCGAGGGTCTCGCGCTCGACGGCGGTCTGTACATCGCCGAGCGATGGCCGACTATTACGTCGGGCGATCTCCGCAACTTCGCCACGTTGTCTTATGCCGAGGTCGCGTTCAGGGTGTTGCGCCCGTTCGTGGGCGGCACGATTCCTGATGATGACTTCGAAGGCATGTTGCACGAGGCCTACGGCACCTTTCGACATGACGAGGTAGTTCCGCTCTCGGCACTCGGTGAATCCGAACATCTCGTTGAATTGTTCTGGGGGCCGACGCTGTCGTTCAAGGACGTTGCGCTCTCGCTGATCGGCAACCTGTTCGAGTACGAGTTAACGCGACGTGACGACCGGGTCACGATCGTCGGGGCGACCTCAGGCGACACCGGTAGCGCCGCCATTGAGGCCTGCCGCGATCGCGATGGAATTCAGCTCGTCATGTTGCACCCCCGCGGCAGGGTCTCCGATGTGCAGCGTCTCCAGATGACCACTGTCGAGAGCTCCAACATCCACAATGTCGCCGTCGATGGGACGTTCGACGATTGTCAGGACTTGGTCAAGGCGATGTTCGCCGATCGGTCGTTTCGAGAGCGGAACCGACTCTCGGCGGTCAACAGCATTAACTGGGCCCGCGTTGCAGCGCAGACCGTCTACTACGTCACGTCGGCTGTTCGACTCGGCGCCCCGGATCGAGCGGTCTCATTCTCGGTGCCGACCGGAAACTTCGGCAACGTCATGGCTGGTCACATCGCCAGGACCATGGGAGTGCCGATTGATCAGTTGGTCATTGCCAGTAACACCAACGACATCTTGACCCGCACCCACGAAACCGGTGTCATGACGATGGACGAGGTTGCGCCAACCATCAGCCCTGCTATGGACATCCAGGTCTCGAGCAACTTCGAACGGCTGTTGTTCGAACTTCAGGGCAAAAACGGCCTCGCTCTGGGCCAGGACATGGTCGACTTCAGGGCCAGTGGCGCCCTGAGTCTCGAGCCTGGAGTGATCGATGCTCTTCGTTCACAATTCGACGCCGGCCGCGCAACCGAAACCGATGTAACCGAGACGATGTGCTCGATCCACGACGATTTCGGGATGCTGATCGATCCGCATACCGCGGTTGGTGTTTCTGTGGGGCGCCGCCTCCGACGCGACAAATCGATACCGATGGGGTTCTTGTCGACAGCTCACCCAGCCAAATTCGGCGAAGCCGTGGTCGGCGCAACGGGCGTCGAACCTCAGCTGCCAGCGTTCTTGGCCGATTTGGAATCCAGGCCGGAGCGGTGCGCCTCTCTGCCGAACGATCTCGCTGCAATCGAGGCTCATGTCGAGGCCGTTACTGCCTGACGTCGCAAGACGCCTGCGGTTGTCGACGGAGTTGCAGCTGGATAGCCTGCCATTCAGGCACAAGACCCCCAATGCCATCAGGCGATGTCGGGGGTGCCAACGGTTTGACCACCAAGCAGCCATCCAGCTGCATCGCTCATCGAGGACGAGCTCCACCTACAACGCTGGCGAGTCAGCGAAACGGTGACGGCCTCGGGGAGCGTCTGCTGATATGAGCGCCCGGAAACTGCGGAGCAAGGACCACGATGACGACAGAGGCCACTGGGCAACGAGCGCTGCTCGAGGGTAAAGCCAGAGACGACCTGGTGCAGATTGCCGCCGCCGCGGGTGTAAAGATCCCAGCGCGGGCTCGTAAGGCCGTCATCGTCGACGCAATTCTTGGCCCGGTGGAGGTTCCTGAAGCGCCAGCGCCTGCGGCGGCAGCACCTTCCCAAACAGCGCCTCCCGAAACGGCAGCAGGGAGCGCGGCTGCCTCCGCCGGTGCTAGCGAGCGTGTCGACCCGAAGCCGTCCGGACCCAGAGTTCGACGAGTCCGACTTGGCGAAGAAGACGCCATCGCCGCTCCCACGAGCGACAGCGATGCCAGCCGCACCCCACAGCCTGGCTCGGGTGCCGAGCCGGACCGCAGCGGCGTTAATCGCAGCAGAGCGAAAGGCGGCGACGCTCCTCGTGAGCAGAGCAACTCACGCAGGTCCTCGGCCGAATCGAACACCTCTGACAAGAGGGGTACAGACGGCAATGGCTCCGATCGCAACAGTCCAGATCGCAACGGTCCAGATCGCAACGGTGCTGCGAAGAACAGCGTCGAGCAAAACGGCCCGGACAAGAGCGGGAACGACAAGAGCGGTAGCGACAAGCAGTCAGACGAGAGTGCTGAGTCCGGCAATCGCCGACGCCGACGTCGTGGCCGAGGCGGCGAGGACGAGCAGTGGCAGGGCGATCCGGTCCAGTGTTCTGGCATCCTCGACCTGCGCGACGAGGGTTATGGCTTCCTGCGTACTCGAGGTCTGCTTCCGTCCACCGACGATGTGTACGTGGCGGCGAAGCAGGTTCGTCAGTTCGGCTTGCGTCGGGGTGATCAACTCCAAGGCACGAGCCGTCCAGCGAGTCGCAACGAGAAGAATCCTGCGATGCTCACCATCACGTCGGTCAATTCCGTCGATCCAGAACTTTCTCGTGAGCGACCACACTTTGAGGAGTTGACGGCTCTCTACCCCGACGAGCCACTCAAGCTCGAGCTCAGCTGGAACAAGGCCAATCTCACAGCCCGCGTCGTCGACATTTTGGCGCCGATCGGCAAGGGCCAGCGCGGTCTGATCGTCTCGCCGCCCAAGGCAGGCAAGACCACCGTCATCAAGTCCATCGCCAAATCGATCGAGGAGAACAACCCCGAGGTCGAGCTGATGATGTTGCTTATCGACGAACGGCCCGAAGAGGTCACCGACATCCGTCGCTCCATCAAGGGCGAAGTCGTTGCGTCGACATTCGACCGCCCTGCCGAGGAACACATCCAGATCGCTGAGCTCACAATCGAGCGGGCGAAACGTGCTGTCGAATCAGGTAAAGACGTGGTGGTCATCCTCGATGGCATCACCCGACTCGCCCGTGCGTACAACCTTGCAGCGCCTGGCACAGGCAGGGTGATGTCTGGCGGCGTCGACAGCGCCGCTTTGTATCCGCCGAAGCGTTTCTTCGGCGCAGCTCGCAATGTCGAAGAAGGCGGATCACTCACGATTCTCGCCACGGCCTTGGTCGAGACGGGCTCGAAGATGGATGAAGTGATCTTCGAGGAGTTCAAGGGCACCGGAAATATGGAGCTGCGTCTTGACCGACGACTTGCTGAGCGTCGGATCTTTCCAGCCATCGACATTGCCGGTTCGTCGACTCGTCATGAGGAATTGCTCATGACGCCCCGACAGCTTGACCAGGTTTGGAAGCTGCGCAAAGTACTGACCGGCATCGCCGATGGCGATGGAACTTCGGCCGGAATTCCCAACGGTGCCGGCCTCGAGTTGTTGCTCGATCGGCTCGGCAATTTCAAAACGAACGGTGAGTTCCTCGAAGAACTCAGCAAAGCCCCCTGACAGATTTGTAATCGCCTGAGGAAAATCTTGTCTTCAAGGTGACGAATGCGGTGCGTAGGCACCACAATGGAGATCCCATGCAGAGCGACATCCACCCCAGCTACCGCCCGGTCGTGTTCAAGGACCCAGGTGCGGACTTCAGTTTCATCACTCAGTCAACTATCGAGACCAGCGACACCGTGGTCTGGGAAGATGGCAATGAGTACCCGATGGCCACCGTCGAGCTTTCCTCGGCCAGTCATCCCTTCTTCACCGGCACCATGAAGATCGTCGATACCGCCGGACGTGTCGAGCGCTTCGAGCGTCGTTACGGCCGTCGCCGCAACGCCGCCCCCGAAGAAGTTGAGACTGCAGAAGACGCCGGTTCCGACTCCTGAGCCTGATTTTCGATTGTCCAGCAGGTTTGCTGGCTGATCGATCTTTCTCATGAGCCTCGATCCCGATCGACAACGCCAGCTCCACGGCTTAAAACTGCGCGCTCTTGCTCGAGACGTACTCGAGCGAGACATCACCGAAGTGAATGGAACCCCCGACGGTGCTGTTGCCAATGACGGTGCAGTCCTCGTTGCGTTGGCAGAAGTGCGGCCCGAGCGCGGTCTCGGTGCTGCACTGGCTGCCGCGCAACGCCATGGCCTGTCAGAGATCCATGTTTTCGCCACCGGCGCCTGCGATGTTCTTTCGCGTCGAGCGTCGCTCTTCGATGCCGATGCAACGATTTGGGAGATTCAGGGTCGGTCAGCCGTTCGGGTCGACTCCGTTGGTTCGCCCGTGATCGAGCCAGCCCACCCAGCCGTCAATGCCGACATCCTCGATTTACTCGAGGGTGCAGATGTTGATGTTGTGGTCGAGCACGGCGTTCTTGTCGGCGAAGTAGCAGGCCTCGAAGTGGCGCGGGTGCTCGACGATGAACACGGGCAGCGTCTCGAGGTCGGGGTCGGCGCCCACGATCGCGAAGCGTTTGCGATGTTGCACGGGAATCTGCCGCCGAGCGAGGCCCTCGAACGGGTCGTTGATGCTGTTCGAAAACGTCGCACGCCCGGTGCCGATCCTCACCCCCTAAATCGACTTGGCGCCGAGCGGTGGCTTCGTAGTCGTCTGATCGAGCGGCCTGATGTGGTCGGCGCTGCAGTTCTCGCTCCAGCGTCACCGCCTGTCCAACGGATCAGCCTCAAAGAGCCGGTGCCAGCGGTCGCACTCGGATCAGATGCCGACGGAAGTCCAGTGGTGGTGGTCGCCTCGATAGGCATCGACCTCGATCTTGTGCCTTTCGCCGCCGACGCCCGCCTCAGATTGGCACCCGAGGCCAGGCTCGTCGTTGCGGTCTCGGCACGTGACGCTCACCCGATCACCGCCGGACTCGTTCGCGCTGTTCGCGGCGAAGTCGAGTTGGTGTCGGTCGATGACAATTGGCGCGACTGGCCACAGACCGACGACCGCTGACCCCGGGTAACCTGACGCCGTGCTCGATCGACTCCAACAACTTCGCGACGATCTGAGCCTGGTCGAGGCCCAACTCGGCGATCCTGAGCTGGCCAGCGATCGCACCCGGTTCGCCGATGCCGGGCGGCGGCATTCTCAGCTCAGCGACATGGTGGCCGTTGGTTCCGCGTGGGAGGCCGCTCAGACTGAGGCTGACGAAGCTCACGAGCTTGCAGGCGAGGCCGAAGGCGACGAACGAGCTGAATATCGCGAGCTTGAGGCCGAAGCGTCCTCTCTCGCAGAGGAACTGCTCGAGAAGTTCAGACTTGCGCTGCTACCCAAGGATCCGAACGAGGGTCGAAACATCATCGTCGAGATCCGCGGTGCCGAAGGTGGCGAAGAGGGCAATCTGTGGGCCAGCGATCTGTATGACATGTACAGGGCTTACATCACCGCTCAGCGGTGGACCGTCGAAGTTCTTGGCGGTCACCGAAGCGATATGGGCGGCTGGACTGACATCACGTTCATGATCAAAGGCGAAGGCGTTTGGTCGCAGCTGAAGCACGAAGGCGGCCCTCACAGGGTGCAGCGCGTGCCGGTTACCGAATCGCAGGGTCGTGTCCACACCTCGTCAGCGACGGTCACTGTGTTGCCCGAGGCTGATGAGGTCGACGTTGATCTCGACATGAATGACCTCGATTTCGACACTTATCGCGCCAGCGGTCCGGGCGGGCAGTCGGTGAATACCACTGACTCAGCGGTGCGCGTCACCCACAAACCAACTGGTCTCGTGGTGTCGATGCAAGATGAGAAGAGCCAGCTGCAGAACAAAGCCAAGGCGCTACGTGTCCTTCGGGCTCGGCTTCTCAAGATGCATCAGGATGAACAGGCCGAAGAGCAGTCAGCGCTCAAACGTGACCAGGTGAAGAGTGGCGGTCGCTCCGAAAAAATTCGCACGTATAACTACAAAGAGAATCGGGTAACCGATCACCGCATCGGGCTCACGCTCTACAAGCTCGACCGGGTACTCGCCGGCGAGCTAGACGAGGTCGTGCAGGGTTTGTTGCTCGACGAACGGCGCCGCCAGCTCGAAGATGCTGATGGGCCGTGATCTCGAGCTGATGGACTCGCTTCCATGAACACAGACGTCGGCGATTCCAGCGACCAACACATGACAGCTGCGCAGCTGTCTCGCGAGATTCAGGCAGAGCTCGAACGTGTTGGCGTCGACGATGCGAGCTACAGCGCTCGCCTGCTCGTCGAGGACGGGACTGGAATCGGATGGAGCGAGTCTGAGTGGCGCACCGAACCGCTCACCGCCCGCATGGTCGCGGCCGTTGACAGATCGGTCGAGCGGCGAGCTGGCGGCGAGCCGCTGCAGTACGTGCTCGGCAGCTGGCCGTTTCGCAGCGTCGATTTGTTGGTCGACAAGCGCGCGCTGATCCCACGACCTGAGACCGAGGTCGTCGCGGGGCTCGGCATCGCGGCGTTACAGCGGCTCAAGGCACGGCGTCTCACGGTCGCCGATCTTGGCACGGGTAGCGGCGCGATCGCCCTTTCGGTGGCGGTCGAGGTTCCCAGGGCCGAGGTCATGGCCACGGATATATCGACTCCAGCGCTCGAGCTACTCAGAGCCAACCTGGCCGGAATCGGTATGGCCGGGAGCCGGGTGACCACCTCGGAGGGACGCTGGTTTGATGCGTTGCCGGTCAGTCGCCGAGGCGACTTTGACCTGATTATTTCGAATCCGCCCTATATCGGCCGATCTGAGGTGCTCGATTCCTCTGTGACTGATTGGGAGCCGACCGAGGCGTTGTTTGCCGATGACGACGGCCTGAGGGATGTTTCGATCTTGATCAGCGAAGCTCGGGACTGGCTGCGACCCGGCGGAACGCTTGTCCTCGAGATAGGGACGGCCCAAGGTTCGGCCACGCTCGACCTCGCTGTTCGCGCCGGCTATTCGAAGCCGTCAATCGAGCGCGATCTCTCCGGTCATGACCGTGCGCTCCTGGCGACCTGGTCGGCGGAGTTTCCCCCTGAGATCGAGGTCGCTTCTTTGGTCGAGCGTCTTCGCCGGGGCGAAACACTCGTGACCCCGACTGACACAGTCGCTGGAGTCATCGCCGACGCGAACAATCCAGAAGCGGTCCAGGCAGTCCTCGATGTTAAGCAGCGCCCGGGAACCGCGCCGCTTCCAGTTTTCGTGGCGCACATCGATCAAGCCCGCACGCTGGGCGTATTTCCAGATTTGCTCGACCCGTTGCTTGCCAGATTCTGGCCAGGCGCGCTCACGGTTGTTGTCGATCGCCTGGGACCGCCCGACCCGATCTCTGGTCACGCCACCGTCGGCTTGCGGTGTCCCGACGACAGTCTTTTACGGTCGTTGGCAGCCCACGTCGGACCACTGACCGGCACCAGCGCGAATCTGCATGGCGAGCCAACCCCTGACAATTCGGCGGACGCTGGCGAGTTACTTGGACTGCCACGCACGAACATTGTGGATGGCCAATCGACTGGGTCGTTGCCTTCGACGATTGTTCGCATCGCCAACGACAGGGTCGAAATTTTGCGCCAGGGCCCCATTGTCGCGACGGACATCGAGTCCCATATGCCGCCCGGCTGGACAATCGTCGATCTGTCAACCTAAATCGAGGCTTTTCTCGCCTTCGTGCACGTGGGAGGATGGTCGGCCTCTACACCTCGAAGGGATCGCCATGACCGTCGTCGCCGTCGGCTCCGACCATGCAGGATTCGCGCTGAAGAATCTGATGGCCGAGCACCTCCGAGGGATTGGCCACGAGGTTGTCGACGTCGGAACCCACACGGCTGAGCGAGTCGACTATCCCGACTTCGGTGCTGCCGTGGGTCGAGCTGTTTCGGCCGGTAGCGCAGCACTCGGCGTCTGCGTGTGCGGCAGCGGGATTGGCATCGCCATGGCAGCGGGCAAGGTGGCCGGCATTCGTGCCGCCACGGTCCATGATGTGACCTCAGCGCGAATGAGTCGGGCACATAACGACGCGAATGTCATGTGTATCGGCGAACGGTTCGTTGGAGAACAGACTGCGATAGATGCACTCGATGCCTTCATGACAGGCGAGTTCGAGGGCGGACGCCACGCCGGGCGAGTCGCCAAGATCAACGATCTCGATTGCTAATCAGGCCGACCGCTCTACCGCTTCCCCATTCCGGCTGGCGAGTGCCACGAGCACCTACCCGACCAATTTCCTGAAGAAAGTTGACTGACCATGACCTGGGACGTCTCCCCCGACACCGAGATCAATGCACTGCTCGACTCAGAGTTCGATCGTCAAATGACGACCTTGCAACTGATCGCATCCGAGAACTTCGCGTCGCCAGCGGTGATGACCGCGACCGGTTCGGTGTACACGAACAAGTACAGCGAGGGTTATCCGGGTCGGCGGTACTACGGCGGTAATACGTTCGTCGATGGTGTCGAACAGCTCGCTATTGACCGGGCCAAAGCCTTGTTCGGGGCCGAGCATGCCAACGTGCAGCCCCACTCAGGCTCGAACGCCAACGCTGCCGTCTATCTGGCCCTGCTCGAGCACGGCGACACAGTGATGGGGATGAGCCTCGATCACGGTGGACACCTCACCCACGGATCGCCGGTCAACATGAGCGGCAAGTTCTACAACTTCGTTTCCTACGGGGTGACAGGCGGTGACGAGCGCATCGACATGGACCAGATGCGCGAGCTCGCCATCGAACACCGACCCAAGCTTATTGTTGCTGGGGCCACTGCCTACCCGCGCCGCATCGACCCAGAGCCGTTTCGCAAGGTCGCCGACGAGGTCGGTGCGTTGTTCATGTTCGATGCTGCTCACATTGCTGGACTCATCGCTGGTGGAGTCCATGCCAATCCGGTTCCTTTCGCCGATGTGGTCACGTTCACGACCCACAAGACGCTCCGCGGCCCGCGCGGTGGTTGCATTCTTTCCACAGCCGACCTGGCCAAGAAGATTGACTCGGCAGTGTTCCCTGGATCGCAGGGTGGCCCTCTCGATCACGTGATCGCGGCCAAGGCGGTGGCCTTTCGTGAGGCAGCTGATCCAGGTTTCGCCGGGTACGCGGCCCGCATCGTCGAGAACGCCGCTGCGCTAGCGAAGGCGTTGGCCGGTGAGGGCTTCCGTTTGATCTCTGGCGGCACCGACAATCATCTGCTGCTGATCGATCTCCGTGCGTTCGACGAGGATCTCACCGGCAAATTGGCCCAGGAGGTGCTCGACGGTGGTGGCGTAACGCTGAACCGAAACAGCATTCCAGGCGATACACGGTCACCGTTTGTCACCAGTGGTCTTCGGATCGGAACGGCTTCGGTCACGACCCAGGGTATGGGTACAGACGAGATGGTCCGGATTGCTGGATTCATCGCGCAGATCTTGCGCTCGAGGGACGACCAGTCCGTCGTGGCGGCTGTCCGAGCCGAGATCGCCGCCATGTGCGCTGGTTTCCCTCCGTACGAGGCCTGACCTCGCAAGACTGGCTCTCCGCCATTGGTAACGGGGTGCTCGAACAATCCTTCCCGGAGTCGCCGACGCGATCGATCTGCTCCCGTACAGACGAGGCATGTGTCGCCCGTCAATCTCATCCGGTCTGTCGTTCGTCATTGGGTCGCCCTTGCAGTAGTGGCTGTGGTCACTGCCTCGACCGCCTGTGGCTTTTGGATGAGTTCACCGCCGAGTTACGACACATCAAGTTCGTTTTTGGTGCTGGCGCCCGCTGCCGAAATCAGTTCGGAGCTGTCGAATCCGCTGACGGGATCGTCCTTTGAGGCCAACGCTGTCCTGGCCGAGGCGCTGGCGCTTCGCGTGAACGGTGCCGACGGGCGTACGGAAATTGAACGCCTTGGCCTGTCCTCCGACTATGAGTTGGCGCCTAGCGATCTCGGTTCGCCGATTCTGCATCTGCGGGTGTCGGCTGCGGACAGCACCGTCGCTGGCGCCGCTGCGGACGCTCTGACCCGGCTGGTGGACGAAGGGCTCTCGGCCACTCAAGATGATCTCGGCGTGGCCTTGTCGGTTCGGTTCGAGCTACGCACGCTTGATGTCGGTGCCCCAGTGGCCAACCATGAGGCTCGAAATCGTCTGGTGGCTCTCACACTAGCGATTGGTCTGCTCGCTGCGCCGGCTCTGGGGATCACGCTTGACTCGATGGCCAAGTC
>Ga0302134_10001551_pt1 | contig 10816 bp, 8 predicted proteins | sample CB9_SCM_MG_FD_203123 | JGI IMG/M metagenome (GOLD analysis project Ga0302134, IMG submission 203123) | Marine microbial communities from Western Arctic Ocean, Canada - CB9_SCM | ecosystem: Environmental > Aquatic > Marine > Oceanic | place: Canada: Western Arctic Ocean | collected 2017-09-19
GTTGGACTACGTGGTTTCCGTTCAAATCTTTGATCAAGGTGACAACGCCAGGACGCAAAGCTTTCGTGGTGAGCTCAATCTCCTCGTCCGAGCTCAAAGTTTCGATGAGCTTCTGTACTGCTCTCGTTCCATGTGCGTTCAAAGCGATGGAGACCAACTCAGGTAAGCCTGTATTTGCGTTCTCGTTGACTACCGAAACGGCGCGCACGACATCAGCTCTTTGTTTATCCGAACAACACTCTAAAAGTTTCTGCAACAGATAATTTCCGAACGGATCCATCATCAAGTCAACAGCTTCTTCGATAATTTCGTCGAAGCACGCGTCGATAGCGGCAGAACCGTCCTCGTCAAACTTACGCTGGAGGAAGCGGCAACCATATTGGTCTCTGGCCAAGATAGAAATTTGACCCACGCACTCTTCGATGGACCCAAATCTCGAATCCATCTCCGCGAGTTCTTCCGCCGTCGGTGATCCGTTTGCACCAGGCACGGCAGAGTTCAGAGTAGCGAGCTCTGCGTTGTTTGTTAATGGATTGCCGCGCGGACCACCGCCACCCCCATCGTTACCCCACGCCGAGTTTCTTCCGTTGTTTCGTCCACCTCTGGAACCTCTCCTATTCCCACCTCCATCGTTTCTTTGACCGTTTCGTCCAAGATTACCACCCATGTTTTGTTGCTGATGCATGAGCGGATTCATTCCGTTGACAATGTTCGTGAAACCCAAGTGTGGATTACCGTTGAGTTGAGAGGCAAGCATTCCAGCTGCAGCGGCATTCGCGCTGTTCGTCAAATCTCCGTACGCTCCTCCAATGCCGTTCATTCCCGCAGCAGCAGCAGCTGCTGCCGCAGCTGCGTTCACATTTCCACCGGGGAACGCCATGTTTTGCGGATTAACCATACCGGCCCCACTTTGCATGCGCACCAAGTGCTGGAGTTGTTGCTGCTGAGCATACAAGGCAGCCGCGTAAGCAGCTTGATACACTTCCGCCACGGTACCTCCGTTTGCTGCAACTTGATTCACTGCCGAGGTATCAAACCCAGGTAAATTACCAGCACCGCCGCCAAGCCCTTGTTGTTGGAGATGGTGTGCCCCGCCAGCATTTGTATTATATTGCATCTGCTGCATAGAGAATTGATTAATTTGCGCTTGCTGCGCGGCTTGCTGCTGTAATAGTGCTTGTTGTGCTTGCAACCCAGAAAGATCTCTCGCCATGCCGCCGCCCATCCCAGAAGTGACAGCCGCAACTCCGGCAGAATTCGTCGTTTGATCACCAAGCCGAGACGAGTGATGCGCTTGCAAAGAATTCAATCCATTTCTAGAACTATGCGGCGGTAATGGAGCAGTTGATGGTCGCGCTAAACTATTCGCAACTCCAGCCAAATCGATGTTACCAAACGCTGAGGCTAAACCGTCCGAGCTCGTCGGATTCAACCCTCGATGCACGTCCGTGCCGAGAGCATCGTTATTAAAAGCCGCTCCGTAACTTTGAGCAGCGGTCTTTCCACTCGAACCGCTTGGTTCTAACAGACTATTTGCATTGCCGCCATTTGACGTCAACGAAGCGGCATCGTTTGTATTCGCGAAACTCCCGGCGTGCTGATTCAAGTAAAACGAGTCGCCGAAACCACCCGTCTTGTTTAAACCCGAGGATCCGACAGCCGATGTCGCACCACTTCCTGCATACGGCTGTTTTTGTTGTTATAAATAATAGTGTTCAATTAGTAAGTATAATGACTTTGAATCGTTCAAAAAGTGTGAGAGAGAGAGAGGTGAAGATGTGCGCAGTGAAGTCTAGCAAATGTTGACTTTTGACTTTGAAAAGAAGTTTGCACGCCCACTTTCGGGTCGACCTGAGACCACAACTTTCGCCCTCTTGGACACAAAACCGAAATTTTGTTGGTGGCGGCTCACGGAAAACGAGCGCGTATGGCCACCTCCGAAGATTAAAATCCGAATCAAAACCCGTTTTCGAAAGAAGAACAATCATGAGTACGATATTGTGTAACCAAACGTACCAAGTCTACCGCAGATGCACTCCGTGGCGGCACATCTCCGCGCGTTTCAGTTTTAAGAATCTCATCACTCAATAACTGCGAAAAAGAAGTCTCGTAGTCCCTGTTTATGTATTTATGTATTCACGCGTACAAGAGAGAGCGGAAATAAAACGTTCGTCAGTGTTTGTACTTGCAAATTCTGCGTTTTCAGACGATTTCGCGACTTCGCGACGCCCCTAGCGCGTCTAAAAGACGGAATTTTTTCCGCTAAAACGAGAAGGGAGCAAAAAAGAGCACGGCGCAAAAACGGGAAAGAATAATAATAATAAATCCTAACGTACCGCCAGGACGGGGAGGTTGACAGATTGTCGCCCTTCCCTGGAGGACTCTTAGAAAACGACTCCATGAGATTAAGGTCGCGTTTCCGCGATTCCTTCGTCGCAACACGGGGTAAACCACCGTTTTTTATGGCGAGACCACTAAATGGTTTTTCTTCTTCTTCTTCGGCCCCTCGTTGCTCTTGTTTTTTTCGGCTTTTTGCTCATGATGCATCTCTCTCTTCTGCTCCTCAAACGCACTTTTCTTCAAATTTCGCGCAGCACAATAATAATAAACCATCATCCCCGCACACTCATCATCAGTCTCTTCGTCAAAGCGAGAGAGAGAGAGAGAAAGAAAGAAAGAAACTCTTTATCAGAAAATGCGGAAGACGGCGAGTGCGAGCATGAGCAGAGGTTCCTCGGACTGGTTCTTATACCGACGCAAGAGCAACTCTCAATTCAACACGTCTCAAGAAGAATTGGACGCGACGACGGATGAGGAGGAGTTGCAGAAAGAGAGAGGTTCGGAAACGACATCGCCGGTTTTACCGGCGGATATTCAGACCATAGCGAGGTCTTTGCATCAACATCTGCCCAATAATGGTGCGAGTAGTAGCAGTGCTACTACCATTTATAATAATAATAATCATACAACGAGCAGTAATAACGAGAAGAAAAACGGTGAAGAAAAGAAATCGAACACGAAGAGAAACTACTTTTGGAGGGAATACGTTTTAGCCGAGTTGGGCTTGGCGCCATCAAACAGGGAAAACGACGAAAAGAGCAACGCAGAATTAGCGAACGCTCGGCAGAGAGTGTTTGATTTGCTCTGGCACTTGCCGAGAGAGTTGGAGCGCTTGTGTTTTTATGGATGTTTGTTGTGCGGTGATGCGATTTTAGGCATCTTGACTTCGCTTCCCGTGCGAGTGTTCGTGTTGACATCCCGAGGTTTATTCGCGCTTATTTCGAGTTACTTTTTCAATCCTGCGAAGTACGCCGCGGCTGTTGGATTGAGGAAGAAAATGGACGCTTCTTCGCCAGATGTTGACGGCGATGGCGATCCGCCATCGCCAATGACGCGCCGACAGTCGTGGGCAAAACATCCTCTCGCGCGAGAGCAACTGTGCGATTTACTCTGGCTTTCCATGCTCGCCGCGGCTGTATTTTTAAGCTATTCGTTGGATGTTTCCGTTTTGTATCATTATGTTAGAGGCCAAGAAGTTATCAAACTTTATATGGCAGCATCCGTGTTAGAGTGCTTTGATAAATTATGTTGCTCATTCAATGGCAACGTGTTAGACGCGTTGACGCACTCGGTGGATACAATTGTCGACACCGCGCAGCACAAGTTTTCGAGAAGACGGGACGTTTTCGTCTGCGGTTTACAACTTTTTGTGGACGCGATCTTGTCGACGTTTGCCACGGCTTCGCATACGTTTGTGTTATTGCTCCACGCGGTAACTTTATCCGTGGCAATGAATTCACACACCAACGCGATGTTGTTGGTTTTAATTTCTAATAACTTTTCGGAAATGAAAGGCCACGTTTTCAAAAAGCAAGACGAGGCGAAGTTGTTCGGAGTGACGAGATTGGATATCATTGAACGCGTACATTTGACCGTGTGTTTGCTCTTTGTCGCCGCGCAAAGAATAATCGCTGCCGGGTCCATTTCCGGTGGTTTGACTAAAAAGTTTGCCACCGACTGCCTCTTGGTCTTGGGAAGCGAAGTCTTCGTGGATATCGTCAAGCATTCGTTCATGGCAAAATTCAACAGCTTACGACCGGCGACATACAGACGGTATTTTAGACAGTTCTGTCGAGAACATGTAAAGTTGGCGCAGTCGTACAAAATACACCGAGTAGTTGGTTTTGTCCCTCTCGCTCCGGCGGCTCTGTTGTTGCGAGTCGTTCCGCCGTTGTATGAAACCTTACGCGTTGGGGATTCATATCAATCGCGCGACTCCAAAGAAGAGACAACATACACGACAACAGAGTCTTTAGCAGTCAGTGTGTTAGGATTTCTTATATTAGTCGTCGTAAAACTGTTATTCGGCGTGTTATTGCATCACTGGGGCGTGAGAATGTTGGCGACTGAGATTGCAGAGAAGCAACGCAAACTCCAGCAGGAAGGAAAGAATAAAGATGCGGGTGAGGGTGAAGATGAAGCGCCAATACTAGACCATGGAAAAGTTGTGAGCGTCAGAAAAATGATGGCCGATAACGATACTTTATTAACGCCAAATTTCAAGGTTGCACTGTGAGGAGATTAATAGAGATAATAGATACGTAGGAGCGTGAGCGTTGTAATGCTGAAAAATTTATAAAATAGGATGTATTTTTCTTCCTTCTCTTCCTCATCATTACAACGTGCGCTTCTATTCACTATTGTTAACGGCCTCCTTTTCAGGAGGTGATTCTTCTACGGAGATTGTTTGAGACCATTCTTGAGGGGATGCCCCGAGCTCCTCTGCCAAGCTGCGCCATACGCTCAAAGTTCTTTCTGCTTGGGCGACTTGCACTCGCGCTAATCCCAAAAGCATTTGTTCAAACTCTTCGACGCGCTCTTTCTCTGATCTCGCGAACTCATTCGCTTGTCTAGCGCGGATGCAATCGTATTCTCTTTTCGCATTTTCTGCTAATCTGTTTGTTTCTTCGAGTTCTCGCTTCAACTGTTCTATTTTCACGTGTTTTGTGATATCAGGAGCGAGTTTGTTAATTCTATTCGTTAGTCTTTCTTGATCTGAGAGCAAAGTCTGCAGCGATAACAACGTGTCCGCTCTGAGCTGCGTGGCTCTGCGTACCGACGGCATCAAGTTCAAATGCGCGTGCAAAGGATCCATCGCTTTAGCTAATTGTACAGTAGCAGCGCGTGCAATACGAGAGGCACGAACAGAGGCATTGCCGACTTTGCGGAAAAACTGGGCGGCAGTCGCTAGTCGAGTGCCAGGCTCGGAATATCGACCGGAGATTCCCGAAGCCTCTTCTTCAACACGGGCGAACTTCATGCACTCTAATCCAAAGGCACCCAACGAATCGGCAAATTTTTCTTCTCGTTGCAATATTTTCTCTGTTTTCAAGCTCAGACCGCACAATTCGGTCTCCAACTTAGTCGATTTCTCCTTGTCCACCAAAAATTTTGCATCTTCTTCGACGATTTTCGGCTTTGCGGCTTCGATCCCAAATGCCCCTCCGACCGCAGCAACTGCCGAAGACGTTGCCATTGATTGACGGAGCTCTCGAAAGAACTTACCAACCGAGGATCGGTTTGGCGTTGCTGGAGAAGTCGCGGATGGAGACGTCATCATCGACGAAGCCGATACATTTTGCTGCGTAAAAATTGCACTCCCTCCGTTGGCGGCGCCTCCTGGAGAAGCAGGATTCACCCCTCCGATCGGAGAAGAAGCCATCATGTGACTATCCAGCGCAAATTGCATACTTGGAGTTGATGGTTGAAGTGTTTCTTGGTGGTGGTGGTGCTGCTGCTGCTGCTGCTGTTCTTGGTGCTGGTAACCCGCCGGAGAAGACATCATCGTTGAAGATGCCGCGGCGGGAACTGCCAGTGCGTGCCATTCTCGCGACTGCTGTAAATCTTGCTGCGTCAAAAACACTTTTAATGCCATAGATGTGCGAAGCGATGGGTGTTTGATCAACTTTTCGAGATAGTTTTGCAACGTGAGTTTCCGCGCTTGCACGAACGCTTCGTCGCCGAGTCTTTTTATCGATTTCTCCGGTCTCGGAGGAATGAAATATCCTCGATGCGATTCTAACAGTCTATCGTGTAACTGCACAAAATCCGAAAAACGTCGCCAAACTATCGCTTCTTTTTGCATGAACTTATCTGAATTCGTTTTAAAATTAATTTTATACCGCGTTACTTTCTTCGAAAGCCCAGGGCCGCCTTGTTGATTAAATTCTGGTTCCGTTTTTGCCTCGGTGATGTACGCGACGAGCTCAGTTTTCTTTTCGTCGCCGAGACTGACTAAAGTTTCATCTTTGGCTGGATCGTAAGGAGGATAAAATTGGAACGACGGCGAGAGAGCACCGCTCAGTTCGTGTCTATTAAACGTCTGCTGAGGTAATGTTGGCGGTGGCGGCGCTGTTTGATAATACTGTGGTTGTTGTTGTTGTTGTTGTTGTTGCATTGAAGATGCTTCAAATGTCTGCTCGACCCTCATCACCGCTGGAGCTGATGAATTCATCATCATGGAATTTCCTGGCTGAATAGCTGGATTTGCGTACATTAACGAGTCTTGGTATGAAGGGGGTGGTGGATCACTCGTGGTTGACGCTGGAGGTGCTTCTGGTTTATTGAACGGTGAATCAAACTGCTCCGCGACTCCGTGCTGTTGTTGACTATGAGTGGCATCATCGTCGTCCCCTAATTGGATTTCTACAATTTCGTCTTCCACTTGCTTTCTGTCGTTGTTCATGTTTCCTTGCCTGAATTCTGATCTTTCTCGTGCCGGTTCGTTACTGTTGTTGTTATAAGTAGTCGTATCTTCTTCCTCCTCTTTCTTCTTTTGCGCCGAGGACGAGGCTGCCAACTCTTGCTCTCGCAACAGCGCCGTTTTACTTCCCGGAATAACCGTCTCAAACGCCGCCAACGGCGACGCCATTTCATCATTTCCGCTACCTCCGTGAAATGAATACGACGTTTGTTCGTGATAACTGGCCATTTGCGACATTGGGCCGTCATTTTTTGACGAAAGAAACGAAGACATCACGTTGGTCGTTGCCGAGTCATCGTCCTCGTCGCCAAAGAAATTCTTCTTTTTCATTCCTTCTCCTCCTCCTCCTTCTCCTCCTGTTGCAGATGTCCTCTTACTCATCGTCGCTTTTTCTATCTGAACGTCGTTTTCGTCGTCCTCGTCGCCCCACAAGGAGGTCTTCTTCGTCGACGATGATGGAATTTTATTCGGTTGTTCAGTTATGGAAGTCACCTCCTCCGTCTTCGTCGTCGTCGTCTTTTCGCCAATTATTCTCTTCCCTTCCTCAACGCCTTCTTCTTCTGTGTTCTTGTTCACGATTTTTGGGGCGAGATCGTCCTCGTCGCCGCCGAACGGATTCTCGTCCATCGTCGTGTTCTTCTTTTTACTTACTGAGAGTGATGATGCTGCGTGTTATTGAACGGAATGAAATGACTTTTGTAACGTATTATTCTTCTCAACTTCCTCAACTTCCAAAAAGCTTCGAAGAGCTTGATGTTTTTGTGACGAAGAGACAGTTTGTGCGACCTAAAATTCCAACCATCCTCTCTTCTCGCCTCAAAAAAAAGCAAGAAGAGACTTCTTTGGACCGACCTTTACCGACCTTTGCTTTGCAACCAAAATTTAATACGAGTGTGTCTCATCTTCCTTCATAAAACATAAAAACTTAAGTGACTTGGCCGATTCTTCTTCTTCTTGTTGACTTCTTCCTCTCTGTCTGTCTGTCTGTTGTGCGCAGATATACGACTCAAACGAGAACGACAGAAAAAGACTGAATCGTCGTTTATCGTTTACGAGTCGTCATGCCGCAACTGTTGACGCCTCGTCACCGGTTGCGACGGAAATCCTCCTTTTTGAAGAGACAGAGACGCAGGCAGTTTTTTCTCCTGATGCTCGTGGCTATTGGAATTTGGAATTTCTTGCCTGGTTTTTTACACGTGTTCACGGGAATGTATAAAGCGCACGGACGAAGATATTTCGGGGAGTACATAAAAAGGCCAACACCGTGTAAAGCTGAACAGTTAGCGCCGGAGTATTTACTCGATAAACCAAAGATATTACCAAACTTGGACGATCCCGATTTATCTAATTTGCCAGGCCAACAAGTGCACCATCCAAAAGTTGGTATTATTGTTATTTGCGACGGGAACGTGCACTCGATTTGCGCGAGTTCTGTCGCGAACAAGCAAGCGTACGCGGATAGACACGGATACGACATGATATACGACGAAAAAATAGTAGACGCGAGTCGTCCGGCGTCTTGGAGTAAGTTATTAGCCATGCGAAAGTATCTACCAAAGTATGACTTTTTGTTATACTTGGACGTGGATACGGTTATAGTAAACTTTGACGTGCAATTAGAAGACATCGTCGATTACGAGTACGATCAAATATTAGCGGCAGATAGAAACGGTTTGAATTGTGGAGTGTGGATGATCAGAAATACCGAGTGGAGCTTGTGGTTCTTGGACGAAATGTGGTCCCAATCGCAACTCGTCGGCGCCGCGCCGTGGCAAATGCTATTTCACTTCGAGCAAAGGGCGTTTCATTATTTGTACCAGACGAACATATGGAGGCAAAAAGTTGGAGGCGAACAGTTCGAGAAAGCGAACACGGTGAGAGCGAGGACTAAAGTTGTCAACGCGTGCGTGTTTAATTCTCAACTGGCGTTTTACGAGGATGGAGATTTCTTAATCCACTTGGCAGGTTTGAAAGGCGTGTACAAGTGCTTGACGTTTCGGAGGTACTATAAAAACGCGTTGAATAGTTTAGAAAAATACGGGAGCTTATCAGTCGAAGCGGACGAACTACCGCCGAGTTTACGCGAGTGCTTCTTCGGAAACACCTGATGTGTATATTTATTTATATGTAGCAGAGAGATTATTAGCAAGAGTTTATCATTTGATTAACACATAGAACGCAGCACGCGCGCGAAGAAAAGGAAAACAAAACGCAAAACCAATTCTTTCTTCATTTTTTTTCTTCTTCAAACACACATCACGACACAACTTCTTCTCTCTCTCTCTCTCTGTTATAACATAGAAATAATTTAGAGATGGCGGACACGGTCACCCAACTTCAAGATCAAGTCAATCACATGGCCATGCTCATGTTCAACTCCATAGGAACGTTGCAAAGAGACGCACTTCCGGCTGAAAGACTCAACCCGACGAACGCCTTGAGCGATTCTATTCCTCCTCAAATTGAGATTCCAAATCAAAACATAAAAAAAGGCGTCACGAAGGAACAGATTGAAGAGATGACGAAACAACTCGTCGAGAGCTCGAAAGTTATCGACATGTTAGCGGAGCAGCTTCCAGACGCGGAAGGTACCCCGGCAGAACAACTGAAACGAATAGAAGAGTTACAAGAGGAGCACGAGAAAATTTCCAAAGAGTTAAACAAAGAGTTGGAAAAAGCGAAAGAGAAACTGGACGAAGTGAACGCAGAGTTTGAACAGTTGGCAGACGCAGAGTTACTGTTAGGAACAGACGGAGTAGGTGAAGGTGGAGGAAGTGGAGCGAAGAAGAAGAAAAAGAGCATAAAGTAGCAGATAGTAATAGAGAAAGAGAGAGAGTGTGTGTGTGTGTGTGTGCGCGCGCGCGCGCGTGAGAGAGCGCAGCCACAGACTACGCCCCAGCGTCGTGCTTCTCAACTCTTTCTATATAATGTAGCTAATAGTGTAGAATTACAGAACCTAAAGTGTTATTTTAACAATGAATTGACGGCTTTCTCGATATCTTTCTCGCTCATATCGTTTAAAGCCACGCTCTTTTCCTCTCCGAAATCTGTTTTGATGTTTTGAGAAAAGAACGGATTTCAGTCAGTCAGGAGTCCGTCAGTCAGGTCTCTTTCGATCTCTCTCTCTCTCTTCTTTTTCTTTTTACTCGAACGAACGAACGAACGAACGAACAAACAAACAAACAAACAAATACAAATAAACACAAAATATCTCTTACCGTATCTCGCGAACAGTTTCGGTTCCACCCCGTGCGCTTCTCTGATCAACACCGGCGTGGTCGGACTCGCCGCTTTTAACTTTTCGTACGATTTTAGGAGGAAATTTCTCGCCCCTTCCGAGTGTTTGGACGTTTGGCACAAGTGAAAGCGCAACTCGTGCACCGCTTTGAGACCTGCGAACGCTTTCGACATTATTATTACTCTCTATATTTTAATTTACGGGGGTTCCTCTCTCGATGACTGACTATTGTTGTTGTCTTCTCGTTGCAAGTGTGTGTTATTTGTCGTCCAATGTGTTTTGTGTGATGGGTTGCCACACTCGAAACTGAAGAAGAAGACTCTGCTGCTTTCGAATCGAAAAAGTTCAGATTGTGGATTTCTCGATCGAGAAAAAATAATTCTCATCGCATCACGCGCGGTACATTTTTCCCCCCATCCTTCCCCGTCGTCGCGTCGTAATATTAAGAACATAAAAATATTTAAAAGATGTCTTCCAACTTTCGATTGCTGAATTTAGTCAAACCGTTTCTTCCGTTCCTCCCAGAGGTGAAACAGGCGGACAGAAAGATTCCATTCAGAGAGAAGGTCTTGTACACAACGGTCGCGTTGTTCGTGTTTTTAGTGTGTTCGCAATTACCTTTGTATGGTATTTCAAACACGAGCGGGGCGGATCCTTTGTATTGGGCGCGGGTTATCATGGCTTCAAACAGAGGAACAACCATGGAGTTGGGGATATCGCCGATTATTACCTCCGGTCTCGTCATGCAGCTGTTGACGGGGAGTAAAATTATCGATGTCGATCACTCCTTGAAAGAGGACAGAGCTTTGTTGGAC
>Ga0302134_10001555_pt1 | contig 10807 bp, 2 predicted proteins | sample CB9_SCM_MG_FD_203123 | JGI IMG/M metagenome (GOLD analysis project Ga0302134, IMG submission 203123) | Marine microbial communities from Western Arctic Ocean, Canada - CB9_SCM | ecosystem: Environmental > Aquatic > Marine > Oceanic | place: Canada: Western Arctic Ocean | collected 2017-09-19
GCTCGGATTCCAGAAAAAAAGGAATTGCCTCAATTCCTACCTCACGCTGCAACAATCCTTGCATTCACATTCCTTCTAATCGGTCAATCCGCCTTGCTTTTGCTTTCCAGTCATCAGGAAATGTTGGTAAAGAACAACGGTGATGATGCTATCCTTGAACACCTTGAATCTCTTCCTGAAGGAACAATAATCTACACTGAACAGGCTCATTGGGGTTTTATTATTGAAGCACCCCCAAATGTTCATCTAACATCTTACCCAAACCTTGGGCTGCTAACAGAAGAATATAGTATTCAAGATGAGGCAACTTCTGCAATTCGGGCTGATGATGGCACCGCTCTGAAAAATATGGGGGTTCAGTATGCTATATCTAGTCCGATGAGCCTACTGGGTGCTAATCTCATAGAATCAAAATGGTGGCAAATTCTTGCCGAGGAAAATGGGGCTAAATTATGGCAGTTATCCAACAATTCCAGCCAGGAACAACGTGGATTTGTCAGCGCACCACAGCAAAGGGATTGCGTTGAGGAATGCACTTGGAGACCAGACCCCTGGAAAGACCACAGGTGGTGGAAGCATCAGCAACTTAGTGGCAATCGCGCTTTTTTACCAGAAGGAGAAGTTAGTTGGGAAATACCACTCTTGGAAAGTATGCAATCAAAGGCCGGAAGTATTGAATTATTTTTTGATGCACCGCAAGGCTTAGAACTTACATTACATGTAAATGGACAATTCGTTGAACAAATTACAAATGGTGGATTTGAAACTATCAGGATGAATATCGATGCTTTTGAGAATCACCTTGTTTTTACAGTTAAAATCGAAAATGGTGGAAGTCATTGGCTAAACCCTAGAGGATTAACTGAACGAGGTGCTCCTTTATTTGACATAGACGGCGTGACAATTCACTATGCCGAAATACGCCAAGCCGACATGATGCAGACCATCAATTGATGTAGGCAATCAAACCTGAGGGTTTTGAATGAAGGTATTGGTATTGCTTCCAACCCTCGATGAAGAGGAGGCTTTGCCCCAAGTGCTTGCAGCCATGCCAAATGGGGACCTCAGTTCAAAGGGTGTGGAAATAGGCATCATGATTGTCGATGGAGGAAGCACAGATTCAACCCTCGATATTGCAAGGAAAGCAGGTTGTACCATCGTTGAACAAAAGACAACAGGAAAAGGCTTGGGATTACGGTTAGGCTTCGAGATCTTCCTAGCCAGCGATTATGATAGATTGGTAATGTTTGATGCGGATGCAACTTACGACCCTGCTGATATAACAAAGGTGTTAGAAAAACTGGACCAAGGTGCTGATATTGTAATTGGTTCAAGACTACGTGGGATAATGGACCCTGATGCGATGAGTCCGTTGAATTATTTAGGAAATAGCATTCTAACTTGGATTGCAGTCTGCCTATATGGTGCTGAGGTTTCGGACATATGTTCCGGATTCTGGGCCTTTGAGAAGAAAGCAATCGCAACTCTAGACCTCAATTCAATCTCCTTTGAAATTGAAGCCGAAATGTACGCAAGTGCCGCCCTTGCAGGGTTAGTAATCGGTCACGTCCCAATCAGTTATGGAATCCGCTTGGGGGAGCCAAAACTGGGTTCCCTCCACGACGGTACACGTATCCTACGCAAATTAGTAACTCGTCGCTTCTTACAGCGAGTTGTCAAGTAATCTGTCTAATAATAAGACTGAATCACTCTTCTTGTTCTCTGCGCATCATAACAAGTACTGCACCAAGGAAGGCAGCGATTGTAAAGACTCCAGTGAATCCAGGAACGAAACTGGCAGAACTAGTGCTGTCAGACTCTTTCTTTTCATCATCTCCTCCATCGTCAGCTGCTTCAATGATGATGTCGAAGTCGAACTCTCCACCAGTTGCGGCATCAGACCATCCTGCTCCGAATTCGAATGTTCCGGTGAAACCAGTTGGTACCGTCAACTGAATGAACTCCATAACGCTGGAATTTCCAGTGAAAGTTGCATCTGAGCCAAACGGTGGTTCAATACTAAGTGTGATCTCATCTCCATCATCATCCCAACAATATACGTAAATTGTGAATGAATCTCCTTCTGTAACGGTAATCTCATCAATTGTATCTCCAGCAGTTAGCAGAGCCATTCCCTCATTTGTCAAGTCATCGCCATCACGGTACCAGTGGATAAAGCAACTTGGAGGAGTATTGGTGACGTTGGTGGTGTTGTTTCCTTCTCCGTCGTCAATGACTTCTTCTTCTTCTTCACCAAAGTTGATGGTTAATTCACCTGGCATTAAATCTCCACAGACGACTTGCATAACCAAAGCACCATTTGCATTCTCTGTAAAGTCTGAGTTGGTTCCTTCAACACTGATTACCTCATATGGAGGTGTTGCTACTGCAACAAATGAGAGTGATGGTTCTACTCTGTAATCGCCATCATCACATAGGTCTTCAGCACTGTATTCGTCATCCCAGAATGTTAATTCCCCACCAGCCTCAAGGTTAACAGAGAACACATAGAAATCTCTAAAGATTACATTTTCCCCATCTACTAATCCCGACATATCATAACCTGAAAGAATTAGGTCGGCTGCAGTAAATTCAATACCATTCCATGTGAGTCCCTCGAAATCATTATCCTTCTCTTCTATACTGAGCATATACTGAATCATGTCGTTTTCTTCAGCACTTATCTGGCCATCACCATCTCCTTCTTCTGAATCTACAAACTGAATGAATGCTGTGGAATCTAGAACCATATCCAGTGAGATGACTAATTCAGGACCATTAGAACCATCCCTTAGGAAAGCGCGGTAGGTGTATTCGCCAGTTGAGTATTCATCCATCTTGTCTCCTATATCGTCGTCGCCACCATTTCCATCGTCTATTCTTATTTCCAAATCAATTTCCACTTGAGTTGTGCTTTGGTCGGTAAATGTATAGATATCTATATTCTCATAATGATGAAGTTCATAACCTTCTGATATATCACTACATCTCATTTCGATGATAACTGCATAGTCTCCGGATGGGATTCCATCGTATGAGAAAGACAGAAGGTCAATGAATCCTCTTGAAAAATGCTCATTAGCCCACCAATCTGGGTATGCGCCGTAGGTTGCATCTCCATTCTGGTCATCAATCAAACGCTGTTCTGGTACAAGATTAACTGTGATTTCGGAGCAGTACAAACCTCCAGAAGTAGGTCTGTCATCCCAGTTAACTCTCAAATCCATGCTTGCATTACCATGTTTCACTTCCCATGAAGGGCATTCATCTCCAACACAGATACGGCGGTCATCGTAGCTGATTGCATTTTCTGGATTCAGTGTTTCGAATAACTGTGCTTCAATGTTGTAATATCCGTTATCCAATTGACCCTCTGTTTGAAAGCTATACTCTCCTGATGACAAGATATCTTGGTTCCAGAAATCTACTTTATTATAATCACGGTCGAAAACACTGACTGATAATTCATAGCCCGTTCTAAGGACATCGAGGTATTGAACTGAAACATTGAATTCTAAGTCACCTCCTGTACTAATTGTATCGTTTTCAATATTTATTGAAATTTCTTCTGAGTTCTGATATACCCATATCCCATATGAATCTTCTAGAACGATATCTCCATCTGAATCAGTTAATTGAACTTCAACCCAATAACTTTCTCCGTCTTCAAGGTCGAAAGAAATGTAGATATATTGCCAGCCATCAACAGCAGTAAAACTATCAGACGCTGATGAATCCCAAGCACCGGCTTCACCAGATATTTCGTCATAGGAATAAACTTCAACATTTAATCCATATTCATCACTTTCTTTAAGGTCCGAAATACCGAACTCTAATGCTCCATCACCGTTCCAGTCGACGTCCATGTAGGGGTCTAACCAGCAGTTAACCTCTCCAATTGAGAATACCTCACCTTCGCTTCTATCTACAGGTATTTCATCATCATCATCAAGCCATGATTCTGCATAATAGCATCCATCACCTAGACTACTGATATTGTAATTGAAATGCACAGCATCGTTCCATGCGAATACAGATTCGTTGACTGAAAATACAAGATTGTCATCATCATCATAAATATCTGCTCCAAGGTAGTAATCAGTTCCAGATTCGAGATTAAATGCCTTCAATTCAAAACTATCATCATCCCGCTCATTGTGCCAAGTTTCAATCTGAGGTGGCCAGCAATCTCCATCGCCAGTGTCGAACATCCATTGTGAATCATCGATATAATAACCGGCTTCGTCAAATAGAACAGCATCAATAGTGAAACAGTCGCTATTATTCAAGCCTGATACTGTTATGTTTTCTAAGTGCCTTGGCCCCTCATTTAATGGATCGAACCAATCATTCTCAACATAGACTCCTTGTGAATTCATAATATTCCATGATACAGAGTAGGATTCATTAGGCATCCTATCTTCTACTACTACTGTAAATAATACGTTATCACCATTTTCAAAGTGTTCCCCTTCAGAGCCATGAATCCAAATCCTTGCATCCCAGCAACCATCGTTGCTTCCAACTGCAAAGTCTGCACTTTCTGAACGATAATCATCATTCGAGTCATACCATGAAACAGCTAGGCTATAACAGCCATCTGATAAGTTTCCAAGGCCGAGAGGCATGCTCTGATGCTCGGAGTTGATTGTTATGTTGAATGAACCCGCCATCGTGTACATCCCCTCTATTTCATACAAGTCGTAGTCAAACTCGATGGTTTGGTCAATTTCTCCGTCATGGATCTTCATACCAAACATGACTGTCTCGTTTGTCATCATATAGACAGTATGGTGGTCTAGCATCTCCAAATGAACACTGCCACAAAATACATCTCCAACCTTAAACCATTCTCCAACATTGGTGAAAGCATCGCCATTTTCTTCCATGAAGTAAATCTGTACCATGTAGCAGCCGTCTTGCAAATATCCGAAGTTAATGTTATCATAGACAGTTTCGTCATATCCCATGAAATCAAAAGTTGTTTCATTGAGAAGGTTGGTGTCATTAAATAACTTGAAAGTTAAAGAGTAATTTGAACCATTCATCATATTGCCCATTTCCATTGAGAAATTTGCCTCATATCCTGATGTAATGTCATAAGTCTGCATATTTACGTATAGTGGATTACAATCAATATCTCCAACGCCGAATTCTTGGTTGTCTGAATCCATGTATGCACCATTCATCGAAGCATCATAAAGAGTGATTGCCATCCAGTAGCAGCCTTCTGAAAGTCCAGAAGCATTAATCATTGAGGAGTAATCTTCAACAGTTGTGAAATTTAATTCCATTGAACCATTGTCCACCTGATTCCAATCCATATTGTCTTGGATATTCCATTCCATGTAATATGAATTATTCAGTGTTAAGTCATTCAAATCATAATATAATTCTATTGAATCTCCTAAATCCCAATGGTCGCCATCATTCCATAATTCTACCCATGCAGTTGGGGCTTGAGTATTACAGCCTTGGCCGACATCGAAGCTGATTTCGTCAGAATCGTGCGAATTACCGTGCTCGTCGTATAATTCAACCTCAATAGAATAACATTCATCGTTCATATTCCAAAAGGAAAGGGTATTCTCCGACCAATCAGTATTGCTTATGCTATAATTTGACCAATTATACGCATAATTAGTTGAATCATAAACTGCCCATTCGACTGTGTAATTCATAGTGTCATCAAGGTCATACGCCTCGATAAAGACTTCCACTACAGAAGTATTTGAATACCAACTATTATCTGTACCAACCCAAATACTTGCGTCCTCACATGTACCGCTACCAAGTTCGAATTGAGAATCAGTGTTTCCGAATGCATTGGTGATTACAGTACCATTCACTTCTAGTTCTGCCCACAAAGTATAGCAATCATCAGCCCATCCAGCAGTGCTGATATTAGATTTAAAATCATATATATCAGAAGTTGAATTGTAGGATGTGAAGTTTCCATTATCTATCAAAGTAGTATCATTACGAACTTGCCATTCAATAGTGTACGTTGTTCCAGGGTTGACATCTACAAGGTGGAATATTGCCTCTAGGTCATCTCCAGAGTTGACCGCGTCATCCTTCATATCAGGAAATACTGATGTACAAGTGCTGTGCAGTGCAACGAAGTCAACAACAAATACTTCGCCATATCCAATTGTTTCATCAATGGCAAATCCAACTATCAGATAACATCCTGAATCGAGATGCATGCCCAGATTAGATTGGGCTAATGAAGGCGATGTAATAGTTGTCGAAGAGTTTCCTGTTGACCCTTGAAAACCCATACTTAGCCAATCATCACCAGTGGCATTTGACACATACAATCCAAACGAATAAGTGTGATTGGCGTCGAGGTCATCGATTTGTAACTCAAAGGTATAGTTGGCACCATTGCCATTACCCCAGTCATATTCCTCTGTAATATTGAGAGTCAGGCTTGGCTCAGTCGAACTTTGATTTCCATTGCCACCAGTTCCATTCTGGTTGTTGTTAGATACCGCGGCGTAGAATTGGTAATCTTCTTCAATTGCGGAAGAACCGTAGAAGGTGATGTAAACATATTCATCATATGAATTGGTGTTGTTGTAGAAGTATACACTGTCAGTGTAATTGGTGGTCAGATTGTACCAAGAATTTACTGTGGACAAAGCACTACTGTTTGCCTGCATGGTGACAGAGCACTGGGATCCGTCACAATTGGCATCGAATTCAAGTTCATCACCAGGGTAGAGAAGGATGTAATAACTGTCCGAGGAATCATTGCCACCAACCGTTCCGGTGAGGGTGCTGTTGAAGTTTGTCAATTGCGCCCATCCAACATCGCCACTGGTATTCATGTCGTTTTGGCCACCGGTGCCATTGCCCCCTGTGCCGTTTCCTCCTGTGTTTACACAGGGTCCATAGCCATAGTAATTGTATGATGTCAGCCATTGGCTATTGTTGCCACCTACATCCCAGAGATCCCCATTCATGTAGATGGAACAGTCAGAATCTATGACACTGAGAGTGAAAGGAACAGTGTTGTAACTGCTGGAGGTGTTTAATGAATGATTACTGTAATAACTATTATTGCCAATATAGATGCTGCTGGTCAAGAGATAGGTACCAGTTGTGGAGATATTGAATACTTCCCAAGCCAAACTGTAGTTTCCAGCGCTCAGGTTGCTGCTTACGGGTCCGGTGACCTGAGTGCCGTTCCATACTCCAACGTCAACCTGCTCTGTTGTCTGGTTACCGCCACCAGTTCCGTTATTATTAGTCATCTTTGCTTCAAACAAATATGTTGAAGTACTCTGCAAAGCATAATTGTAGAATCCAAATGTAATGTTATATGATGTGCTTCCATTATTCGTATATGTAAACGAAGTATCGGACATATTTGTAGTCAAATTATAGATGTTGGAAGATGATATACCGAGAACCGTGCCACAATTAGCGGTAACACAACTGGCCTCAAGGTCCAAAGTATCGCCGCTATACATCTCAATATAATACCAATCTTGTTGATCAGAACTATTGAGAGTTCCGTTAAGAACTACATCAAAAGTGGTGGCCTGAGATGGAAAAGAATAGTTATCAGATGCATCAGAACCATCATATGTTCCGTCAGCAATAACGGTATCAGCCATCCAAGGCATTGCGGTCAAGGCTACTGCCATCGATGATGTAATCATCAATATGGAAAGTAGCAGGCTATTCAAAGGTCGAGATGCGGCAGCACTACTCATAACCTCTTCGCAAAACTCAGAGTATATGAAACATCTGCCGGCAGTTCATTACCTCAAATATTGCGTAGTTGCCTTTATTCACTCTTCTTGGCGACGTGAAAATACCAAGAATGCGCCTGCAAGGGCGGTCATGGTCAAGACTGCAGTAAACCCTGGAACGAAACTTCCGGCACTGGTATCATCAGATTTGGTGTCATCAGTAGCGGTACCCTCGAGTACCTTAACAGAAACTGTGCCATCATCTGAATTGGTACCGTCTGTCCAATCATAATCGAATGACATCCCGCTAAGTACTGAGGCTCCAGTTGGTATTGTGAATTCATAGTAGCCACTTAGAGTTCCGTTGCCAGTCATTGTTTCATTCTCACCAATCGATGGGTTAACAGTTACAGTCATTGAATCGCCTTCTGCATCAATGCAGTAGAACATGAGTGTATATGTTTCTCCTTCTGTTAATTCAATGTCGAAGTCGCCGGTTCCTGTGCCTTCAACCGCTTTGTTTCCGCCTGAGGTGCCATCAGTTAGGTCATCATCAGAGCCATACCAGAATACATCACAGGTTGGTGCTGTGTTGACTACTGGTTCCGGTTCCGGTTCTGGTTCTGGTTCTGGTTCCGCAATAACACGGCTAAAAGTAACTGAAATCTCATCTGTTGGTCCTTCATCACAGCCATACTCAAAGGACCATGCGGTATCGTCTTCATCATAGATGAATACATTACCACCATCAGTGATAGTTTGAACATCCCAAGTCTCTGAGTCATGAACATAAACGGTCATGTATTCACAATCTCCGCTGTCGTCGGTTTCATCTGTTTCATCTGTTTCATCGACTGGAGTTAGAGTTTGTACATCTTCACCATTGTCAGTCAATAAGAATGTCATTTGCCTAACCATGTAAACGCTTTCTGTGTCTTCAGCGAGTGTCATTGGAACGGGGCCTACTAGGCCCTCAAGAGTCATTTCCTCATACAGTAAGTTCTCCTTGGAAACTAATACGCCATTCCAAGAGAAATCAGGGCTACCGTCGTCATTGTCCTCGGTTTCTTCTGATTCATCGGTTTCATCGTCTTCGATGTCGCCGCTACCGTCCTCTCGGTCTTCGACCATCATTGATGCGAAGAATCCCCTGAAGGAGTTTGCTTCTTCTTCAGAGACTACTCCATCTCCATTGCCCCATCCATTCTCTGGAGCATCGATCATTTCACGGGCGGAATCACTGAATTCGATTACTGTTTCGACAGTAAGATGTAGGGCACCTGTTGCATCCTCTTCAACCATGATATGGAAAGACATATATCCAGTTTCAGTGAATAAGTCCATGCCGCTTCCGCTATCCTCATTGGTCATTGTTCGCATTGTTAATTCGGCAACTGTTGTCGAGCCATTAATGAATTCTAAATCATCCATTGCCATGAGTCCTCCTGACACTCCAAATCCTTGGTACCCTTCATCCTCACTGTCCTTGCAGTTAATTATTGCATAAACAACCCAATTTCCCTCTGGGATGCCTGTAAGTTCCATCATGGATGGGCCGGGAATGGCAGTAGCCCACACGGGCTGAGCACCCTCACCTCGATTGTCGCCACTATCGTTCTCATGGTTGCCACTATCGTTCTCATGGTTGCCACTATCGTTCATATGGTTGCCATTGTCGTCCTCATGGTCGCCATTGTCGTCCTCATGGTCGCCATTGTCGCCATCATCTTGCCTATCGTTTTGAAGATCTTCAAGGTGGAAGAGCATGATTGTAACGTTTTCTTCACACTCAGTGGTATCGTAATCATCCCACACTATAGTTAGGTTGAGGGATGCATTGCCAGTTTCCCAAACAGGGGTGTGACATTTCGCACCAAGGCAGAAGGTGAAACTATCCCTGGCATGTTCACTTGCATTTCCTACAGCATCTATGCCCATCAATATGACTTCTACTTTGTAATTGCCATCATCTAGTATTCCGAGGGACTGAGTGGTTAGTGAAAGGTTTAGGTCTATGTTTTGTAATTCAGCGCCACTATCATCATCCATGAGCACCATGAAGGCAGATATGTTTTCTTGGTTATTTGTAAACACTGAATAGTTGACAATAGTCTCCATCCCAGGTTCAGAATCGTAATTCTCTAACCAAACATAGATTTCGGGCTGCGCCCAAGTGTCGTAAACGGTCAGAGTCAAGTTAGACGCTTCGAAGAGGATGCTGTCATCTGTGATATCTGTGATTTTCACATCCATTGGGTATTCACCAGCATCGAATGTTGCTGACGCATCAGACCAATCAAACCATCCATGCTCATCGGCTGTGAAATCCATATCAAGGTAGTAAATCACGGTTCCGGCTGCATCAAATATCGAGACCTGAATGTTCAATGATGACTGGTTTTGTTCAAATACTGAACTCCAGATTGACAATTCACCATCATAGTAGTTGACATTGGCACTGATCATGGAAGGTGGTCCAGTTTGACAAGTTCCATTTCCAACTTCGAACATGTAATTCGCTTCACTGCCTGGAATTTCTTTGCCCTCGGAATCTGAGAGGGATCCCTTGATTTCATAGCATGACTCTGCTAATTCTTGAACTTGGATTTCGATTGAAGTGTTTTGGCCTACACCGCTAATGGCTTCGGAGTTACCGTCAATTGGATTAGCACCTTCAACAACTTCCCAATCAAGGGTATAGCTACTCGCTTCATCAAGGCCTTCTACCTCAGCAAAGAAGACTATGGATTCATTAGTATCGAACCAGTATGGACCATTCCACCACATGTAAGGTCCGCTTGGCCCGCCGGTTCCTTGGCACATACCTGCGCCCACCTCGAAGGACATTGAGGAGCCATCTACGAATGCTCCTCCATTATCGAAAAGTTCTCCGATCAAGTTGAAACAATCATCACCTAGGGTACTCCAAGATAAATTATACTCGAATGTATCTCCAGATGCAGGAGCAGAGATACTCCACCCACCACTGTCGATTATTGTCATATTCATATCTTCTAGTTTCCATTCTACGGTATATCCAGGAATTGAATCTAGGCTACCTCCAGAAATGTTGGCTTCGACGGTGGATCCAATGGCCCAGT
>Ga0302134_10001556_pt1 | contig 10806 bp, 7 predicted proteins | sample CB9_SCM_MG_FD_203123 | JGI IMG/M metagenome (GOLD analysis project Ga0302134, IMG submission 203123) | Marine microbial communities from Western Arctic Ocean, Canada - CB9_SCM | ecosystem: Environmental > Aquatic > Marine > Oceanic | place: Canada: Western Arctic Ocean | collected 2017-09-19
CTGCAAAACCGGAAGCCCATGCCCATTGAAAATTATACCCGCCCAGATGGCCGGTTACATCTACAACTTCGCCAATAAAGTAAAGGCCTTTTACCTTTTTGGCTTCAAATGTTTTGGAGGATATTTCATTGGTGTCAATCCCGCCAAGAGTTACTTCAGCTTTTCGGAAACCCTCGCTTCCTTGGGGTTTAATAACCCAAGCATTGATATCTTTTGCAATTATCTCAAAATCTTGATTAGAGAGCTCTACCAAATGTTTACTTTCATCAAAGCCCAAATTATGAGTGATATGATGGGCGAGGCGTGTGGGGATTATCCCAGATAAAAATCCGGAGATTGTTTGTTTAGACCTTGCAATCCGCGCTTCTTTTAATTCACTTAAGATGTCTCTGGTTGGGCATAAATTAATTGTGACCTCTTGTCCTTCTTGCCAATAAGAAGAAATTTGTAAAATAGCAGGGCCTGAAATTCCACGGTGGGTGAATAAGAGAGCCTCTTTAAAAACGCCTTGGTTTGAGCTAACTTCCACATCAATAGCAACACCGGACAATTGTTCATTTTGTTGTTTTGTGACATCATCAAAGGTTAAGGGAACCAAGCCCGGGCGTGGTTTAATAACATTAATTTTAAAATCTTTGGCAACTGTGTAACCAAAACCTGTTGCACCCATTTTGGGGATTGATTTGCCACCTGTTGCAATGACAAGAGACTCACAATCAATTTGCCCTAAAGTTGAGGTTAAAGAAAATTCAAATTTTGTTTTTTTAATATTATCCACGCTTGAGTTTTTATGAATTTCTACACCCATTTTTCGACATTCAGCCAAAAGCATATCAATAATTTGCTGGGCCGAAATTTCACAAAATAACTGCCCCAATGTTTTCTCGAAATATTCAATTTTATACTCTTCGACCAATTTTATGAAATCTTGTGGGCTGTATCTTGCCAAGGCTGATTTACAAAAATGGGGGTTTTGGGACAAAAAGTTTTTAGGGCTGGTATTAGTATTGGTGAAATTGCACCTGCCACCCCCTGAGATGCGAATTTTTTCACCTATAGTTTTGGCATGGTCAATAACCAAAGTTTTTCGGCCTCGTTTACCAGCCTCGATTGCACACATTAGGCCGGCTGCGCCCGCTCCAATTATTACGACATCACATTGTTTCATCCCCCTCCTTTAAGTTATGGCTCAACAGGTTACAAGCCCTCACTTTGAAAGGTCATAAAAAAAGGCTCCAAAAGAGCCCTTTTAAATATGTTAAGCACACGTTAGCGCCAACTTGGGGCACCGGCTTCTTCTAATTCGTCCTCAATAGACTTAAGTTTAGACATCAAATCCTCTAGGGTTGATTGTGCCTCTCCCAACATTGCCTGCCCTAACGTGAAATTAGATTTTTGAGTTCCCGTTGCAGCGGCTCTTGTACTCATTGCTCCTGATGCATTATTAAGCCTGCCGAATATTGAAAGGACGCTATTCTCGTTCATCCTGCCCCTTATTATGTCACCCCTTAGGGACCTGCTTAAAGCGCTTAATGAAACTCCAAACGCATCAAGCTTGCTAAAGAGAGCGGCTTCTGCGCGAGGGGCATCAAATACCGCGACCTTCATATGGCGTAAAAGATTTTCCATACGGGATAATTTCTCATCTAATATGCCAGCTTTCCTTAAAGCTTCGCCCGCTTCCTGTTGAAAGTTAGCATTTGCCATATAGTTTGAACCTTCAGGCCCCGTTTGGACTGGTTTCACTTTAAAAGACTGCGCCTCACCAATTCGGCTGGTAGTGCCTTTAAATACCACACCAAGTTGGGCTGTGTATATGCCCGGTGCCACCAATGGCCCTTTTGCAACGCCCGCCCAAGGAGGGTTAAATCCAGGAGTTGAGATATCAATTGCTTCCCGTGGAGCCAACCTTAAATTCCAGGTCACCTCTGAGAGCCCATTTTTATTGGATGTTTTTAGCCACCTTACGGTTTCACCTTCTGAGTTTGAAATGTGGACTATAAGTTTTGGGTCAGTCTCATTCGCTTCAGCTTCTAAAACATCATACCCGGGAAAAGGAATATCCTTATTGTCTTCCCTTAAAGTTTTTTCACGCCCATGGCGAATGTCTTTGCTGGTTTTTTGCAAATCTGACATATAAAATCGAATGCCTGCACCCAGTTCTGGGTTCGGAGCTTTATAAGCTTCAGAGCCAAGCGTTGCTTGTCCCATGGCTTGCATAGGTTCATTTTCGATATACCACCACGCATCCCGAATAGGCATGACACCCGCATTTAAACCCGCATCAGCAATAGTTCTTAGCGGTGCATAATCATCTAATATATAAATACCTCGTCCAAAAGTTGCGCCAACAATGTCATTATCACGACGTTGCAATTTAATATCGCGGAATGGAATGGTAGGAGACCCGCCAAGCTTGTTCCAATTGGTTCCGCCATTAACGGAAGCATAAATACCGTCTTCAGCTCCAAGAAATAGAAGGTTAGCATTGATATGATCTTGTTGGATTGCCCATACAATAAGTCCACCTGGAAGGTCGCCACTTATTGAACGCCAACTTTTTCCTTGATTTGAACTTTTGAAAACATAAGGGTTATAATCTCCCGTTTTATGGGCATCAGCCACTACAAAAACAGTATTTTCATTGTGTAAAGATGCATCAATATCATTGATAAAGGCGTTGCTTGGAACCTTAGGTAAGGAGCCAGCTTTTGTCCAGGTTCCACCACCATTTGAGGTCATGTTAATCAAACCATCGTCTGATCCCGTATATAGTAACCCCCCATTGAGAGGGCTTTCAGATATAGCTGTTATGGTTGAATATTTGGACATTGCTCCATTGTCATGGAGGTCATCTACAGACCAAACACGACCAGCATATTCTAGGGTATAACGGTTTATATCTCTCGTGAGATCAGAACTTATAGTCTCCCAATTATTTCCTCTATCATCACTTTTCCAAACCCGTTGTGAGCCTGTATAAATTCGGCCTTTAACATTGGATGATGTGACAATAGGGGTGTCCCAGTTCCAGCGTTCAGGAGCTTCATCTGGGCCAGGTTGTGGTTGAATACTCACCAATTCCTGAGATGATTTATCAAGCCGGAACATATACCCTTCTTGAAATTCCATGTATTGGATATTGCCGTCGTCCGGGTCAAAAGCGACGCCGTAGCCGTCGGCACCTGATGGAACATACCAGTCTTGGTTTCTAACTCCGTCCGTTGTCATGGTGCGGGACGGGCCTGAAATAGTTCCCAAATCTTGTGCACCAGCCAATAAATTATAATAAGGTTCTGCATTATCCATTGCGACTTTATAAAACTGTGATATGGGCAAATTACTTGAATGGCGCCATTTTTTACCGTCGTCAAAACTTTCGTAAAGCCCAGCATCAGTACCTGCTAACAAGTGGTTGGCATTGGAAGGGTCAATCCAAAAGGCATGGTTGTCACTATGTTTGTCCCAACCACTTTCTAAAATGGAAAATGTTTCACCGCCATCACGAGTAACTCTAATAAAAACATCCATTTGGTAAACGATGTCTGGATTAGTGGGGGAGGCTTCCAACTCCATATAGTAATGGGGCCCAGTTCCGCCCGAGATATAGCTACTTTTTTTGGTGAAGCTTTCGCCCCCATTGTCTGAGCGGTAAAAACCCCTATCATCTGAATTTGCTTCAATGGTTGCATAAACCCTATTTGGGTCCGCGGGGGTTACGGCAAGCCCAATTTTACCCATATCGCTTTCGGGAAGGCCAGTTGTAACCTCTTTCCAGTTATTGCCATTATCGGAGGATTTATAAATACCTGTCCCGGGACCACCCGCAAGCAAACCCCATACATGACGTCTTCTTTGGTAAGTTGCTGCATAAATTTGGTCGGGGTTTCCGGGCTGAAACTCCATATCAGTTACCCCAGTATTTTCATCCAAATCCAAGGTTTGCAACCAATTTTTCCCGCCATCGATAGATTTATAAACACCCCTATCCCCACCCGATGACCATAAAGGGCCTTCCGCTGCCACAAAAATTATATTGCTGTCTCTTGGGTCAATAAGGATGCGACTAATATGTTCAGATTTTTTGAGGCCCATATTGGTCCAAATTTTTCCGCCATCTAGGGATTTATATATCCCGTCCCCCCAACCCACATGGCGACCAGAGACATTTTCACCCGTCCCAACCCAAACTGTACTTCTATTATTAGGATCAAGGGCAATTGTCCCAATCGAATAGCTTGTCTCCTGCTCGAAAATAGGATCGAACGTCACACCTGCATTGGTTGTTTTCCAAACCCCGCCCGAGCCTGCGCCCACATACCATGTGGTTTTATTATTAGGGTCAACTTCGATATGGCTAATTCTGCCACCCATAAATGCAGGGCCAATTTCCCTTAATTTTAAAGAAGAAATAGCTGACTTTATATCATCAGACTGGGCTAAGATTGTTGTTGAATTTGTTGATAATCCAGAAATTGAAACTGCTAATAAAAGGCTAATAATTTTGGTTGATTTAAATATTTTTTCCATGCTTTTGTTCCCCATTTTCAGGGAAGGCTAACACAAATTAATCAAAACATTAAAGTTTTGATTTTTAAATTTTTTATAAAGAGTTTAATTTTCTAAATCTTTAGTACCTGTTAAAAAATAAGCAATGCCAATAAAACCAGAACCTCCTATGATATTTCCAAAGGAGACCCAATCGGGGTGCATTTTAAATACTTAATTTTTTTAACGGCAAGATCAGCCAGTTGCATTGATCCAGATCAAATTTAAAAATGTTTTTTAATCTTCGACTTCAACAATCATTTCAATTTCAACAGCCTGTCCACGAGGTAAGGATGCCATGCCAACAGCCGCTCTGGCATGCCTGCCACGTTCGCCAAAGACCGCGACAACTAAATCCGAAAAGCCATTGATAACTTTGGGTTGGTCGATAAAGTTTGGATCAGAGTTCACCATGCCTAAAACCTTAACAACTCTTTTTACCTTGCTTAAATCACCAAGCATTGTTTTTAAAACAGCCATTTGGTTAATCGCTGTAATCCGCGCACCCTCATAACCCTCCGCAATTGTAACATCTTGGCCTAACTTGCCGTGAAGTTCTGTCCCATCGGCACGTTTAGGGCCTTTACCTGCTAGAAATATTAAATTCCCTGTCCGAACTCCATTGACATAATTTGCAACAGGTTGGGGCGGAGAGGGAAGGGTGATACCCAATTCCACAAGCCGTGCTTCCGGGTCATATTTTTCACCTTCATATGCAAAAGCATAAAGGGAAAAAAATAAAAGCGAGGTTAGAAATATAATGAGTAGGGCAGGCTTGGTCATAATTTTAAATCCTTTATATAAATAATTTAACTATCTTAGTTTTAAAAATTCACCAAAGTCAATTCATGCAATGGAGAATTGACTGAAAATTGATTATTCATAGCTTGTTTACAAGATAGGGGTCTGTTACCCTTTTTCTTAGATGGTTCCTTGGTTTTACCCAAGGTGAAAAGGGAATGCGGTGAGATAGCAATTATCAAATCCGCAACTGTGTCCGTAACTGTAAGCGACGAGCATCCTCGATATGCCACTGGGAAACTGGGAAGGCAGAGTAAATGTGTTTGAATCGTAAGTCAGGAGACCTGCCATCGTGTCGCACATCTTATGGCCGGACTAGTCATTAAGGGCGGAATTTCCGTGTAGCGATAAATTCGCACGCACGGAGGTTGTCCACATTTTCATAGACAAGCTCCATGTATTTTTAAAACCCCATAATTGGGAAAATGGATTTTGTCTATGATAAAGCCTTTTATATTACTTACCACTGCTCTCCTCTCTTCAACTTTAATATCGACTTATTCGTGGAGTAATGAAGGCAATATTTCAGATGTTGAAGAAATTAAAATCACCGCAACAAGGACACCAATAAGCCAAGATAGTGCCACAACTCTTGTTACAATTATCAGCAAAGAGGACTTGGAAAAACAACAAATTTTCCAAGTGTCAGATTATTTGAAAATCATGCCAGGTGTAGCCTTGGCATCATCCGGATCATTAGGTAGCTTAACACAACTTAGAATGAGAGGGGCCGAAGCTAACCAAACAATGGTAATGATTGATGGTGTAGAGATGAATGACCCAGCCGCCGGGGATGAGTTTCAATTTGAGCATCTCACCATTAATGAAATTGAACGCATTGAAATTATCCGCTCCCCCATGTCCGCCTCTTGGGGCAGTGATGCCTTATCAGGTGTTATTAATATTATAACGAGAGATGGCAAAGGCCCTCGGGCAATATCAGGTTTTCTCGAATATGGCTCGCTTGATACATTTAGGGGTGGTGGAGGAGCTTCTTTTTCTGGAGATGGTTGGACTTTAGCCACAGGTGTTAGCCACATGAAAAGTGATGGCAATAACGTCTCAAGGGTTGGGGATGAAACAGATGGTTATAAAAACACCAATGTTAATTCTCGTGCGAGTTTAAATTTATCTGAAAATTTACAGGCAACCGCATCTTTTCGTTATACCGATACGGAAACCTCATTTGATGGCACGGATTGGTTGACGGGATTGCCAGCGGATAGTGACAATATGTCCGGTACAAATAAATCTTCACTCTCAATTGGATTTACAAACGATGCCTTTGAAGGTCGGTTGGTTTCCAACTTTCGGATGACACTTTTGGATACAATGATAATTAATTTTGTTTCAAACGTTGAAACGAGATCAACATCAGCTTTTAAGTTGGGCGTTTACTTTGACAACCAAATTGCCATCAGGCAAGGCCATACGATAACTCTTGCTATTGATCATGAAAAAACGGATTTCTCTCAATCAGGGGCGGCCTCAATTTATGGGGACCCAAACCAAACACAGAAAATGACAAATACCGGGTATCTGGCAGACTATGTTGGTGAGGTAAGTGATCATTTTACGTTATCAGGTAGCCTTCGCCATGATGTAAATAGTAATTTTGATAACATCCTAAGTTGGCGGGTTGGAGTTTCTTATAAAGTCTCGAACCAAACACGGATATTTGCGAGTGGGTCAAAAGGCCAAAAAGCACCTACCTTTTTGGAAAGGTATGGTTTTTTCTCTGACCAATTTTCTGGTAACCCAGATGTAAAACCAGAAAAGTCCGTGGGCTATGAAATTGGAATAGAACATAATACAGGCACACTTAATATAAGTTTGGTATATTTTAACACTGACCTTACAAATGAAATTGACGGCTTCTCCTTTGATTTGGATACTTTCCTTTTTACAGCAGTTAACAAAATTGGGAAAAGTAAGCGTAAAGGATTTGAAGTTACAGTTGAGGGTGAAATAAATGATTATGCCGGCTATAATGCTAACTATTCTTATATTGATGCCACGGAAGATGATGGCTTGGGTAACCAAATTCAAGAACTTCGTCGTCCTAGACATATGGGCTCCCTTGGCTTGTTTATAAATCCGATTGAGACGTTAAATATTAGCATGAATTTACACCATACCGGAAAATCGAATGATTTGTTTTTCCCGCCCTACTCAATGCCAAGTGAGCGGGTTGATTTGGAATCCTATAATTTATTAAGGGCCACCTTAGCTTATAATATATCTGATGATTTATCGCTTTATGGCCGTGTGGAAAATGCGCTTGATGAAAATTATGAAAATGTTTTTGGCTTTTCGACCCCAAATCGGATGGTTTATTTTGGTCTTAAAGGGAATTTTTAAAGGACTCTTATGAAAATTGCATCACTTCTTCCAAGCGCTACAGGAATACCTGCCTTAAGGGAGATCCCTTGGTCATGAGGTTTTTTATAACATTATCCCTATTGCTTATTTTACTATTTAAGCCCGCCCTAGCGGAAGATCGAATATTATCTTTGGATTATTGCGCAGATCAGTTTGTATTGGCGTTGGGGGATAAGTATCAAATCATTGGCCTCTCTCAAGAGGCAAGAGACAGCCATTCCTTTTATAGAGATAGAGCTGAAGGAATTTCCCTTTTTCGGGCAAATGCAGATATCATAATATCTCAAAAACCAACACTCATTGTGCGAAGCTGGGCTGGTGATAATAGGTTGTTAGGTTTTTTAGAGCGCCTTGATATTCCCATTATCACAATTCAACACGCAGAAGACCCAAAAGACATAGATAAAAATTTAGTGGCTGTTGCAAAGGCCATGGGACAGGTTGAGCGAGGTGACGTTATTCTAAGGCAAACCAAAGAACGTTTAAGCCAATTAAAAAAAATGCCCCGCTATGATATGAACGGTATTTATTTAACTCCTGGTGCTTTTACAACAGGGGTTGGAACCTTTGTTAATAATGTTATGGAACTTGCGGGAATTGGTAATGAATTCTCAAATATGGGTTTTGAGGGGTGGTTTCCAATTCCTTTAGAACAATTGGTTTTAAAACCTCCAGAATTAATTGTGACAAGTTTTTATGACAGCCAGTCGGCCCGTCAAAATCACTGGGGAGTTGCCCGTCATGGGTTCATAAAAAAAATGATTGAAAATACGCCAAATATCGATGTTCCGGGAAGTATGATGGCTTGTAGTGGTTTGTTTCTTGTTGATGCTGCTGAACATTTACGTGTTGAAATGGATAAGGTTTTGGGTGCAAAGAAAGGGAAGAAATGATCAAAAAATATTTTTATTTAATACTTCTAGTTTTGTTGGTTAGCCTTTCATTTTTTTCCCTTAAGTTTGGAGCGGTCTCACTATCTTGGCAGGACACAATTCTTGCCCTTTTTGGAGAGGCCGAACCTACAACAAATATTATTATAAGGGAATTACGCTTCCCTCGTCTGCTGTTGGCTTTTTTAATTGGATCTGGGTTGGGAATATCAGGAGCAGCCCTTCAAGGCTTGTTACGAAATCCCCTTGCTGACCCAGGTATTCTTGGTGTTTCAGCAGCAAGTGGACTTGGAGGGGTCATTGCCGTTTATTATGGGTTTGCAAGTTTATTTCCATTGGCATTACCATTAATGGCAATTTTCTTTGGTGGCCTTGCGACATTGGTTTTGGTATTTATAGCCTCTCGAGAGGCAAGTGTCTTAACTCTTATTTTGGCAGGGCTTGCTATTTCTTCAATTGCGGGCGCACTTACAAGTCTTGCAATGAGTTTGGCGCCAACCCCCTTAAGCATGCAAGAAATGGTTATGTGGATGCTTGGGTCATTAGAAAATAGAAGTTTAACGGATGTAATGTTAGCTGCGCCTTTTATTCTTTTGGGTATTTTTATGATATTGCCGACATCAAGGACTTTAAGCGTTTTGGCATTGGGGGAAGACACAGCAACCTCAATGGGGGTAAATGTTAAAAAAACCCGAAATTTAATTGTGTTTGGAGCGGCGGCTTCCGTTGGAGCCGGGGTCGCCGTTGCAGGTATGATCGGTTTTGTTGGCTTAGTTGTCCCTCATATTGTAAGGCCATTTTTTGGGAATGATCCAGGGAGAAGCCTTATTCCAAGTGCCCTAATGGGTGGAATATTATTGGTGCTAGCAGATTTACTGGTGCGCCAACCTCTTATGCAAGCAGAATTGAGAATTGGAATTGTGACGGCATTAGTAGGGGCACCAGTCTTTTTATATATAATTTTTAAAACCCGCGAGAGCATGCGATGACAGGCCTCCAAATTGAAAATATTTCCTTTAATATAAGTGGTGCAGATATACTTAAAAACATCTCGTGCGATTTAAAAGTGGGAGAAGTTGTTGGTTTAATTGGCCCAAATGGAGCTGGAAAAAGTAGCTTAATTCGCGCCATCTTGGGGTTAGTAAAAATCAACTCTGGAAATGTTAAGTGGGGTGGCAAAAGCCTTTCATTTGTTGATTTAAAAGCAAGGTCTCATAAAATAGCCTATCTCGCCCAAGGCGCACCTGTCCATTGGCCATTATCGGTTGAACATATTGTTGGTCTTGGAAGGATCCCACATTTAAATCCAATGCAAACTTTGGGCAGTGATGATGTTTTAGCTATTGATGAAGCCTTAATGCGGACCGATTGTATGCATTTAAAAAATAGAATTGTAACAACTCTTTCAGGTGGGGAGCGGGCGCGGGTTTTATTGGCACGAGTTTTAGCATCTAAATCCCCCTTTATTTTGGCAGATGAGCCAGTGGCATCATTAGACCCTGCCCACCAATTGAAAGTGATGGATATTCTAAAAAATCACGCTAAAGATAAGGGTGGGGTAATGGTCGTGATGCATGACCTTAACTTGGCACTTAGATATTGCGACAGGCTTATATTGTTGGATGATGGCAATTTAATTGACCAAGGTACGCCGGACGTTATTTTATCCGATGAAAACCTTTCAAATATATTTGAAATCAAGGCTTCGCGGTGGTCACAAAATGAAGAGAATTTTATAGTTCCTCATAAAGGAATTTAATCTCTAGGTGGCTTGGCTAAAATGAATATTATGAAAACAGTTAAAATTACTCCTAACCATAACTCCCAGTCACCATCCTCATTTTTTAAAACTCTATATAATCCAAAAAGGGGCAAAGCATTTGCAACAAAATTTGTAATAAGGCCCCATGCTCTTAAGGATAGGGGCATACCCCTCAGGAAATTGGGATCAGTATTTTAAAATCTTTTTTGATGGAATACAGAAAAAATAAACTACCAACACAGTCTATTAGGGCAAGGTTATTGCCTCAATAATTGCCTTAAAAACAAGGTCTGCAAATGCATGAAGTTCTTCTGTGGTCTTATTTTGCATAGGGTGAGGAGTGAAAACACTTGCGCCTTTAAACCCAATTTTTTCACACTGACCATCAAACGGTTTTTGAAATTCTTGGGTTAAAATATTTAC
>Ga0302134_10001561_pt1 | contig 10800 bp, 9 predicted proteins | sample CB9_SCM_MG_FD_203123 | JGI IMG/M metagenome (GOLD analysis project Ga0302134, IMG submission 203123) | Marine microbial communities from Western Arctic Ocean, Canada - CB9_SCM | ecosystem: Environmental > Aquatic > Marine > Oceanic | place: Canada: Western Arctic Ocean | collected 2017-09-19
TGTCGTCGACGAAATTAAACCTTCAGATTCTGTCGCACCCCCACCACAAGAAACAATTAAGAGTATAGGCATCATCAAGAAGAATATTTTTTTCATCCGGTGACGGTAGCACCATAAGGGCTTCTGGATAAGGTCTTATGAAAATCATAATAAGTGATTAAAAACAGTGCATGGAAAGCAAAATGCCATCAAACTATCGCTGGTTACTTGGAACTGACTTTATTTCATATGAGACATATCATTACAAATAAGCGAAATATTTGAGCTGTGATTTACTAGTGTCTGGTGTCTCTTTTGCAAACAAGACCTATTTCAACAGTACTCATAAAGTATTTATGTCCCGTCATGTTGCTAATTTTTACAGCAATAGCGTGCTCCAATACGGCCCCTAAGGCAATCAACGATAAATCTTCGAGTGATATCAGAGTTGTGACCTCTTCGACCGTGACAACAGATACCAAAAAAGCAAATCTCCTAGAGTTTTCGTTTGAGCATCCTAAAGAAACTCTTGATTACTCAGTGTTCACTCTAGAAATAAATTCAAATAGACCTACATCAAAGATAGAAATAAGTGGCGGAGGTCTGCAAGCTTTAGACGTCAATGAAAATTCTATCCAAATACTGTCACCAATAGTGAATTGGGATAAAGAAATAACGTTTGCCATTACAGTGACCAGCATCGATGGAGAGTCAGCTACCAAAGAGACCACTTTAAAAGTCAAAACCTACGATCATGAATTCGATGCGTATAGAGAACTCAGTCGCCGCAATATCGAGAAACATCGCACGAAAGATTATGCAGTGTTCAATTTTGGTTTTGATTCTATTCAAACAAATGAACCATATACGCAGATACTTTGCTATCCAAAACCTACTGACTGTTCAGATCGCGACGGTCTATTCACGTCAGATATGCACAACTCCCAGACAGGCGACTTCAATGGTGACGGCTGGGAAGACCTAGTAGTGAGTTGGGCAGTTTTTCCTCATACATTACTTAGCGAAAAAACTGATAGTACCGTCCAGATTTACTTGAACGACGGTACCGGTCGATTATTTAAAGACAACACCATTTATGAAGACGGTGCACCGCCGAGCAGACATATGTCATATCGAATTGTCGTTGCAGACTTTAATAACGATGGGATCGATGATATTTTCTCTGGATCGATGATATTGCTCGAACGAATCCCGGGTGGTGGCTATATCAAAGAACATGAACCACACGTACTCCTGCTCTCTAATCCCAGTGGCAGCATGACTGATGCCTCGAACTTGATAGAAAATCGATTTGAAAATTTCGCCCACGACGCGTCAGCGGGAGATATTAATCAAGACGGCTATATCGACATATTCTCCGGTCGACAACTTTTCCTAAATCATGGTGGTAAGGCATTTGGCGACATCTCTAACAATCTTCCAAATGAATGGCAACATAATTGGCAAAAATATTCTTATCTGATGTCGTCGCTCGTAGATGATTTCAATAGCGACGGCTTTGACGACGTGATCGCATTTTGGGCTGATAACGAATCTTCACAGGATGCTCCACATGCCGAAATTTTACTGAGTAACGGGACGGACAAGATCGGTGACTGGAAGGTAAAAACACTGCCTGAAGGTTTTTTTGGCCGTGGAAGTACCAAATTCAATTACGCGGTGGCTTCTGATATTGACTACGATGGTGATTTGGACATTGCTCTAGCTTCAACTCGAGCAAACCCCTATTACGTAGGGCGTCACATTCAGTTATTAATTAATGATGGACAAGGCAATTTCATCGATGAATCACTTAACCGATTGGGGTATCAAAACCGTGCCGAAAATTATCAGGACCCATTGGTTAATGCAAGCTGTGAGCAACATGGCGAAGGCCTGCTGTATGCGAGAGATATGAATAACGATGGATATGTAGACCTCGTGGATCAAACTGGCAGCTACCCTAAGGCAGGAATGTGTCCAGGAGTAATTGTTTACCTGAATAACGGACTCGGTTTTTTTGAAGAAGACATCCAATCAGAGCTGACATGGGTGAGCGGGGCACAAATAGCGACCTACGACTCAAACTTTTGGCTCATGGCTCGGAACCCTACCCAACTGAAGATTCAGCGGGCAATTCCTATTGATCTCGACAAAAAAAATAATATCGATTTTGTATCTCAGGTAATGGCGGCAACTACTGAAAATGTACGCTTTTTATATGAAATTATATCTCTTGCACAATCTGATCAGTGAATACATGTCGCATTGACCTACCTCCCCCGTAGTTAGACCTTCCTGTATTCGTAGATAGATCTAAAGCTTGTGATTTCTTGATATGACTGGGGTTTCCTCTAAGAATGGCAGCCTAACTTAGCAATGATTTGAATGAGTTGAAATAGGTACATAAAGTTAACTCACACCTTTTTAATCTGATTAGCTGTTAAGGCAAGATAGCGGGGACCGCAGTGAAACAAGTAGAAACAGTTCGCATAATTTCGCATCTGGTTGCACTCTCAAACAATTCTGTTATCGGTGTAGATAACAATCTTCCTTGGACTCTAAAAGCAGACCTCAAACACTTCAGTACCTATACCCAAAATAAAACGGTCGTTATGGGAAAAAATACATTCCTGGCGATCGGGTATGCGTTACCAAACAGAAAAAATATTGTGATTTCTTCAAAGATAAAGTCATCTGAGGAAGTTCATGTAGCTTCCAGCCTTAAGGATGCTTTGAATTTTGCCGAATCGTGGAATATTCGGAACGATTTGGAGAATGAAATCGTAATAATAGGAGGTGGTGAGGTATTCAACCAGACTCTCGACATCGTCAACAAATTAGTGATCACTAGAGTTAATTGTTACATCGTGGGCGATGTGTTTTACCCAAAGCTTGACTTGACTAAATGGAAAATTACCGACTCATCATTCCATGAATCTGACTCCGAAAATGAATATGAATTCACAATAGAGACATATTCGCTCGAGTAACTAATCAAACTCACAACAACGTATTTACTACTGAATTATCAGCAAACAAAATTAGTCAGAACTGACAGTAGTTGAATCTAATTTACCCTCAATCGAAATGTTCGGAATCCACTCGAGCCAGGTAGGCAGGTACCACGCATGTCTGCCCAGTATCTGCATGACACTGGGCACCAATACTGAACGGACTACAGTTGCATCAAGAAGAACCGCAGCACCAAGGCCAAATCCCATAGATTGAAAGAAGGTGATGTCGCCAAGTGCAAATCCACCAAATACTGCCACCATAATCAGCGCTGCTCCGGTGATAATGCTTGCAGTCGTACGCAACCCAAACGCCACCGATTCAGTAGCCAAGCCTGTGACGTCATAGTGCTCTTTTATTCGACTCAACATAAACACGTGATAGTCCATCGATAATCCAAAGAGAATACTGAACATGAATAAAGGGAGCCAAAACTCAACCTGATCAACCTGCTTGAAACCGAATAAGTCGATTAAAAAGCCCTTTTGGAAAACAAGAACTACTAGCCCATATGAGGCACCCACCGATAACAAATTCATAATAATTGAAGCAAAGCTAATTGTGATAGAACGGAAAGCAAATAGCAACAAAATGAAACTCAGGCTGAGCACTGTTGCAAACACAATAGGAAGGTATTGATCAGTAATCTTTACGGAATCAACAACCTCAGCGGAGCTACCTCCCACATAAATTGAATATGACTCCCTAGGGATATCTGAAAATGCGTTTGGAATGAGTTCGTTTCGCAATCTTCGCACCGTATTCAATGCCGTCTGGTCCGATGGATCACCTGGCAACACCGCACTCAGAGAGGCAAGACCGACGCTTGGTTCCAGTCGAACCGGAGGTTGCCTGTTCGGGTTGTCATCATCTGGATACAACATCAGAAGGCCTGAGTCATCCACTATGGCCTGCTCAAGCTTACTAATAGCCTCTGCAAATTCAGTTGAGCCAATATCACCGTCAATAGCGACAAGAGCTGGTGCATTGGACCCAAACCCGTACTTAGCATCAAGTAATTCAAATCCTTGCTTAGCTGGTTCATCATCTGGCAAAGCAGAAATTCCACCCGTGCCTTTTTCTAGCTGGAAGTAGAATGACCCCAGTACAACTAAGAAAGTAGTTGCTATCGCCATACTCACCCAAGGACGATTCATCACCCGAATCGTGATCGCATTCCAGAAACCACCCTCATCAGACGTGTCTTTAGACATTTCCTCCCCTAAACCAAAGGATCGGGTTGAGCCTGTGACTTTCCGAAGAACCGTAAGTACACTCAAAATTATCATCACAAGTGCCGAAACGGCTAGTAATTGTGGACCGATCCCGATTGTAAGAGCTGCTACAACCGAACCAAGAATAAACAGTCCGAGAGTCAACCGTACTGGCGCTCGTACCGCCCAAACCCTATCGCCAAGAATTCCGATCAATGCGGGAAGTAAGGTCATTCCAACTATGACAGCAACGAAAACGACCATGATCGCTCCCAAACCAAAAACTTGGAACGTACGCTCGGGGATAATAAGCATCCCAAGAAGGGCCAGAACCACAGTGAATCCGCTGAATACCACTGCACGCCCAGCCGAACCACTTGAAGCCTCTATCGCCTGCTGTTTGGTTAGCCCGCGGTTACGTTCTTCCCTGTATCGCGAAAGTATGAAAAGCGAGTAGTCAATACCTACAGCTAATCCCATCATTGTCATAATATTCGGGACAAATTCATTTAAATCATAAATTTGTCCGACGACTCCTGCCACCCCAAGTGCCGCGAAGATCGCTACTATCGCTAAAATAATTGGGATAAATGCAGCAACCACAGATCCGAATACTAGAGCCAAAATTATGAGCGCGACCGCGATTCCTATTGATTCACCAGTCTGTAAATCACTCTCCGCCAGTTCACCAAAGGTGTGATTAATGCTTGCATTACCAATAAAGTAGACATCAAAGTCATCAGATCTGGCTTCTTCTGCTACATGCAGCAATGACCCTATGTGCGTTTCAGATTCTTGCAGAATCGACGCGAATACTAAAAGCGACGTACCGTCCTGAGATGGCTGCGCTGGGTAGTTAGACCAAGCAGTTGAAAGAATTTGAACGCCAGCCGCAGATTCTGCATCTGCAAGATCTTCGGCGAAGTTCGAAACATTGCTGTCAAACTGAGCGTCACCTGGCCCAATGGTTTTACCCACAAAGAGAATGAGCTCTGACATTGTGCCTTCAGATTCACCAGCCTGAGCCACACCATCAATCGATCCAAATCTTTCATCAACAAGATTCTGCGCTTTCTGATATTCAAGTGTCCGTGTTGGGCCTTGTCCACCTTGCAACGCGCTAGGCAGAAGGCTGGTCAGTGAAAATCCTGCTGCCACGAGAACAAGAAGCCAGGAGAAAACAATCAACCAAGGTCTGCGTCCACTAAAAGATGCAATCCCCTCAACCGAAACATTCATCGCAAGACCCCCGACTAAACAAATCTCAATTGGCTGACTTATTCCATATTGAGGCAATATTCGCTTAGGTGCTTTGCATTCAAAGCCAGGTGATTAAAACTGCGTAGTACAAGGTTAGTATTGATCTAACCAGTGCGATTACAAACTAATAGGAGAATTGAACATGAGCACGAGACGGATTGTGACGGCTTTAGATCAAAATGGCAAGTCATATTTTAAACATGACGGAGAAACTCCAGGATACCTAGATTTAGGTCGTGCCGTTAATGAGGAAATTTGGATAGACGATCCAAGCCAACCTGAAACCAGTTATCAACATGACCCAGCCTCAGCACAGCAATTTAATCTATCGCCGCCACTAGGTGGATCATGTGTGCGAGTTTTCACCTTCATACCTGATTCACTTCAAACAAAAGATCCTGCCATCTTAGCGAGCGCAGCAAGCAAGTTTAATACTGGAGACTCCATGGATTCTGATAATCCAGGAATGCACACAACAGCCACTATCGACTATGGCATCGTCCTATCCGGTCAAATAACGCTTGAGCTCGATGACGGGAGTGTTGATTTGAATGTTGGAGATATTGTCGTGCAACAGGCCACACCACATGCATGGCGAAATATCTCCGATGCACCTTGCACGATGCTATTCGTCCTAATCTCCAGTCCGAACTACTCAGATGCCTAAGCCACCAAGTGCTCAACTAGAATAACCATACCAAATGAAGTAGAAATTAATTACTGGCCAGCTAAACTCATGCACAAAAAAAACACATGACGCCACGTTCACAATTGAACATTCTGAAGTAAGGGTCAATAACGTGCGATTACATATTGCCGCATCAGGCCCCCCTGATGGGACTCTCGTGTTCCTCTTGCATGGTTTCCCAGACGTCTGGTGTTGCTGGGAGTATCAAATAAAATTTCTTGCACAAAATGGATTCAGAGTCATTACACCGGATCAGCGTGGTTATAACCTGAGCGAAAAGCCCACCGGAATAAAGCACTATGAATTAGACCAATTAACGAGCGACATTGTCTTACTTGCTGACCATTTTAATTACGACACCATAAATTTGGCGGGGCATGACTGGGGCGCCGCAGTATGTTGGAACACTGCCATACGGTATCCAGAGAGAGTCATCTTCAGGATCAAACCAATCAAAAGTATCCATCGCCATACTCTACCAGCGCATGAAACTACTTAACTAAATCTCTACGCGTGGACCCGAAATACAAGCCCTCAGGATGTATGTTTTAATAAGTCTTGAAGCGGAAGGAAGAATCAGTGTTGAAACTCGGCGGTACAGCAACTCCCTCCCATCTGACTGCTTTTCAAGCGATTGAAACGCATTTCAGCAAACTAGGTATAGATATTGAATGGGTCCTGTACTCGGATGACATGGCTGTCGTAGAAGCCTTTGTTCAAGGTGAAATAGATCTCGCGTGGAACGGACCACTAAATTATGTGCGAATTAAGAATTCAATAGAAACACCTTGTCAGGTAGTAGCGATGCGCGATGTAGACTTCAACGTGGTTACCCACTTTTTCGTCTCTGCCAGTTCAAGCATATACACCGTCAAAGATCTTGCCGAGAGAACTTTTGCGTTTGGCAGTCGAGGATCCGTAGAAACCGGCCTACTCGCGTATTATTTTCTGAAACAATCTGAATTAGATCCTGATAACGACCTGCACTCACTTACATTTTTAGAAGAGAGACCTCCAACAGCCGTTTCCGGTGAACTTGAAGTCCTAGAACAAGTCTTATCCGGGAGCTATGACGCGGGCGCAATAAGTGGCCCCACATTAAACAAGCTCATTTCTGATGAAACAATCCAAGCAGATGATATACGTATCATCTGGACAAGTGAGGGATACAGTCACTGTTGTTTTACAGCTCAACCAGATATTGATCTCACGTTACTTGAAAGACTACAGGACGGATTCGAGAAAATAAGTGCTGCTGACCCGACAGGTAGAGTTATATTGCAGGAAGAAGCGTGCTCGAGCATTGTTCGAGGTACTCCGCAAGGTTGGGAAATAATTGAACAAGCTGCTCGGGATCAAAGACTGATCTAAATAATAATCCTGGATGAAAGACCGCATTAAAGTTGATCTGGTTTTAGACTGGATTGTTCAGTCAACACAGTACTAATGTCGCCAAGCCCCCATTTTTAAGGCCACGGCATTAATAGTTCCGAAACTTGCCATCGCCAAGGCCGCAAAAATATATACTGCTTGAATAGTGTCAAAGACTGAATAAGTCACGAATAAGCCACCGACACATACTATTAAAAATCGCGTCATCGTAGCCACGACCGGCCATTTCATCGCGCTCGCGCCCTGCGACGCAAAGTAAAGAGACAGGCCCAATCCTTGAAACCCATAGAAAAATCCAAGAATCTGAATATACTGCTTTGCCTCTCGAAGGATTGCCTGATCATCGGTCAGATATTTAATCCAAACATCAGGAAAAACAGCCAGCAGAATCCCTACGATCCCAGAGAGGCACAATGCCAACGAGCCTCCGGTCCAACCAATTTTCTCAGATCGAACAATATTTTTTGCACCTTTATTAGTACCTACCATAGCCGTCATCGATGTTCCAATTCCAAAGACTAAAGGAATCATCAAAAACTCGACCCTCGATCCTATTCCATAGCCTGCTAAGGCCGTTGTCCCAAACTGAGCCACGAGCCCAGTTAAGACAAGAACGGTCGCAACGGTCGTCACCGGTGATAATGATGCAGGCAAAAAAACTACAAAAATATCTTGAAAGAGTGATTTCTCGAACTTACACCGATCAAATCTCAATTGAACGGAAACTGAAGAGCCAGCCAATTTCGTCAACATAACCAAGCTCATGAAAGATGCAGCGATAACTGGCGACAATGCTGCCCCCATTAATCCCAGTTTAGGCAGGCCGAACCACCCCAGAATCAATCCTCCTGAAAGAATAATCTGAATACATGAGCTGGCTATAGTTAGCGCTGCGGGAAAGCGCATATTCCCCATTCCGCGGAATACCGACTGAAGGGATCCCGTAAGCCAGAAAGCAATACCTCCTATGAAGACAACTCTTGCATATAAAAGCGATTCCTCCAATACTTGGCCTTCACCACCAAGCCAAGCCAGAAATGGCCTTCCTGCCAGAAGAAACATGACGAGAAAAAGAACTGCCCCACTTGCCGAGATGAGAATCGCATGCCAGAGAAGTCTTTGAGCTCTTGCAACATCTCCACTTCCGAGGCTTCTCGCTATTGCCGAATTTATTGCACCACCAAGAGCACCGCCAGACATCGTCTGAGTGAGCATCAACAAGGGAAACGCTAGTGCTACCGCGGCCAAAGGATTAATCCCTAGCTTTGCGATAAACCAAACCTCGGCCAGTGTCACAATCGACTGTATCAAAAATGACACAGTATTTGGAGCAGATTTCCTTAGCAACAGCGGTAGTATAGGATCAGTCAGAAGCTCTTGTGTTCTCTTGTCCATGGCATGTCTCCGCAAAATACTGCCTTAGAAATCTTGCGATTAGGTCGACAAAACAAGAAGTAAGACTAGTGTACGAATGATTCTCCCAAAGCGCTAAATTAGGGATTTGCGATGTCGGTAAGTAAACCATCTGAAAACGATAAGGAAAAACCTACAGATAGACTCGCAGCCTACGGAGCGCGCGTGATGACCGAGGACGAAACTAACAGATATATCAATAGAGTCGCAGAAAGACTAGAGAAAACTGTTGAGAAAACTGATGAAACCGATGAATTAGCTGACAACTATTTTAGAGAAGTTATTGAACAAGCTAACAAATCAACAAAAAAACAGATCGAAAACAATATTGAAACTCAAGATGATCAGCTAGCTCAATTTGGCGCACGGCTGATGAACGAAGATGAGGCAAACGAGTATATAAATAAGGTTGCCCGGAGACTAAAAGAAGGCCCAATTGAAGACAATAAGTAATACACGAAATACTTTTAGGCTCTAAATTTCAAGTCTCTGAAGGAATCTAATATGCTTTAAGTTAAGAAAGTTAATATGGAGAAAATATGAAAATAACAGATATACAGCACTACATCATCCACCCCACCAAAGCAGCTGAAACTAGTTATCACAACTATGCAAAAGGGAAAAATCTATGCTTCGTAAAAATCGAAACAGACGAAGGTATCAAAGGTTGGGGAGAGTGCTACACGCAAGCAGATCGTGATACTCAGGTAACCGCCCACATCGATCAACTCAAAAGATATTTAATTGGCCGTGATCCAAGGCATATTAAACATTTTATGCAGATGTCTTTCGATGACTTCGGAGCTCGGCGGGGAGCAATGGATCTTTACAGTGCCGTAAGCGGTCTAGAACAAGCAATGTGGGATATTCTCGGGAAATCATGTGACCTGCCGGTATACATGCTCTTGGGTGGCCCTTGCCGAGACAAAATTAGAGTCTATGCGAACGGTTGGGGTGGCGGTAGCTGGGACGAAAGTGAAGTGGCCGAACAAGCTAAAAAAATCGTAGAGTTAGGATTCACCGCACTTAAATTTGACCCGGTACCAGGGCCATGGAGGACCTTCGTGGACAAGACTGTAGAACGCCAAACTGTAAAAAATGTTCAGGCTGTGCGAGAAGCAGTGGGCCCAGATATCGATATTCTGATCGAAATGCACCGGCGATTAGCTCCAATGCATGCGATTCGGATAGCAAAGGAAATAGAGCAATTTAAACCATTTTGGTATGAGGAGCCGGTACTTGCGGAAAATATCAACGCCCTAGCCGCAGCTAAACGAGAAATAAATATCCCTATCGTTACCGGCGAGGAACTCTACACGAAATTTGAGTTCAGAGAAATGTTCGAGAAAGACGCAGCGGATATTATTAATCCAGATGTCTGCAATGTTGGTGGAATCCTCGAGCTAAAAGAAATCGCTGCAATGGCCGAGCCGTATTTCGTTGCTGTTTCCCCACACAACTACAACAGCACCACAATTGGTATGGCCGCAACACTTCAGGTGTCGGCCGCCATACCCAATTTCCTAATCACCGAATATTTCGTAAATTTCGAAGAACTTGGTCAAGATATTGCGACCACCCAGTTCCCAGTAGTAGACGGGTATATCCAATTGCCGGAAAAGCCAGGGCTTGGTACCGAACTCGATGAACGTGCCCTAGCAGAATTTCCCTATCAACAGTTCCCTATGCGAAACATCAGAAATTACTCAGATGAAGGTCCTTAGATTTCAGCTGTTCCAAAGTAAAATCAATATAAAGCGAGCGATTGCTATAAAATCTCGTTTGGATAGTCAAATTAATCTGGTAGACGACTGTTGATATTTTTCACTCCTGCAACCG
>Ga0302134_10001562_pt1 | contig 10792 bp, 8 predicted proteins | sample CB9_SCM_MG_FD_203123 | JGI IMG/M metagenome (GOLD analysis project Ga0302134, IMG submission 203123) | Marine microbial communities from Western Arctic Ocean, Canada - CB9_SCM | ecosystem: Environmental > Aquatic > Marine > Oceanic | place: Canada: Western Arctic Ocean | collected 2017-09-19
ACAATGAAGACTGATGAAATACGTGAAAAGTACCTTAGTTTCTATGAGTCCAAAGGGCACACTCGATGTGCTAGCGATGTATTAGTGCCTACGTGGGATCCTTCGGTCTTATTCACTCCCGCCGGAATGAACCCGTTCAAGGATCATTTCTTAGGAAAGGTAAAATTAGAATTCAAGCGGGCAACAAGTAGTCAGAAATGTTTGCGAACTGGAGATATTGAAAACGTTGGCCGTACATCCTATCACCATACATTTTTTGAAATGCTGGGTAACTTCAGCTTCGGCGACTATTTCAAACGAGAAGCAATTACCTGGGCTTGGGAGTTCCTCACGGCTGATCAGTGGCTCGGTTTAGACGTCGATCGGCTTAATGTAACGGTTTATCAAGACGATCAAGAAACGGCGAATATTTGGCAACAAGAAATTGGTTTACCTACGAGCCGTATTACTTTTATGGGTGAGGATGACAATTTCTGGCCAGCGGGCGCACCTTCAAGTGGTCCGGATGGTGTGTGTGGTCCGTGCTCAGAAATTTTCTACTTGGATGAGAAAGGTGAAGAAGTTGAAATCTGGAACTTAGTGTTCACTCAATTCAACCGTGTTGGCGATCCCCCCGAAAATCTGCGGCCGCTGCCGAGCCAAAATATTGATACGGGCATGGGGCTTGAGCGGATCGCGGCTGTGATGCAGGGCGTTGATACTAATTACCACATTGATACTTTACGACCTATCGTGGAAGCGGCGGGAGAGATTTGCTCAGCCGACTACGATCCAGATTCTCAAACCGGTCGCCGCTTGCGTCGTATATGTGACCATGTGCGAGCATGTACATTTGCAATTCATGAAAATGTCTATCCTGGGCCGAACAAAGAAAAATATGTTATCCGCCGGTTACTGCGTCGAGCTGTGCTGGATGGTCACCAACTTGGATTGAGTGATCCTTTTCTATATCAACTTGTGCCAAACGTGATCGAACAAATGCAAGCGGCGTACCCTGAATTAGTGGAAACTTCCGATCGTGTACAAAGTGTGATTAAGCAAGAAGAAGCGACATTTTTGACAACCTTGGATGAAGGCTTGGAACGTATTTATAGTGTATTTGAAGAAATGAAGGAGCAGCGCAAGGTTGTTGTCGAAGGAAGCGTTGCTGCCGAGTTATATCAAACGTACGGCGTGCCACCGGAATTAACCGAGTCCATCGGTAGTGAAGAATCCTTTACATTCGACTGGGATGGATTTCGTGAGGCGATGTTGCAACATGGTGTTGAATCGGGCAAAGCGCAGTTTGAGTTGTTCAAAACCGGGCCGATTGAAAGTTTGAAGCGGTCCCTTAAAGAGACTGAATTTCTCGGGTACGACAAAGACGAAGCAGCGGCAACGATTAAGGGTCTGATCGTGACGAGTTCAGATAGTGAGGACCAACTTGCTGATAGAGTTGAGCCTGTGGCGGGACAGCGTGTGATTATTGTGACGGATCGTTCGACCTTTTATGGTGAGTCGGGCGGCCAAGTCGGTGATGCCGGACGCATTGAAAATGAACAGGGTTTGTTCATCGTCGAAGATACCCAAAAGGACGCCGGTCTATTGCTACATTATGGGTATTTAGAATCGGGGTGTTTGTCAGCAGGCGATAAGGTCATGGTGGTTTTTGATGCGGAGCAGCGTCAGGCAATCCGCCGAGCACATTCGGCAACTCATATTCTGCACCAGGCACTGCAAACTAATCTAGGAACGCATGCTCAACAACAAGGCTCGAAAGTTGAAATGGATTGGTTGCGTTTTGACTTTACGAATATGGAAGCTGTTACCGATGAGGTCTTGTTGAAAATCGAGTTGGATGTGAATGAGTTGGTGAAAGCTCAAGAGTCGATTCAATGGGAAGTGTTACCGTTGGTCGACGCGCGGTCCCAAGGTGCAATGATGTTATTTGGTGAGAAATATCCCGACCCAGTGCGGATGGTTACGATGGGAGAGTTCTCGCGTGAATTGTGTGGAGGTACACACTTATCCAATACGGGGGATGTTTTACAACTGGAAATAATTTCAGAAGAAGCTGTATCCGCTGGCACTCGTCGTATCATCGCATTGACGGGCGAGCGTTGTCAGAAACATCATGTAGAAATAACACAATTGCATGAACAGCTAATAGGGTTGTTGAGCCCGGACAGCGACAAATGCGGCAGTGGTGGATTGCTGCAGTGCATCGAGGCATTGGCCTTGCGAGTGCGAGCATTGAAGAAACAGTTAACGGGCGGCGGAGCAGGTGGAACAGGTGGAACAGGTGGAACAGGTGACTGAGGGTTCAGCGGTTACGGTGGAGTTAAACTACCAGCAGATGCGGAGTGCATTGCGACAAGGCGCTCGGTTGTTGAATGTCGCCGTGGTTGATTTGATGTCGCGTGTGGAGGCAATGTTACAGGAGTGTGATCGTTTAAAGGAAGAGATTGCGCAACAGGCGATGAGTGAGAATCTTTCAGCCGATAGTTTGCTGGAACAGGGTGAAGAAATCGACGGCGTAATGGTCGTGGTGGCTGATATAGGTGGCGCTAATCCTAATTTGATGCGACAACTGATTGATCAGATCCGCAAGAAAACCGAGCGTTCGGCAATTATGCTACTCGGTGCCCAGGGCGATTCTAAAGTTGTATTAGTCGCTGGGGTCAGCCGAGAATTGGTGGCTCAAGGAATCAATGCTGGCGATTGGGTGCGCGAAGTTGCTCCCGTTGTCGGCGGTGGAGGTGGCGGTAAGCCAGATATGGCTCAAGCCGGCGGCAAAGATCCATCGCAAATCGGAGCAGCGGTCAAAAAAGCTCGGCAGACATTGCAAGAGATGCTCGGTGATAAATAGAAGCCCCGACCGATTTTTTTCTTGGTTTGTAGGGTTTGAACGTCGCTTAACTGAAAAAAAACGGGCACGTTCTACCGTTGTTGGTAGAGCGTGCCCGTTAGTGGTCAATGATACTGTACGTGTTTATAGCAATCCGTTTAGGGCGGCCATGGCAGCATCGTAATCAGGTTCATCGGTTACTTCGCTAACGGTTTGAGCGTATTGCACAACACCTTCAGCGTCGAGAACAAAAACGCCTCGAGCAAGTAGCTTGATCTCTTCGATCAACATTCCCCAGTTGTTGCCAAACGTGCGGTCTTGGTAGTCGCTGGCTGTGCGGATGTTTTCGATGTTTTCATCGCCACAGAAACGTCCTTGAGCGAACGGCAGGTCGAGCGATACTGTGACAGCATTGATTTGGTCACCTAGACCCGCAACGGCTTCATTGAACTGCTTGGTTTGAATCTGGCAGACACCGGTGTCGAGGGAAGGAACGACACTGAGTAGCGTTGGCTTACCGAGCAAGCACTCTTTGGTCATGGCTTGGAGTCCATCTTCCCAGTAGTGCATGGTAAAGTCGGGAGCGGGTTGACCAACCGTGACCGCTTCGCCAGCTAACGTAAGTGGGTTTCCTTTAAATGTAACTGCTTCGGGGCGCGACATAATAAATTCCTTATGGCTATATGTTGTTCCTAGAGTTCTACGAGCAACATTTAATTGTTTAAATCATCAGACGTTAGTATCTAGTAGCGTATAGATTTGTACAAGAAGGGGTATTCCGAACGGACGAGCGTTAACACACGGTACTTAGAACCACGGAGGTTTTTCGCCAACGGCAGGCATCTCGATGACTTTAGCGCTATGAATCCCTGGATGCGATTCGAGATCTTGAGTCAACTCTGTTGGGGGAATGCTATCGAGATTTAGAACACCAATCGCTTTGCCGCCAGGATGGTCGCTGATGGCGCGCCCAACTGACATTTGGGCGATGTTGATTTTATGTTGGCCTAGCGATGAACCCATCAGGCCAATAATGCCGGGGACATCGTTATGTATAAACACGAACATATTGCCGTCGAGGTATGATTCTAATCGCATACCGTCGATTTGAATCAAACGTGGCATGTGGTTTCCGAATACAGTACCACCCGCCGTATACGATTGTTTGTCAGTTTCGATAGTCGCTGTAATTGACGAGCGAAATGCACTCATCTCACTAGTGATATTTTCCTTTAGCTCGATACCACGTTCTTGCAGTAGAACCTTGGCGTTAACAATGTTGACGTTTGTGTCCAGCGCTCGTTGCAGTAGCCCTGCACAGAGTGAGGCAGTAAGTAGTTTAGTATCTTCCTCGCTTACTTCGCCACGATATTTGATTGTGAGTTGCTTGACATTGCCCTGTTGCCATTGAGCGAGAAATATTCCCATACGATAGGCGAGGTCGAGGTAGCCCGAAAGTGCTTCGAGCGTAGCGGGGTCGACTGCGGCCATGTTCACGGCGTGCCGAATGACTCCGGTGGTAAGGTAATTGATGGCAAGATTAACCGCTTCTATTGCAACTTGTGTTTGTGCCTCTGCCGTGCTTGCACCGAGGTGCGGAGTACACAGGACGCCTGCTTTTTGAAACAGGGGGCTGTCTGTGCAAGGTTCGGTTTCATAGACGTCGAGTGCGACACCGGCGAGTGTGCCGTCATCGATGCCAGCAGCCAGAGCAGACTCGTCGTAGATGCCACCGCGAGCACAGTTTATTAGCCGCGCTCCTGGTTTGATGATTTTGAGTTCTTCGTGGCCGACGAGCCCTTTGGTTTCTGCGGTCAATGGAGTGTGCACTGTTAAGTAGTCAACTCGTGGCAACATGTCACGTACCGAATCGCAAAGCTCAAGGCCAATTTTTCCGGCTTGTTCACTCGTTAGAAATGGATCATATCCAATCAATTCCATTTGGAATGCTTTGGCACGCTTGGCAACTTCGATGCCGATGCGTCCGAGGCCGACAATGCCGAGGACCTTATCAGCGATTTGGGTACCCATGTACTTTTTGCGATCCCATTTTCCTGCTTGGAGGCTGTGGAAGGCCGGTGCAACGTTTCTCGAAAGAGCCAGCAGTAACGTTAATGTGTGTTCGGCCGTGCTAAATGTGTTCCCAGTCGGAGTGTTCATGACAATGATACCCTGCCGCGTGGCAGCAGCCTTGTCGATGTTGTCTGTTCCAACACCAGCCCGCACGATGACTTTGAGTCGTGAATTGCCGATCAGTGAGTTTTCGGTCAATGTTACTCCGCTGCGGCAAATCGCACCGTCAGCCCCGAGCAAAGCATTACGTAAATCGTCACCTGCTAGACCTGTACAGACTTCATATTCGATGTCGGCGTGTTGGTTGAGAATGGCAAGCCCTTGTTGGGCGATGTTGTCGAGTACGATGATTTTGGGCATGGTGTTGGTCTTGTTGGCGATATGCGTCAAAGCCGAGGTGGTTATTGAAGCAGAATGGTTTTGCGTGTTGCGAGATGAATGTAGTGTCACGCGGAATTGTTACTAACTCGAACAGCTATTCTGAGTATAAAACGATTTCATGAAATTACGAAGGGCTAATACTCCCTCATGTGGCATGGAATTATAGATCGAGGCACGAATACCACCGACGCTGCGATGACCCTGTAAGTTAGTTAAGCCTTGATCGTTCGCCTGTTTCAGAAATAAATCGGTGAGTTTCTCAGATGGCAAGCGAAACGTTACGTTCATCAGCGAACGGTTCGCAGGTACTGCGTGCCCAGAGTACATATCTGGTAGCTCCTCAATGGTTGCATAGAGTAGTTCGGCTTTTTTTCGATTAATTTGATCCATCTGTTCAAGGCCGCCAATATCGTTTAGCAGCCACTGGCACACTAGGTCGACCATATAAATCGCAAATGTGGGTGGGGTGTTGTACATGGAATTGGCGTCGGCATGATTGCAGTAATTCAGATAGCCAGGACATTCGTTGGTGATGGGGGCCAGCAGATCCTTGCGTATGACGACAATTGTTACTCCGGCAGGGCCAGCATTCTTTTGGGCACAGGCGTAAATCATCCCATAATTATTCATGTCGATGGGGCGACTGAGGAAATCGGACGAAGCGTCACAAATCGTAGGCACCGTATCAAAACTCAAATCGTCTTGGAACTGAATACCTTGAATTGTTTCATTGGAGGTGTAGTAGACGTAAGCAGCGTCGTTGGTGACGAGTGATTGTAGATCTGTTGGGTTCGGTAAATCGTTGTAACCGATCTCTTTTCCGGACCAGATTATGTCGGTTCCGTGGCAGTTAGCAGCTTCTTGGTGAGCTTTGTCACTCCAAGTTCCGGTGACAATATAGTTTCCACGGTCTGTGTTCGATTGGAGAAAGTTGATCGGGACCATCGAAAACTGCAATCGTGAGCCACCTTGTAAAAAGAGCACTTCGAAATCATCGTTGGCTCCAAGTAGCTGTCGGATTCCGTTTCGCGCAGAGTCTAACACGTCGATAAAGGCGGCACTGCGGTGACTGATTTCGAGGATGCTCGCTCCACAACCACGGAAATTTAGTATTTCCTGTTGAGCTTGTTCAAGAACGGGCAATGGGAGCCCCGCGGGGCCAGCACTGAAATTAAAGGTGCGATCGTGGTTGGGCATTAGTTAGGCAGCATGCGTGGAAAAAATAAGGTTCTAAGCTGCGATTTTAGAGGCAGATTGTGATTCTGTACACACCTGAGGGTGTCGGCATGCGAGTGCGGTTGGCTTACATGTAAAAAATGACAGTTGCGGGACCAGCCAGAACTCGTTGAAAGAGCTCAGATTTGATGCGAGCGACGATTTCGCCGCCCTTACACCCTCATTTATTCATTGGCTGGTAGTATTTGAATGTATCTATTAATAGCGTCCACGGGAGACATTTTCGTTTGCCATACGAGTGTTGGCGGATTCGGTAGAGCTATTTCTGAGTTGTTGATTCAGTGATGCGATTCGTGTTGCGATTTCCGTTTGGTGGTTGTCTAAGATATAGGATCGTTGATACTGAGCCAGCGCTAGTTCGGTGTTACCTTGGGAATCGTTAAGAGCGGCCAGTGCTTTCCATGCTCGCGGGTGATTGCGGTCGACGGAACATGCTTGCTCCAGATGTTTTCTGGTAGCTTGTGCGTCACCGGACTCTTGATATAGGCGCGCTAGTTCAACTTCTGGATCTGCTAGGTGTGGTCGGTCTTTGCCCCAATTAGCCAATAAGTCAAATGCTTCTTGTTTGCGATTGGTTTGGGTTAGTAAGACGGCGAGTCCACGGTGGCAATCGCTATGGTCGGTGTCGAGATCCAAGCAACGATTGTAGAGGACTTCGGATTCTTGGAGGAACCCACTATCGAGACTTTTGGTACCCATGCGATGGTAGACGGAAGCGAGATTGTAATACGCATCGGCATTGGTTTCGTCAGTACCCAGTGCATATTGGAATCGCTCAATTGCAGCGGGGTAGTTTCCCGTCTGGAATAATTCGACTCCCTGTTCATTCCAACCATTTGCGGTTAAGCCACAACCCATATGTAGGCTGATACTTGATAGAAATAGGATAGTTGTGACGTATTGGATTAATCGGCCGTATTGTTGACGGCGTTTGTTGGATAGCTGATACATAATCTTCCCGCTTGAAAAACGAATTGTGCTAAGAAGATTAGCGATTAGACGTATTACGGGCAAGATTAATTATCTTAAGCAGCTTAGATGGCAGCTTTAGAGTATCCTAGGCTTCGAACGACTTCTAGGATTTCGCTGCATGTCGGAAAATTACGACCACTACTTCGTTTATAGACTTCGTAGGCCATCATGAATTCACGTTCTTCGTTCGAGTAGTCTCGCTCGCATGTTGTTGGATCGATGTTACGACGGCGAGCTGTTTTTTCCATTGTGTCTGCTGCGTTATCCATTTTCTTCTCTCCCTAAACTTTGATTGTATTCTTGGTGTTAGATTGGATTTTCATTTTGATTCGAGCGGGACAACGTTGAAGGTCGGAGTTGTAGCACGCTTGATACAATGTAAAGATTCCACATCTTTGCCGGTCAGGGAGGATAGATAAGGGAGAAAAGATGTAACGATTAGGAAAACTGGTGGGTTTTGCGAAAGTTTACGGATTACGGGATATTTACGGTTATAGGGTGTAGCGTCTCAGGACGTTGAATAAAATTCGATCCCTAATAATTACAACACGCGTGCGTCGAGGTAGGCCTTGTCCTTTGTTATGACGGGCCAGCATTAGGAGCGGTTGAAGTATTTGCGCAACATATCTTCGGCAGCCTGTTTGGAGTCATCCGAGCTTTCGGATTCCGGTGGGCGTTGGGGGAGTTTGATCGCTTTGTTTTTGTTCCCCGATGTTACTTGGCTGTCGTTTACCGTGGCATCTGCTTCTTCGTCGGTCGATTCTTCAGCTTGTATAAGGGGCTCGATGTCTTCGAGCTTGAATTGACGCTCGACGGTATCAGAATCGTCGGAGTTCGCATCGTTTAGAATCGTAGTTTCTAGCCAGCTTGCAATACTATCATCATCAGAAGCGCTAACTTCCATGGTACGTGAAGCACTCCGTTGGGCAACGTCTTCGACACCTTGAACCTTCGGTTGTTTTATACCACCAAGACTATGATCGAGTACGAGTTTAAATGAGAGTGGGCCAACGACTAACTTGTCGCCATTATTAAGGATGGCAACCTCTTCCACTCGTTGGTCATTAACAAATGTCCCGTTTTTGCTACCAAAATCGCGGATTGCAATTTGAGAATCAGTAATAATGATTGCGCAATGGTGGCGACTAATGGCATCACTTTTTGGTCGCAAATGACAATCCTCGCCGCGTCCAATGAAAAACTTGGAAACGGAAATTGTAATCTCTTTACCTTCACTGGGTCCTTTGAGGACGTATAGTTTAGCTTTCATAGATCGAGCACTTTTCGGTTTGACGACAAAACAATAAAATAAGAACGAAGAGGCGTCAATCAAACCATAAGTCACACCTGTGAGGTCGTTAGTATTATTCTAAAATCAGCCCCAAAAGGAAATACCCTTATTGGCTTACCACGGGAAAAATGAAATGTGGCAAGTTGGTGGTGATGTGTGTTTTAGAACAAGACAAGACAAGTGTTTTATTATTACAGGATGTTAGCAATAAATCGGGTCAAAGTCAAATATAAGACACCCCCCTAAATAACGGGAAATTTTATCGCTTCATATTCCAAGTGTCAGCTTTAAATTTTGATTCTTGGATCGTAGTGGTAATACGTTTTTCATCGTCTATTAAGGGTTTTTCGATAAAAACAGTGTCAAATAATTTTTGCAGATTTGGCACCCACGCTGACTGCAATATATCCGCGTTCATATTTAAACTACTCAATTCAAGGATGCCTGGTAATTCAGGTGTAAATACTGACTGTCCTGTCAGTACACTGCCGTGTTGCAGTACATAATTGCGATACCTTCGTTGTGCACTACCGGCTATCTTGAAATCGTTCAGCAATACGTCACTAGCGCTACATCTTTGAAAGCATAGGAACGAATCCTGTTGGTCACCGGAGGTTTGTGTTGCATTTGCAGTCGTTGCTTGAATGTCGAACTGCTGCAACGTGTCAATTAACGATTGGTGCACAAGATCATAGACGTGTGAGATTTGTTGTGACGAAAGATATTGACTGGGGAAAATAAGGCTGTACGTTAGTTCTTGGTCGTGTAACAAGGCTCCACCACCGGTCGAGCGCCTAAGCCATGGAACTTGCTGGGTACATTCGTGCTTTTGTGCTTCCTCATAGGATTGAAAATAGCCGAGCGACAGCGTGGCGGGATTCCATTGATACAGTCGCAAGACAGCTTGTTTGTTTACTTGAGCAGCGAGCAATAGCATTTCATCGGCAGCCATATTCCAACTACCGGATTGAGGTGGATCTAGAATCAACCGCATTTCGGAGAATGTTAATCCTGCTTGGGTGTCCATTTCAATATAGGCTTTCGTGCGGCTTGCACTTCATCGGGGCGACTGATGATGGTTGAATGAGGAGCTGTGGCTAGCACTTCGGGAGATTCCTGTACAATGGCCTCAAGCGTCTTGGCAAAGGCGTCGAGCGTTTGTTTACTTTCCGTCTCGGTTGGTTCCATCATCATTGCTTCATGTACGGTCAACGGAAAATAGACAGTTGGCGGATGATATCCATAATCGAGCAATCGTTTAGCGATATCCATGGCTGGTTGATTAAGGCCATTCTGTTTGCCAATCGATTCAGCACTAGCGACAAATTCGTGCATGCAGCGATTTCCCAGTGGGACATCAAGAAACCCTTTGACTTGACTCAGCAAGTAATTCGCATTCAGTACAGCGTTTTCAGCAATCCGTTTTAGCCCGACTGGGCCATGCGACAAGATATAGCTATACGCTCTTACTAATACACCCACGTTGCCGAAAAAACTGCGAACTCGGCCAATGGAATTTGGGCGATCGTTATCCAGGAAATAAGTTTGCGTACCAGCATCAAATCCAACGACCGGTTTGGGTAAATACGCCCCTAGTTCATCGGTTACACAAATCGGACCAGCACCCGGGCCTCCGCCGCCATGTGGTCCACTAAATGTTTTATGTGGATTGAAGTGCATCATATCAGCCCCGAAATCACCAGGTCGAGTGATTCCTAGGATGGCATTCATGTTCGCTCCGTCGAGGTAAATAAGCCCTCCGACTTCGTGGACCAAATCAGAAATTTCTTGAACTTGATCGTCAAACAGCCCCAACGTACTTGGGTTCGTGATCATAAATACTGCGGTTTGGTCATTCAGTTGTTCTTTGAGTTTCTCGACATCGACTCGACCATCGCTGCAACTCGGAATGGTCACAAAATCAAATCCCGCCATACGAGCGCTTGCTGGGTTTGTACCATGAGCGCTATCTGGTGCGAGGACAGTCGTGCGATTTTCACCGCGCTCACGAT
>Ga0302134_10001564_pt1 | contig 10792 bp, 13 predicted proteins | sample CB9_SCM_MG_FD_203123 | JGI IMG/M metagenome (GOLD analysis project Ga0302134, IMG submission 203123) | Marine microbial communities from Western Arctic Ocean, Canada - CB9_SCM | ecosystem: Environmental > Aquatic > Marine > Oceanic | place: Canada: Western Arctic Ocean | collected 2017-09-19
CGGTTCGTCGACAATGGTATCGTCGAGAATGCTAGCGTTGATATGGCCTTCCGCAATCTCACGAAGCGCAACCACCGTCGGTTTGTCATTTTCCAAAGGTACCAGGGCTTCCTTACCTTCGTTGGCGAGTTGCCTGGCACGTTTGCTTGAAACCATTACAAGTTCAAATCTATTTGCTACGTTTTCGAGACAGTCTTCTACTGTTACACGAGCCATGTTTTTATTCTCCAGCGATTGAGATGAAATTCCAGTCTGATTTCAGATCAATAATGATCTTGGTGCCTGAATTCAGCGACGGCACAGTGTAACGACAAAGAGAGGCGCTGACAATTGTTTACGACGCTGGGAGCAATTGCGCTATTAATGTTGCATATCGCTGACATTGGCTGCTGGTTCGCAGCTCTCGGCCCTTATCGTGCAGGATATCGCGGATTTCCATCAGAGCGGTGTCAAAGTCATCGTTAATGACGAGGTAGTCAAACTCGCGGAAGTGGGACATTTCGTCCATTGCAGCAGCCATGCGCTGTTCAATGGTCTCGCTGTCGTCTTGAGCCCTTTGCAATAGTCTATTACGTAATGATTCAACTGAGGGCGGGAGAATGAAAATTCCAATGGCTGAAGTCTGAGACTGCCGTATTTGTATTGCACCTTGCCAATCGATCTCTAGGATAAGGTCTTGATTGTTGCCTAGGGTTCGTTCCACTTCAGCTTTGCTTGTGCCATAAAAATTGCCAAATACATTCGCCGATTCAATAAACTGATCCTCGGTGTGCATTTTTTGAAATTCTTGTTCAGAGATAAAGAAATAATTTATCCCGGACTCTTCCTCGGGACGACGTTGCCGTGTGGTATGTGATATGGCAACTTGTACGCTGGGTTCTATGCCTAGTATTGCTTTAACCAAAGAAGTCTTTCCTGCACCGGATGGTGCTGCAATGACGAATAATTTTCCGTGATTGCTATTCAATGTTCTGAATCTGCTCTCGCATTTGTTCGATGAGCACCTTCATATCTACCGCTGAAAATGTTGTCACGGTGTCCAGGGATTTTGACGATAATGTATTGGCTTCGCGATTGAGTTCCTGCATGAGAAAATCCAGCCTTCGGCCAATAGCGCCTTTCTGGCTCAATGTATTCCTTACTTCGTTGATATGGGTATCCAGACGATCCAGTTCCTCCGCAATATCTGATTTATTTGCAATAAGCACCAGTTCCTGTTCCAGTCGACCTGGATCGGCCTCGGTTGCTAGTTCAGCGAGCTTTGTCTTCAGTTTTTGCTGATGATCCGCGATGATTTTGGGTTGTGACTGACGAATCCCCTTAACCATATCGCCAAACACGATTAGCTTCTCGTCGATAATTTGGGTGAGGGCATCTCCTTCAGTTCGTCGCATGGCGACAAGTTGTTCTATCGCGTCACTGAAAAGCGACCTCACAGCATCGAACTGTGAATCTAAGTCCGGCGCCGGTTCTTTAATGACCCCGGGCCAGCGTAACAATTCCAGGGCATTATCTGACCTCTTTGAGTTGGTTTTTTCGGCGACGATGTCCTGAAGCCCATCAATAGCTTGAAGTAACGACTCGTCTACGGCCAGTTTTATAGCTGCTTGGTTATCCGACAGTCGCAAAACACAATCGATTTTCCCCCGAGAAACAAAGGACTTGGTGAGTACTCGTAGTTCTGTTTCCAGCACCTTCATTGATTCCGGTAGACGAAATGTAACATCCAGATAGCGCTGGTTTACGGAACGAATTTCCCAACTAACGTTGCTGGCCTCTGCCTGCGCGAATGCGGTCATGCTCTTAGTCATAAAAGAATAATTGACTCTAGTTGTAGGTGAAGCAAGTATAATGCAACTTTTGTCCGGAGTATTCATGACACATTCACCAAATCGATCAAGCGGTCGAGATTTTGATCAACTGCGAAATATTTCTCTCCAACGCCATATCAATAAACACGCAGAGGGGTCAGTGTTAGTTGCATACGGCGATACTCGTGTGATTTGTACAGCGAGTTTAGAAAAAGGTGTGCCCGGTTTTCTTCGCGGATCAGGTAAGGGCTGGATTACTTGTGAATATGGAATGTTGCCTCGTTCAACCAATACCCGTATGGACCGAGAAGCGGTAAAAGGTAAACAGGGCGGTCGTACCGTCGAGATTCAGCGACTGATCGGCCGTAGCTTGAGGGCTGCGGTAGATATGGATAACCTGGGGGAGAATACCATCAAGATTGATTGTGATGTGATTCAGGCTGACGGTGGTACTCGAACGGCATCTATAACTGGAGCCTGTGTCGCGTTGCTGGATGCGTTGAGTACACTGGACGTGGAGACTAAACTTGTCGCCTCTGTTTCTGTGGGTATTGTTAACGGTCAGCCAATGTTGGATCTTGAGTACACTGAAGACTCCAACGCCGATACCGACATGAACGTCATCATGACTGAGGATGGTGAATTCATCGAGATTCAAGGGACAGCGGAAGCTGCTCCATTTAACGACAGGGAGCTTCAGGAAATGCTGGCTCTAGCGCGAAAAGGTATAGCTGAACTTGTAGGGATTCAAAGAGCCGCTCTGGCGGAGTAGTATGTTCCCTGATGTTAGCTGAATATCAAAAAGAGTTTATTGATTTTGCACTCGATGCAGGTGTTTTGTCGTTTGGAGAGTTCACTCTTAAGTCTGGTCGGGTGAGTCCGTATTTCTTCAACGCGGGCGCCTTCAATAGTGGATATTTATTAGCCAAGTTGGGTAACTTTTATGCCGATGCACTAAAGGCTTCAAATGTACCTTTTGATTTTCTGTTTGGTCCTGCGTACAAAGGCATCCCTTTAGTCAGCGCAACTGCGATTGCTCTGAGTCATAAATATGATATTGATGTGCCCTATGCTTTTAATCGTAAGGAAGCGAAAGACCATGGAGAAGGGGGGCAAATTGTCGGCGCAAAACTTAAGGGCCAGGTTGTCATTATTGATGATGTGATTACTGCTGGTACAGCGTTTAGAGAGACCATGGACCGGCTTAGAGAAACAGAGGCTCTGGTCACCGGAATACTGGTGGCAATTGATCGCCAAGAGAAGGGCACGGGTGAATTATCGGCTATACAGGAGGTCGAAAAAGACTATGGTGTTTGTGTGACCAGCATCGTAAAGTTGGAGCACATCATTGAATACCTTGCGCAAAAGGGCGATGACGCAGTGATGTTGGTTGAAAACTATAGGACCGAATACGGTGTCGCAACATGAATGCGATTTGTAAAATTGGTTTGGGTTTTTTTCTATTTTTCGGGTTGTTACCGAGCATGCTGAACTTTACAAATATACCAATGAAGATGGCGTGACTGTATTGGACAGCCACGTTCCAGCCCGCTATGTCAAAAACGGCTATTCAATACTAAGTCTCAATGGCCGAATTCTGGAGGTTGTACCCCGGGCCTTGACCGAGAAGGAAATCAGGGAACGGGATAGTGAATTGGAGGAGCAAGAACGTCTCGAGACGCAGCGCCGCGAGAAGGAAATTGCTGATGAGAATCTGTTGCGACTCTATAGTACGCCAGCCGATGTCATTAGGGCACGTGATACCCAACTGTCTAGTATTAACGGTTTTATTGTCACCCAGCGGGGTAATTTATAACGACTGGAAAGCCAAAAGGGCCAGCTACAGTCTGAGTTAGCCGACATCGAACGCTCCGCTGGAACTATCGGTAAGGATCGGATTAATCGGATTAGGACCATTGACACACGTATGGATCAGATTAATGCCGATATTGACGAGAAACGTCATGAAATTGCCGATCTTCGCGATTCCTATGGGAAAGACCTGAGGCTGGTTAAGGAACTGTACGATTTAGATCCTGGTCGCTGACTTCGAATACGACCTGGGCAATGAGCTGCCATTGTACTTCCCAGACAGCCGTTGGTAATCGTGAAAAGTCACTTCTGACAAATTGAGAAAGCTTGCCTTCCGCCATACACACAATCAAGTTAGCAGCATTTTGAACGTCCAGGTTTATCTGTTGACCATCTCTTAAATCAGCTTCACGTAGTACTTGCTTCACCTGAGTCTCAAAACGATCAAAAAACTGCACCACGCGGGCTCGCAGACGCTCCGATTCCCCCGCTAGTGGGTCTCCGGTCAGAATTCTGGTAATTCCTGGGTTTCTTTCCGAAAAAGTCAGCAACAGGTGCACCATCTGTTCCGCGCGCGCGATTGTCGAAGTCTCTTCATTCAGGATGATGGATATACGAGAGAAAATAGTGGTCTCGATAAATTCTATCAGCGCTTCGAACATTTTCGCTTTACTAGGAAAATGTCTATACAGCGCCGCTTCAGAGACACCTACTTGTTTCGCAAGTCCAGCCGTCGTGATTCTTGCGCCAGGGCTTTGTTCGAGCATAGTCGCCAAAGCCTGCAGAATATTCTGTTTTCTTGAAATGGGTTGCTCTTCGGGCATCATGTTGACTGTGCGGAAATGAGTGTACCGACGCCTTCGTCGGTAAGAACTTCGAGCATTAGGGCATGGGCAACTCGGCCATCGATAATGTGCGCGGATTTTACGCCATTATTGATTGCACTTAGCGCACAACGTATTTTCGGAAGCATGCCACCGGTAATGGTTCCGTTCTCGATCAAAAGGTCAACTTCTGCTGCGTCAAGGCCAGAGAGGAGCTTGCCATCGTTATCCGTAAGACCGGATACGTCAGTTAGCAGGATAAGCTTTTCTGCATTGAGCTCTTCAGCGAGTTTGCCTGCCACGAGATCTGCATTGATATTGTAGGTCTCGTTGTTATCACCGATTCCAATTGGCGCGATCACTGGAATGATATCGCTGGCTAAAACAACGTCCAACACTTCTCTGTTTATACTCTTGACCTCACCGACGTGGCCGATGTCGACAATTTCAGGAACCGCTAAGTCAGGAGACGATCTTTCGATTAGCATCTTGCGTGCGCTAATCAAATTTGTGTCCTTTCCGGTGAGCCCCAGCGCTTTTCCACCGCACTGGTTGATCAGGCTGACAATGTCTTGATTGACCAATCCACCGAGGACCATTTGCACAACGTCCATCGTTTTACTATCGGTGACCCGCATCCCATCTACGAATTTAGATTCGATACCGAGCTCGGTAAGGGCCGCACCAATTTGGGGTCCGCCACCGTGCACCACGATTGGATTCATACCGACCAGCTTCATGAGAACGATATCGCGCGCAAAGCCATGTTTAAGTGCTTCGTCAATCATTGCGTTACCGCCATACTTGATGACGATCGTTTTACCAGTAAAGCGCTGAATATAGGGTAGTGACTCTGTCAGTACCTGAGCGATATTCATTGCTGACTCACGAGATAAAGTCACTTTGTATTTTCCTCGGTGTCCGTCATCAGAAACTCAGATCTTCCCTGACGGATTGTAGTTTGCCTCTAAACAAATCCTGAATTCGATCCAGAGCAGTCTGGTCGTCAGCTTCAAAGCGAAGCGTTAATGTAGGATTAGTATTGGAAGCCCTTATGAGTCCCCAGCCATCTGCGAAATCCACGCGTATTCCATCGAGAGACGTAATCGAACCGTCTTCAAAGTCGATAGTTTCAGATAGAATCTCTATGATTTCGAACTTGCTTACTTCATCAACCTCTATATGAATTTCTGGTGTAGACAGGCTGTCAGGAAATTCCTTTAGCAACTCAGATAGGCCCTCGGTTTGAGCGCCGACAATTTCAATTAGGCGTGCCGCCGAATAGATACCATCATCGAAACCGAACCAACGTTCGCCAAAGAAAATATGGCCGGACAGTTCACCACCAAGAACCGCATCAGTTTCCGCCATTTTTTCTTTAATGAAGGAATGTCCGCTACGGGAGATGATCGGTCGGCCGCCAAAGCCGCTGATCACGCTATTGAGGTGGCGCGAGCACTTAACATCATAGACGACATCCGAGCCGGGATTTCGCGACACCACATCTTTAGCAAATAACATGAGTAGTTTATCTGGCCAAACAATGTCCCCTTCGCTGGTAATTGCAACCAGGCGGTCTCCGTCTCCATCCAATGCTATTCCAATGTCAGCTTCCTGAGAACGTACTGCGATAATCAAGTCTTCGAGGTTCGCAGGTACCGTGGGATCTGGTGGATGATTGGGAAAACTTCCGTCAACCTCACAATAAATGGGGAAGACCTCGCAGCCAAGATTGCCCAATAATTCCGGTGCGTAGTCCCCAGCGATACCATTACCACAATCAATGACTACCTTTAGAGGTTGTGCGACAACGACATCGTCCAAAATGGCGTCCATATAGTCATCCCAGATATCGATTTCTGTAAGACTACCTTCACCGGTGGTGAAGTTGTTCGATTCGATTCGGTCATACAGTTGGGCGATATCTGATTCCACGAGTGTCTTACCGGCGATCACGATCTTAAAGCCGTTATACTCTGCCGGATTGTGGCTACCAGTTACCATGACGCCGCTTTCTGCGTTGGAGTTCTTGGTGGCGAAATAAAGTACGGGTGTTGGCACGCTACCAATGTTGACAACGTCTCTGCCGGACTCTAGTAATCCTTTAGTTAAAGATTTAAGGACCCGGGGGCTGGATGTTCTGCCATCGGCGCCAACGATAAGCGTTTGCTCACCCTGTACTTCCGCTTCCGATCCTATGGCCTGGCCAATCTTAACGATGATTTCTTCGGTTAAGGTTTCATCGATGATCCCGCGAATATCATAGGCACGGAAAATCGAAGCGAACACCGCCATGTCAAAGACTTCCTGAGGATCATTAGGTATTTCGTCGTCGCTCATCGCTATATCGACAACTTCATTCTCTTCAGAAACTAAAGGTTCATTGGCTTTGCTTACTTTAACGGAAGCCGCAGATTTTGCGCGTGAACCCAGCGATGCAAGTTTGGAATCAAGACTTTGAAAGCCCGCAAATTGATAATATTCAAAGGGTTTATAGGCACCAGCAATTGTATCCCTGAGCTGATTGGCAAATATGTCGGTATCGCGTTGCAGTGTCGCGGGAATCTTCGTAATGGCCACGAATATACCGATGGCACTGATTAGAAGAAACAAGACCAGTGGTATTAAGTAAGTTCCAAGACCGGTTAGAGAGTGCCCTGTGACGGCTACAGAGGGTTTATAGCTGATGCTCCAGTTCGGATTGTCTAGTTTCCTTGTCCCGGCGATGGCGTCTGATCGCCCACCGTTGCCTAGTGTGAGCACTTCCTGGGCCGCGGCTGTGCCCACTTTTTGAAGTAGCTTTAGCTCACCTTTCACGTTTTGGTCTATCTGTGCGCTGATGGATTGTGAATCCAGATAGACGAACAAAGTCCCAACTATCTGATCGTTTGCTTTAATTGCTGTTGCGACAGAGATAATCCAACGACCGTTCGCGTTGATTGCCTCCGGGAACACTGGTTTATCAGATTCGACCCGGTTCACAAGGTCAAGGGAAGTGAAGCTGAAAGGTGGTATCGCACTTCGATCCAACTCGGCTTCTACAAGGGAGAAAATTCGTACCTTGATCGCGTGAGGTATGAGTTCGGACAGGGCGACTTCTTCAGCATATTTTGTAGCCGCATCATTCTTGCTGGTCATTTCTACCAGGCGGGAATTTGCGGCAAAGCGGTTCAGTTGAGAAATAATCTGATCTTGCTTGATGTTGAGCTGTTGCTGGTAGCTGTCGGCATGGCTGGCGGTACTGATGGAAGTGTATTCGTTTTGAATACTCGACTGGACGACAAAAAGGGTCATTAGCACGGCAATAATAAAAGCGCCCAGGATGCTAGCAAAAGGTATTAATCCAAATGTTGCGAATGTTCCCTTCATGGTTTTCCTTAGTCTGTACCCGAAGATCCAAAACCCGCCGTGCCACGATGGGTTTCTGCGAATGTATCGACCTCGGTCAATTTTGCCAGGACTACAGGCACAATCACTAATTGTGCGATTCGATCACCTGGGACGATGGTAAATGCAGTGTCACTTCGATTCCAACAGGAAATCATCAGTTCTCCCTGGTAGTCGGAATCAATTAAACCCACGAGATTGCCCAATACGATCCCGTGCTTATGTCCGAGTCCTGAACGGGGCAATATTATAGCGGCGAGGTCAGGGTCTGAAAGATAGATGGCAATCCCCGTGGGAATCAACTCGCTCGTCCCGGGGAAAAGGGTTAGGTCCGATTCAATGCAGGCACGTAGATCCATGCCTGCGGAACCTGATGTAGAGTAACCTGGTAACGGTATTTTTGTGCCGATGAGAGGATTTAGGATCTTAAACTGCAGGTCAATCATTGTTTTCTATCGTCTCTGCAATGAGTTCGATAATACGCGATGCTATTGCAGGTTTGGACATGATGGGCATTTCCTGGGTGCGATCAGGCCACAAAATTGTAGTTCTATTCTGATCGCTGTTGAAACCTATATCATCGTCCCCAACGTCATTGGCGATGATCATATCAAGGTTTTTTGCGACGAGTTTTTGCCTCGCATATTCGATTATGCTCTCGGTCTCTGCGGCAAAACCAACAGTAAAGGGCTTAGGCTCTGAATTTGCTACAGATGCAATAATATCCGGATTCTCAACCAACTGGAGGGTGATCCCATTATTTGATGGGGCGGCAGACTTTTTGATTTTTTGTTCGCTGACAGTCACTGGGCGATAATCTGCTACGGCGGCAACACCGATAAAAATATCAACATCCTGTATGGCCTGTTGTACGGCATTGTACATCTCGTTCGTGCTAGTCACAAAAACACAGTTTGCTCGATCAGGGGGGGCTAGATGGGTTGGACCAGAAACAATGGTGACTCTGGCACCCGCCTCGATGGCAGCGGTAGCGAGCGCATAGCCCTGTTTTCCTGAACTATGATTGGTGATGAATCTCACGGGGTCGATGGCTTCCCGAGTGGGGCCCGCAGTAATCAGCACGTGTGTGCCAGCCAGGATGCCACTGGTGAACAAGTCCGCTGCTTGAGTGACTATCTCATCGACGTCTAGCATACGCCCGAGCCCTGTTTCACCGCACGCCTGCAATCCAGCCCCGGGCCCAAACAGGTGCACACCGCGATTTGCTAGCGTTGTGCAGTTTTGTTGTGTCGAGGGGTTGCCCCACATGGCTTGATTCATGGCGGGTGCAATAGCGAGGGAGCACTCTGCAGCAAGACATAGGGTGGTCAAAAGATCATCTCCGCGACCAGCGACGAGACGGGCCATAAAGTCAGCGGTAGCCGGTGCAACGAGCACCAGATCTGCCCAACGAGCAAGTTCAATATGGCCCATGGCAGATTCCATCTCAGGATTCAGTAGCTCTGTGTGCACCGGATGTTGTGACAACGCCTGTAAGGTCAGGGGGGTTATGAATTCTGCAGCGCCACGAGTCATAACGACCCGTACATCAGCACCTTGATCCTGCAGGCGACGAACAAGTTCAGCGCTTTTATAAGCGGCGATCCCCCCGGTCACGCCAAGGAGGACTCTTTTATTGGTCAGAGTCTGCATATGTGATCCTTCTGCTGAGTGCGTAGTCAGCAATGGCTTAAGGTCCTCATCATGGAAAGATTACAGCCATACCTTACGCGCTACTAATATTCTGCCCTTTTCCATATGTGGGGTGCGTCAGTGGATGCGTACCATAACTTAACATTACTGGGATGTGTAAGTGAATATTCACCTCACAAGTGACCAGCTTCCCCGAGAGAAACTGCTGCGCGATGGACCGGAGGTTTTATCGGATGTCGAACTACTAGCGATTTTCCTGGGTACGGGAACGCGGGGCCAGTCGGTATTGGCGTTAGCCGGTCAACTTATGGAGCAATTTGGAGACCTGCGGGGATTGCTAGATACTGATGCTGAGAGAGTTACCGCGGTTTCAGGCATGGGGCCCGCGAAGTATGCAGCGTTACGAGCGTCGCAGGAGTTGTCTATTCGCTGCATGCAAAGCGCTGCGAAACAAAGAGATGTTATTACAGATCCTAATATGACCCGACGATACCTGTACGCCAAACTTCGGCATCAGGAAAGGGAGGTCTTTTCGTGCTTATACCTGGATAACCAGCATCGGCTGATCAGCTATGAGGAATTGTTCTACGGGACCATTGACGGCGCCAGTATTCATCCCAAAGAGGTTGTCAAAAGGGTGCTTTATCACAAATGCCGCAGCAGCGATTTGCGCCCATAACCATCCTTCTGGTGTGGCTGAACCCAGTTCTGCTGATAAGAGAATCACGGAAAGGTTACAGTCTGCACTGATGCTGATCGACGTGCGAGTTCTGGATCATATGGTCGTAGGTGATGTAGAAGTTGTGTCATTTGCAGAAAGAGGACTGCTGTAGGCGTTGAATTGCCTAAACCCATCTGGTATAAAGCACGGCTCGCAGGAGACCAGTAAACAACCGTAACAGGAAGCTACATGTCTAAAATTTGTCAGGTGACAGGAAAAAGGCCATTGACAGGCAATAATGTGTCACACGCCCACAATAAGACGCGCAGACGGTTTTTGCCTAACGTGCACGACCATCGGTTTTGGCTGGAGAGCGAACGGCGATTTGTAAAGCTCAGAGTCTCAGCGAAAGGAATGCGTATCATTGATAAGCGAGGTATCGATCAAGTGATTGGTGATATTCGAGCCCGCGGAGAAAAGGTGTAGGTCATGCGAGAAAAGATTAAGTTAGAGTCGACAGCAGGTACGGGTCATTACTATACGACCAGTAAAAACCGACGCACCATGCCGGACAAAATGGAGATCAAAAAATTCGATCCTGTAGTTCGTAAGCACGTCATCTATAAAGAAGGCAAGATTAAGTA
>Ga0302134_10001568_pt1 | contig 10775 bp, 11 predicted proteins | sample CB9_SCM_MG_FD_203123 | JGI IMG/M metagenome (GOLD analysis project Ga0302134, IMG submission 203123) | Marine microbial communities from Western Arctic Ocean, Canada - CB9_SCM | ecosystem: Environmental > Aquatic > Marine > Oceanic | place: Canada: Western Arctic Ocean | collected 2017-09-19
GCCGAGGGTATAGTGAGGGAACACCGGCCTCCGGTGACCTTCGTGGTGGAGTTGGCCAATGGACATAGGGTGTTTGCCCGAGTGTTATCGGGACAACGGGAACAAGTGTCAGGCGTTAAGCTTGGTAACAGGTTGAATTTGGAAATCTCGCCTGCTGATTTCAGCAATGGCGTGGTGGTTTTTGAGTAATAATAATAAAGAATTTTTAAAATGAAAGTACGCGCATCAGTAAAGCGACTTTGCGAGCACTGCCGGATTGTACGCCGGAAGGGCGTGGTCCGTGTCATTTGCACATCCAACCCTCGGCACAAGCAGCGTCAGGGCTGATAGAAAAAACCAGATCATGCCAAGAATTATCGGAGTCGATATCCCCCCAAATAAACGCATCGACATTGCGTTGCGATACGTCTACGGCATCGGGCCGAAGATCGCCACGGAGATTGTCGAGAAAACCGGCATCAAGCCCGCCACTCGTGCCAAGGACCTCGACGAGACAGAACTGTCCAAGATCGTTCACGTCATTCAGGAGGGGGATTACCTCGTGGAAGGCGATCTGCGCCGCGAGCGCAGTCTGAACCTCAAGCGACTGCAGAACATTAAGTCCTACCGCGGGCTGCGCCATGCGCGCGGCCTGCCGGTTCGGGGCCAGCGCACCTCAACCAACGCCCGCACCCGTAAAGGTAAAAAGAAAACCGTGGGCGCGCAACGCAATCCAAATGCCAAGACCGGCATTCATTGATTTTACATTCATTGATTTTATAGCGGACCATTATGGCTGACGAAGAAAACAAATCTCAACAACCCGAGGAGGAAGCCAAGCAGGAAACCCCTGCAGCCCCCCCGGCAGAGGAAACCCCGGCACCCAAGCCCAAGGCTAAAGCCAAGGCAAAGGATGAGCCCAAGTCTAAGGCCGAGCCCGATTCTAAGGCAAAGGATGAGCCCAAGTCTAAGGACGAGCCCGATTCTAAGGCTAAGGACGAACCCAAGGCTAAGGCTAAGGACGAGCCCAAGGCTAAGGACGAGCCCAAGGCTAAGGCTAAGGACGAGCCCAAGGCTAAGAAGAAAACCAAGGCCAAGGCCAATAAGGATGATTCAGATTCTGAGCAGGAAGAGGATACCAGTGTGGCTGCGCCTTCTGCAAAGGAACTGTTGACCAGCGACGACCCGTCTCCGCAGAAGGTCGTCAAGGCTAAAAAGTCGAAAAACGTTCACTCGGGTATCGCCACCATTCTGGCCACTTTCAACAACACACACGTCTCACTCACAGACAAGCAGGGCAACTTGATTGCCTGGTCCACAGCCGGAAAAAACGGCTTCCGGGGCTCTCGGAAGAGTACCTCCTACGCTGCTCAAAAAGTCGCGCAAGACGCTGCTCGCCGGGCTATGGCTCACGGACTGAAAGAGATCGAGGTTCGAGTGAAGGGGCCCGGTTCGGGTCGTGAATCCGCCATTCGCGCCTTGCAGGCGGTGGGACTGGAGATCACGTCCATCCGGGACGTCACTCCGATAGCGCACAATGGATGCCGCCCGAAGAAGCGGCGCAGAGTTTAACCAAGAATTTAAGGCATGGCACGTTACACAGGTCCACGCGACAAGATCAGCAGGCGATTCGGCGTTCCCATTTTTGGGCCGTCGAAATACCTTGAGCGCAAGAATTATCCGCCGGGTACCCACGGGCCCCGTGCGCGACGCAAGTACACCGACTATGCGTTGGCTTTGATGGAGAAGCAGAAGCTCCGCTTCTACTATGGGTTGATGGAAAAGCAGTTCCGGTCCATCTATGACAAGGCCCACCGGCACCGGGGTGTCACGGGTGAGATCATGCTTCAGTTGCTTGAGTCTCGCTTGGACAACGTTATTTATCGCCTCGGCTTCGGAGCCACCCGTGCTCAAGCGCGGCAAATGGTTGCCCACGGTCACGTGATGGTGAATGGAGGTAAGATGACTATTCCGTCCTACACGTCCAAGATCAACGATGTGATCGAGATGAAGGACACGAGTGGCTCACGGCAGTTGGCCACTCGCAATCTGGAGTACTCCACGAGCCGGGTTGTGCCAGAGTGGTTGCAACTGGAGAAGGACGTATTTAAGGGCACCATGCTGCGGTTGCCTACACGCGATGAGATCCAGCCCATCGCGGATGAACAAACCATTGTAGAATTTTATTCCCGCTAAACTTTCGGCCTCTTGGGAGGTTGGATAAGCAATTATATGGGCCCCGCATAAGCGGGAATAATAGTGATGGGGCCAGGTTAAAATTGCTCTAAATATAAAAAACATATGCCAATAAGACTGGGTCATTTCGAGAAACCAAATAAACTGAAGAAATCGGACGATTCGACCGACACCTTCGCCAAGTACGGGGCAGAGCCATTTGAAACCGGCTTTGGTCATACCATTGGAAATTGTCTTCGACGAGTGCTTTTGTCCTCGCTTGAGGGAGCGGCCATCACCTCGGTGAAGATTGAGGGGGCGGATCACGAGTTCACCACCGTGCCGGGGGTCGTCGAGGACGTCACCGACATCGTCCTGAACCTCAAAAAAATCAAGTTTCGCCACACGAGTCGTGAATCACAGGAAGTTCGTCTGAGTGTCACTGCCGAAGGCAAAGTCACTGCCGGCGATCTGGAACTTCCCCCAGGTCTGAAGGTCGTCAACAAAAAGCAGGTCATCTGCACGACAGATAAGAAAAAGAAGGTCGACATGGTGATGGAAGTTCAGGTAGGCCGCGGCTTCCTGGCGGGCGATGCCAACAAGAAACCGGATCAGGCCATTGGCGTGATCCCAATCGATTCCATCTTTTCGCCGGTTACCCGCGTGCGATACGCGATTGAGGCCGCGCGTGTCGGTCAGCGTACCGACTACGACAAATTGGTGCTTGAAGTCTTCACCGACGGCCGGTTGACCCCGGACGAGGCATTGAAGCAGAGCTCTGAAATCTTGGCGCACCATCTAAACGTCTTCACCGGGATCAACGATGAGACTTTCGAGTTTGAGCAGGACGCCAAGGCCAAGGACGAGGATCGCGAAGCCTCGCGCAAGCTGCTAAACACCAGCGTCAACGAAATCGAGTTGAGCGTCCGCGCGGCGAACTGCCTCAATAACGCCAACATCACCACCTTGGGTCACCTTGCGATGAAGTCCGAATCCGAAATGCTCAAATACCGCAACTTCGGCAAAAAATCTCTCACTGAGATCAAGGAGAAGCTTAAAGAATACGAACTCGCCCTCGGCGAAAAGATTGATCCGTCCCTTCTTGATACACTACCTATAGCAGCTCCGCCGGAAGCGTTCGAGGATCCCCCGTTGGAGGAGCAAGAATAACCCACAACCTGCCAAGCCGTAAGCCATGCGACATAGAATAAGAACAGCTAAGTTGGGCCGCACCGGGGAGCATCGCAATGCGATGCTCGCCAATATGGTGTGCAGTCTAATCGAGAAAACGAGAATCACCACTACCCTGGCTAAGGCCAAGGCGGCACGTGTCGTTGCGGAAAAGATGGTGACTCTTGGCAAAAAAGGCACCCTGCACCATCGTCGCCTGGCTGCCGCACGGTTGCGGGCGCCTCAGCGAAAGTTTTTCCGCGGAACCAACACGACTCAAGGCAAAGCTTCCGGCGCCAACGCGGTTAAAGGCAGAGATCTCCGAGAAGCATGGAGAAAAGAACACGATGTGGTTCACATTTTGTTCGATAAGATCGCCCCGAAGTTTCAGGATCGCATGGGCGGATACACCCGCATCGTAAAAATCGCCGGCGCCCGCAAGGGGGATGCTGCGGAGATGGCGATCCTGATGTGGGTCGATGAGTCTCTTGACGAGAAGGCCAAGGCAATAGCTTCGACCTCCGCCAAGCCGAAAACCGCGCAGGACAAGGCCGAGGATTCGCCTGAAACGCCCGAGACTTCAGCAACCGAGGAAGAGGCTCCCGTCGCCGAGGAAGCCAGCGGAGACAATCCCGCCGAAGCCTCAGCAGCAGAATCAGCCGAAGCCCCTGCCGAGAAATCCGGCGATGCCGGCGAATCCAAAGAGGAAAAGTAACTTCGTCTTTTCAATATTTCTGAAGGCCCGTCGGTTGACGGGCCTTTTTTTGTCGCTTGGCCAAGTGGGGTTTTCACTTGAGCCGTTTGCGGCTATGGATATTCTCACGGCGTGGCAACGCTTCGTAACCATGCAACTCGCATCGGGTTGGGCTTGGCAGGGTTGTTCCTGGCGGTTCACCCCGATCCCAATAGCTCGGAGACCTTGGCCAACCGACTTGGCCAAGAGATCGATGCCGGTGATGACAACGCCGCTTTTCGTCTAGCGGAAATGTATCGCTCCGGCGAAAATCAGGTACCACTCGACTTGGCTAGGGTCGTGTCCCTCTACAAGACAGCCGCCCGCTTCGGAAACCACCCGATGGCCATGAATGCGCTGGCCATCCTCCATGAACAGGGATGGGGCGTGAAGGACAGCAGGGCGCTGGCCCTCCAGCGGTATGTCAAAACGGCCCGCGCCGGGAGCGCAATGACCTTGGCCAATCTCTGGGAAATCCATATTCGGGGTGACGGCGGATTGCGCAGGGACTTGGCCAAGAAGGCCGACAATAAGAGCGCTCCGGGAGCCGGCGAGAAAGTCACCTCCATCACGAGAACTATGAAGAGTGGCAAAAAATAAACGCTATTACATGAAACCAACACAACACCCAAAAACATCAGTGCTCCTTTTCGGCGCCGTGCTTTTTCAATCACTCACTCTGCAGGCCGGAAATGTTCGAGAGGAGCTGGCCGACAGCAAGTTCAGACTTGTTCACGAGGTTTATGAGAACAATAACTGGGAGCTGTTCGTCACGTCGGCTGACGGCAAGTCATCGGCCAACCTCACAAACACGCCGGACGTCAACGAGTTGTACCCACAGGCCTCGCCGGACGGCGCGAAGATATGTTTCCTCGTCGATTCCGGCATGGGCCGCGCCACGGTTCGCAGTCTTTGGGTGATGAACTCCGACGGCACCGGCCGCAAAAAAGTGACCGACCGCGCCCGCCAGCAATGCTGGGCGCCCGATAGCCAGACCATCGCCTTTCTGCCACAGGAATATCCGAAGTTCAACGTGACAGATTATTACACCAGGGGCATTAGCTTTCATCATTTGCCGAGCGGTAAAACACGCGAGCACGTCAACACCAAACCGTTGCATCACCTTTACAACATCAGCTACGCACCCAACGGCAGATGGATCGTCGCCACTGTTCACGCTGGCATGGGTCACCGCCACACCAACCTGTTGATCGAGGCTAACGGCAGTAAAGTGATCAACCTCGGCATCGGCGGTTGCCGTCCGACCTTCAGCCCGGACGGCAAACACATCGCATGGGGTGCGGGCGATCACGAGTTGGCCGTCGTGCCAATCGACATTGAGTCCGACCACCCGAAACTCGGCAAAAAGGTTTTTCAAGTTTTCGACAAACAAAATAAGATTTACCACGTGGACTGGTCGCCCGACGGCCGGTTCCTCTCATTTAGTCGTGGCCCGAATGGTAAGGGCGACATCACCAAGCCCGGCACCTACGAGGCCGCCTGCGAGATCGTCGGCGTCCACGCCAAAGGTTGGGATATTTTCGCAGTGAAAGTTGCCAGGGGCGGTTCGGTCACCATCGGTCAAAAGCCTGTTTACGACTGGCAGCCACTCACTCGCAACGGTTACAGTAACAAGGAGTCTGACTGGTTTCTGCCGCCGAGCAAATGAGCCTGCAGCAGTTTACCGGTGCCCTTGGCCTGCTCGCGCTTGGCTTGGCCAACGGTTGTGGCCCGGTACCGCCATCACCGGCCACGCCCCAGTCGATTACCACCACCAGCGGTGTGCCGATGATTGTCATCCCGGCCGGCTCGTTCCAGATGGGATCCGACGAGCACGGGGCGGACGAACGTCCGCGCCACGAGGTGCGACTGGGCACATTCCTGATGGATCAGTTCGAGGTCACTCACGACTTGTTCGTCAAGGCGCAGTTGCCAAACCCTTCCCGCTGGCAGGATGACAGCCGCAAGCCGGTTGAGCGTGTGCGCTGGCGCGAAGCCAAGCTCTACTGCAACGAACGCTCGCTGATGGAGGAACTCACGCCGTGCTATGACGAGACCAAGCCGGGCTGGCCTTGCGACTTCACCGCCAACGGCTATCGTTTGCCCACCGAGGCCGAGTGGGAGTACGCCGCCCGTGCCGGTTCAAGCCGTTTGTACAGCTTCGGCGGCGTGGCCAAGATCAAGGCCAATGGCTGGTTTGCTGACAACGCAGGAAAGCGCACGCATGTTGTTGGCACTCGCAGACCCAACGCGTGGGGGCTGCACGACCTGTACGGCAACGTTTCCGAGTGGTGCCAGGACGTTTACGATCCGGACTATTACAAAAGCAGTCCCGCTCACGACCCGCTTGGCCCGGCGGAGGGCATTGCTGACACCAAGCGCGTGATGAAAGGCGGGTCGTGGAAGGCCTCGGCTTCGATGTGCCGCGCCTCGTTTCGCAAGGGGCAACGCACAGGCGACACCGACGCCTGTTTCTTCACCGACTACTGCGGCTTCCGCTGCGTGCGCCGCGTCACGGCTGCCGAAGTTGAGTCGCTCCAGGGCAAGTCGTCCCCGGAAAAGTAGACCATGCTTTTTCACACCTGGACGTTTTTCATTTTTTTTATCGTGACGATTGTCGTGTTTTGGGCGCTGCGTCCGACCCGGTTTTGGTTGCACTGGATTCTTCTCGCCTCGGCGGTCTTTTATGGTTGGTGGCATCCTTACTATCTGCTGCTCGTTTTTTATTCCACGGCGCTCGACTACTTCATCGTCAGCTGGATGGAGCGCGGGCCGCGCCTGGCCAAGCTGGGGTGGCGCTTCAGCGCAAGCGTTGTTGTGCTCGTCGGCGCGGTTGTCGTTGGCCTGATGGCACCCGGTGGGTGGGGTGGCTTGGCAGCTGCGGTTGGTTTTTTCGCAGTGGTGTTGGCGGTGGGGCATTGGCTGCGTAGCCGCCGCGCCTGGCTGTGGGTCAGCATCATCAACAATTTGTCGGTGCTGGTTTTTTTCAAGTACGCCGGGTTTGCGATTGAGAACCTGAACACCCTGCTGGCCCGTCTCGGCGCGGGTCAACTGCCGTCCGCCGAGTCGCTGATGCCGCCCGGATGGGAGTATGTGTTGCCAGTGGGTATTTCGTTTTACACGTTTCAGTCGATGAGCTACACGATCGACTTTTACCGGGGCATCATTGCGCGCGAGCCGAGCTTCGTACGCTTTGCGGCGTTCGTGACGTTTTTCCCCCAGTTGGTCGCTGGGCCCATTGAGCGTGCAAAAAACCTGCTCCCGCAGTTCTCGAAAACTCCACGCGTGACACTTGCCGATGTCTCCGACGGCGCGTCGCTATTCCTCGTCGGACTGTTCAAAAAAGTGGTACTGGCCAACTACCTTGGTCCGTACGTTGATCGCGTTTATGGCGACGTCGCAACACAGGGCGGGGCGGCACTGGCGCTGGCGACGTTCGCCTTTGGTTGGCAGATTTATTTTGACTTCAGTGGCTACACCGACATGGCGCGCGGTGTCGCACGCTGCATGGGGTTTCGCTTGATGCTCAACTTCCGCAACCCGTACCTCGCAGTGAGCTTGGCCGATTTTTGGTCGCGCTGGCACATCAGCCTTTCCACTTGGTTCCGCGATTATGTGTACATCCCGCTTGGAGGCAGTCGCGTCGGCAGGATCAAGCTCTGGCGCAATCTGCTGATCACGTTCGTCGTCTCCGGGCTGTGGCACGGGGCTGCGTGGACATTTCTGATTTGGGGTATGCTGCACGGCTTGGGACTGATTGCCAATCGCGGCCTCGAGCAGGCTGCCTGGTGGCGCGACCGTTGCCCGCGCTTGGCCAAGCGCTTGGTTGTATTCGCCTTTGTTTGTTTCGCGTGGGTGTTTTTCCGGGCCGAGTCGCTTGGTCAAGCGGTGGAAATTCTCCAGCGCATTTTCACCACCGGCTGGACCGACCCGCGGATGCCGTTGTTGCTGTTGTTGCTTGTCGTTTCGGTTTGGGTTTACCAGTTCGTTTATGAGTCGCCGCTACACTCTTGGCTTGAGAAACCGCCGGTGAAGGTTGGGTTGGCGGTGGTGATGATTCTTTGGATGCTGCTATTCGCGCCGGGCGGCGGTGAGCCGTTTATTTATTTCCAGTTCTAATGACGCACAAAACAGGGCAACTCCCCATCAACGACTCCGCCGCTGTACAGTTGTCGGTGCGGCAGTGGCTGTGCGCGCTTGGTTTGTCGTTTGGACTCGCTTGGTTGCTGCCGGAGGCCTGGACGGCGTTCGAGCCGTTCGAGCCGGTGCAGCACTACCGTGTGCCGTACGAGTTAAGCGAGGACTACTGGCTGTACGAACGCTGGCTCGATCAAATCCCGCCGGACGTCATTTCGGTAGTTGGCGACTCGGTGGTGTGGGGCGAGTACACGGCGCACGACGGCACGCTGTCGAGATTTCTCGGCGACGCGACCGGGATGCCGTTCGCCAACGCCGGTATCAATGGGCTGTATCCGCTGGCGCTGTGGGGTTTGGTCGAGCATCACGGCAGCGCGTTAGCCAAGCGCCGCGTGTTGCTGCATTGCAACCTGTTGTGGATGAGCGACCCGGAGGCCGACATGCAACTCGCCAAGGAGCAGGTGTTCAACCACCCGGCACTAGTGCCGCAGTTCGCTCCGCGCATCCCGTGTTACCGCGGGGACATCGATATGCGCCTGGCGCGGGCACTCGAGCGGCGGCTGGAGCCGCTGAGTTGGGTGCGGCATTTGCAACAAACTTATTTCAGCCAAAAATCCGCCCCCGAGTGGACGCTGGCCGACGACGGGAAATTCCCGCCGGCGTACCCGAACACCTACCGGCTGCCGGTTGGCATACCGTTGTCGTCCGAATTACCGAGCGTAAAACGCGGCTTGTCCAGCGAGCGGCACAAGCCGTGGTCGGCGAACCAGTCGGGGAAGGCCAACATGGAATGGGTGACACCGGAGAACTCGCTGCAGTGGCTGGCGTTCCGCCGGCTGGCCAATCGGCTGCAGGGTAGCGGAAGCAATTTACTGGTCGTCGTCGGCCCGCTGAACGAACACATAATGAACGATGCGACCCTGGAAAAGCATCAAGTTTTCCTCACAGCAGTCACGGCTTGGCTATCGGTGGAGGGGATTCGTTTTGTCGTTCCGGAAGTGTTGCCTAGCGACGAGTTCGCTGACGCAAGCCACCCGCTGACCGAAGGCTATGAGCGATTAGCCAAGCGCCTGGTCGCCGACCCGGTGTTCAAAACTTGGCTTGCTCAATGACGGATGGGTACGGGCACCCTGTGGGCCGCCATTGTTTCACTTTTAATGTTCTGCCGAGAGGCAGCCGATCTTGGCGAATGCCCACGTGAAGCCGAGCATGCTGAAGGTGAAGAGATGCGGGCCTCCGACGAGGTAAAGCATCAGAGTTCCGCTGGCCAACGCTGCCCAAGCCGCCGCCGGTTTCTTGTTATAGAGCACGGTGAGCACCCCGAGGAAAACGACGATCAACACCAAACCCACCAAACCAAGCACCGTGCCATGCGGTGGGGTGGATACGAGATTCAGGATGCCGAGTCCAAGTACAACAGCCATTCCAGTGGTAGCGAGGATACTGTTCACGAAAACATTATTCATGCGCGGGACATTGAGCCGAAAACCCCTGTGTCTGGCAAGGTTTTAGTCCGTTTTTCTACCGGTTTTTAAAATGCCTTGTGGTTTTGGGCCGGTTTGACGCAGTCTGTTGGCTGCATGGCCGATCGCATGATTACGGATGTTTTGACCCAGCCAGACGCAGCCCTCGAGGGGTCGCTGCGGCCGGGGGTATTCGCCGATTTCACCGGTCAACTCAAGGTCAAGGAGCGGCTTGGCATTGCGGTGGAGGCGGCCAAACAGCGCGGCGAGGCGCTCGACCACATACTGCTTAGCGGCCCGCCGGGCCTTGGCAAGACCACTCTCGCCGGCATACTTGCCCGCGAGATGGGCGGCGACATGAAGGTTACCAGCGGCCCGATCATCGAAAAGGCGGCCGACCTCGCCGGCTTGCTGACGAACCTCAACCAGGGGGATGTTTTGTTTATCGACGAGATTCACCGGCTGCAAAAAAACATCGAGGAATATCTCTACCCGGCGATGGAGGATTTTACGCTGGACATCATCATCGACCAGGGGCCAAGCGCCCGGAGCGTGCGGTTGAATCTGCCGAAGTTCACGCTCATCGGGGCGACGACCCGGAGCGGCCTGTTGACGGCGCCGTTGCTGACGCGCTTTCCCGTGCGCGAGCGACTTGACTACTATGAGGCCGACGATCTGCAAACGATCGTCCGGCGATCCGCGGGGTTGCTTAACGTGGAGATCGACACCGACGGAGCCGCCGAGGTGGCGCGTCGTAGCCGAGGCACACCGCGCATCGCGAACAACCTCCTGCGCCGAGTGCGCGATTACGCGCAGGTGAAAGGCGACGGCCGCATTGACGGCAGCACCGCCGACAAGGCGCTGGCCATGCTCGAGATCGACGCGGATGGCCTCGATGAAATGGACAAGCGCATCCTCGAGGCGATCATCGTCAAGTTCAGCGGCGGGCCGGTTGGTTTGTCGTCGCTGGCCGTGGCGGTCGGCGAGGAGCCGGACACGCTTGAGGAAGTGTACGAGCCGTACCTGATTCTGCAGGGCTACCTCAACCGCACGCCGCAAGGCCGGGTCGCCACCGAGGCGAGTTTTAACAAGCTCGGCCTCAAGTCGCTCAACAAGGG
>Ga0302134_10001572_pt1 | contig 10766 bp, 5 predicted proteins | sample CB9_SCM_MG_FD_203123 | JGI IMG/M metagenome (GOLD analysis project Ga0302134, IMG submission 203123) | Marine microbial communities from Western Arctic Ocean, Canada - CB9_SCM | ecosystem: Environmental > Aquatic > Marine > Oceanic | place: Canada: Western Arctic Ocean | collected 2017-09-19
CGCCCCCTTAAATGCCGGAGTCTGCGATTGAGGATCAACTTGGCGTGGAATCAGGACATTCGCTTCGGGGAAGTACATAAGCGCGTTCCCTTGCCGAATATCGTCATATGCACGAACGTGGATATTGTCTAATTCACCAGTTTCGCTTTGGATTGTCACGATTTGATCATGTGTCAGCCCTAATTGTTGCACGTCATCGGAGTGAATTAAGACAACGTCACGTCGTTCTTGGCCTCGATAAATATCCTGTTGCTCGTAAACGACCGTGTTGAATTGTCCCTCACTGCGAACGGTCATTAAACGCAGTAATTGGCCGCCGCCTCGTAACTCCGGCAATTCATGGCAATGTAAAACGGCTTTTCCGGAGGGAGTTGCAAACTGTGGTTGATCTAATGTGCGACCGGTGATTTGGAATTCTGCTTGATCTTTTTCAATATTAGCAATCGCTTCAAACCCCGGAATGGTCTTACTGATGGCTGTCCGAATGTTGACGGACTGTTTCATCATCTTCCAGTCGATGGGTGTTGTATCCGTAAGGAGTTTGTCCGCAATGTCTGCGATGATTTCAATCTCACTACGTGGACCCTGAATCCGAGCGGGACCACCGTCACTCAATCGCACAAAGTTGAACATTGATTCTTGGGTAGTGCGTTGTGGTTCTTCATCTCGAGCGAGGACTGGCAAGATGATTGTTTGATCGGCTAAGCCGTGAGCGTGCCCGGTGTTGAGTGTCGTACTGAGATAGACGATGGTTTTTAATTTCTGAAGACTTTGTTTAGCGAAGGCAAGGTCGGGATTTGACCCATATAAGTTTCCACCCAAGCAGAAGCCAATTTTGAGATCACCGCGGTCCGCGCCTTCCATACATCCGAGCGTGTCGAGTCCCTTGGTTGTGGGAAGCGAAACTCCGAGTTCACTTTCAAGTGATGAAAAAATTGCGTCCTTCAGTTTTGGTGTAACGCCAACCGAACCGATGCCTTGTACATTACTGTGTCCGCGAATCGGCAGCAGGCCAGCGTTAGGGCGACCGACCATGGCCCGCATTAATGCCAAATTGGCGATCGCCTGAACGTTTTGTACTCCGTGTCGGTGGTGCGTAATTCCCATCGTCCAGCAAAAAATGACATTCTCAGAATTACAGTAAGTAGCGGCCATGTCGCGAATGGCATCTTCTGTAAGTCCCGATTTATCGGTGATTTCTTGCCAGTCGAGTTTGCGAATGCTAGCGAGCCAGTCGTCACTGTTTTCACAATGCTGATGTAGGAAACTGAGATCGGCACCATCCATTTCATCGACGGCTTTGGCAATTCCGCTAAGCATGGCTAGGTCGCCGCCGATATGAGGTTGTACATATTGATCGGCAATGGGAGTGCCGAATAACATGCTATAGGGATTACTGGGGACCTTGAAGTTAACCAATCCAACCTCACGCACCGGATTGACGACGATCACTTTGCCGCCAGTATTTTTTGCATGCATCAATGAAGTCATGAGACGCGGATGATTACTGGGCGGATTGCCTCCGATGATGAACACGAGATCGGCATGCTCCACGTCATCAAGCACGACCGTTGCTGTACCACTCCCAATGCTGCTAGTCAAACCGACGCCACTGGCTTGATGACAGTAAAAGCTGCAGTTGTTGACGTTGTTGGTGCCATACAACCGCGCAAAGAGTTGCAGTAGAAACCCGGCTTCGTTACTGCTGCGGCCACTGAAATACCAGAAACTGTCGTCCGCTGGTGTTTCACTGAGGGCTTGTGTGATGCGACTATAGGCGTCGTCCCAACTAATCGTGCGAAAATGTTGATCGTCACCCCGGCCATTACCAGCAACCGTAGGGTGCTTCTCATAAATGACAGGTTGGCTTAGTCGCCCAGCATGTTCAAGATCATAGGAAGAGAATTTTTGCAGTTGGGCAATGGTATAAGTTGAGAAGAAATCATCGGCAATGGCTTCTTGCATATCACCGGCCATGGCCTGCAGCGATTTTTTACACATTTCCAGCGAGCGCCCTGCCTCGTTGACCATGCCACCTTGTTGCCCACCCATCCCGAGGGCACAGGTTTTGCAAGTGTTGCGGCTGCGCATCGCCTTCCACATCCGCCACATACTGCCGGATTGCCACGATTTTTTAAGCACATAACGGATGGCCTGCCAGCCACCGGCACTTTTAGGTTTTCTCATGGTTGACGCACATTAAAACGTAAGAATTGTATTGTCTTCGCTACGAATGAATTTGTTGGCTAGTCCAAGGCGACGGTTACGGTTTTAGTTTCAAGGTAGTTGTTGAGACCTTCTTGACCAAGTTCGCGACCGAGTCCTGACATTTTGAAACCGCCAAATGGAGCAGCTGCATCGAATACATCGTAGCAGTTAACCCAAACCGTTCCGGCACGTAAGCGGTCGGCTAAATAGTGGGCTTTACCGACATCACGTGACCATACGGCTGCCGCGAGTCCGTAAAATGTATTGTTGGCACGTTGAATTAATTCTTCGGTGTCCTTGAATGTTAGTATCGAAAGCACTGGTCCAAAGATTTCATCAGTCGCGATTTTCATTTCATCGGTGACGCCATCAAATAGTGTTGGCTTAATGTATAAACTCCCAGCATCATCCGCTGTTCCCCCAGTCAGACATTGGGCTCCTTCATTTTTACCAATCTCAATGTAATCCATGATTTTGTCGAACTGCGCCTTGTCGACTTGCGGGCCTTGCTCAGTGCTAGTTGAAAACGGATCCCCCAGCACTCGATCGTTATTCATATTGACGAGTTTCTCCACAAATTGGTCGTGAATATCTTCTTGGACAAACAACCGACTACCGGCACAACAGCATTGGCCTTGGTTGAAATAGAGGGCGAAGTGAGATCCAGCAGCGGCTGCGTCGAGGTCTGCGTCATTGAAGACAACGTTCGGGCTTTTGCCACCAAGTTCAAAAGTAAGACGTTTAAGCGTTGGAGCGGCTTCGGCCATGATGATTTGAGCGGTTTTGTATTCGCCCGTAAACGCGACCTTGTCGATACCAGGGTGAGCGACGATTGCCGCGCCGGCGGTCGGTCCGTAGCCGGGGACAATGTTAATAACGCCATCTGGGATACCCGCTTTTTGAGCCAGGCGTGCCATGCGGAGGCAGGTGAGCGGAGTTTGTTCGGCCGGCTTCATCACAATCGTACAACCGGCAGCAAGAGCAGGTCCCCATTTCCAAGCGACCATAAGCATCGGGAAATTCCAAGGAATAATCTGACCGACGACTCCCACAGGTTCCTTTTTGGTGTACGTGAAGAAGTTGCCGTTTACGGGAATTGTTTGACCATGAATTTTGTCAGCGTAGCCGGCGTAATACCGTAAGCAGTCTATCGTTAGTGGTAGATCTGCCGCGAGTGAGTCGCTAATAGGCTTGCCGTTGTCAAGTGTTTCTAACGCTGCGAGTTCGTCAAGTTCCGCTTCGATTAGATCCGCAAGCCGATACATAATCCGCCCGCGCTCGCGCGCATCCATCGTTCGCCAAGGGCCTTCATCAAAGGCTTTTCGAGCAGCTTCGACAGCGGCATCGACATCGCCGACATCGCCTTCAGCGACCGAAGCAATAACTTCACCGGTAGCAGGGTGGTGGGTGTCGAAGGTTTTTCCACTTTGAGCCGGAATCCATTCGCCACCGATAAAACATAGTGTTTGACGAATTGTGGGACGACTGATGGTTTCGGCTGTGGACATAGTAGTGATACTCCGAGTTGGATAGAAAGTGACTGATTATAATTAATAATGATAACGTGTTTTATGATATTAGAACATGTTTTATGACTTTACTGGGTTGTCGGGGTCCAGTTCGAGTTTGCTCACGTCCGGTCGCCAAAAAAGGAATGAAAAAGTCGAGGTCTCCCCGTTTAATATTTTCCATGATCAGATAACAATAGGTGCTGCGACTACAATAGAATCAATTCGCCTAATATAACGGAAAGAGAACGATTGATGAAAGCGATTGCTGTAAAACCAGGAACACCCAATAGTGTTCACATGACGGACCTTCCCCAGCCTCAGATTGGTGACATTGAGGATGGTACGGGTGTTTTGGTTCGAGTGTTAAAGGTTGGTGTAGACGCAACCGACAAGGAAATAAACGACGCATTATATGGGAATGCTCCAGAAGGCTGCGATTTTTTGACGATTGGTCACGAGTGCTTCGGAGTTGTCGAGGAAGTGGGCCAGAACGTGCGCCGCGTGCGAGTCGGTGATTTGGTGACAGCCACGGTTCGTCGGCCAGGTGGCTCGATATACGATCAAATCGGTACGTACGATATGACTAGCGAAGAGGTGTATTATGAGCGGGGCATCAATCTTCGGCATGGTTTTATGACAGAGTATTTTGTTGATGCGGAAGAATACATCGTCAAGATCCCGGTGGGGTTGAGTCACTTGCATGTATTGATGGAGCCGATGAGTTGCGCGGCTAAAGCGATTGGTCAGGCCTATGAAGTTCAGCAGCGGATGAAAGTTTGGCGCCCGCAGCGAGCGTTTGTGATGGGTGCTGGGCAGATTGGTTTGTTAGCGACCTTAGTCCTTAAATTGCGTGGTTTGGATGTCTATACAATGGCGCGTTCCGCGAAAGGGACACTGAATTCAGAAATTGTGGAAGGCTTCGAAGCAACCTATGTGTCGACCACGGAGACAGATATGAAAACATTGGTTGGGCAAGTTGGCAAGGCAGATTTGATCGTGGATGCGACTGGTTCGAGTGCGGTTGCGTTTGACAGTATGCGCCACCTTGGACACAACGGTGTGTTAGTCTGGACAAGTGTGACTGGAGGCGATCGCCAGTGTGAAGTTCCGTCGGATGAAGTGAACATGCAATGGGTGTTAGGAAACAAGTTATTGTTGGGCAGTGTTAACGCAAATCGCAGCCACTTCGAATCGGGGATCGCCGATTTGGCATTAGGAGAAGTCATGTACCCCGGTGTTGCCGAACGCATTCTCACCAATCCTGTCGATGGTTTGGAAAACTATCAAGAGTTGATGCGATTATTAGTCGAAGACAAACAGGCATTGAAAGTCTACATGAACGTTGCCCAGTAGAGAGTGTGAAAAATAGTTTATACCCTCAATATATCGCAACCGATTTGGCTGAGCGTGGATTTAAGTTGATCGAACATGGCGTCGTTTTGGTAAATGCCAATGATGGCGCCGCCGGATCCCGCAAACTTAGCACTCGCACCCACGCCTCGTGCTCGCATAATCATGTCAACTTGCGCTGTAGGTAATTGGCAGATCGAATTGCGCAAATCGAAATTTTCATCAATCAATTCGTGGAACCGCCCCCAGTTTCTGTTCTGTATCACCGTGCGACCCTCTGCTGCGATTTCGGAAAAACGAGTCATGGCGTTGACTACCTCTGATTCACCTTGTGCAAAGCGCTCGCGGAGTCGATTGTGGAACACTTCTGTTGGTTCACCTGCTGTGGCATTATATGCTAAGAATAACGGCGGCAAGTTTTCCGCGGATAATCGTTCATAAGTACCACAGCAAAGCCCCTGTTGGTCGGTGCTCGCCTGCTCAGAAAAATCCATGTATACCAAACCGTCGTATACTTGAATCACTCGGTCCTGCAACCCACCTTGAATATTCAATTCGTCTTTTTCGACGCTCAGTACAAGCGAAGGTTGAACCTCTAGGGGAATGACCACGTCATAGAAATCCATTAACGCACGCAGCGTAGCGACGATAATCGCACTAGATCCGGCTAAACCCACTGTACGGGGAATATCGCTGTCATAACGGATAGAAAAATTGCGATCATGTAATGTATGCTTGGCGTCACAAAACTCAACAAATTTCTTGATTGTTGCTTTAACCAAGCGAATACCGCCATAATATCCGTGCAATTCAACATCTTGGGCGAGTTCTACGACGGATCCGAAACGGCTGCGGTCTTCACGCGAAGCAATAATCTCCAACGTCTCCCATTCGTATAAAGTTACCGTTGCCGCGAACGCTGGGATACTCACGGAAATTGTTTTGCCGTGATAACCGTCTGAAGGATTACCTAATAATCCTGCGCGGGCATACGCATTATGATGTAGCGTTTGCATGGGAATCTCTTAGCCCTCTGACTCGTTACTGGTGAGGATCGTCTGCACGTGTTCTCGCAGTGAAACGCCAAATTCAGGGTCCGTTAGTGCAAAGTCTATAAAGGTCTTGAAATAGCTTTCAAAACCTCCGATGTCATAGCGTTTGGTTTGATCGCCGAGTTTAACACCAATGACTTTTGCGCCATCTTGAATCAAGAGTTCAATGGCGTCGGTCAGCTGAATCAGTCCATTGATATCGGGCTCAACTCGTTGCAGTGCGTCGTATACCGCAGAACTGAAAACGTACCGAGCCGCAATGGATAGGTTGCTTGGCGCGCTGTCCACTGCCGGTTTCTCGACAGCACCGGTTAACGTCAGAAACTCACTGTCCGGATCCGCCGCCGTTACGATCCCGTATTGATTGACTTGGTCGACCGAGACTTCTTCAATCGCGATTACGGCGTCCGCGTGCTGTGTTTCAAAAACGTCAATCATCCGTTGCACAATACGGCTGTCCCCGTTGCGACCAATGATCGAATCGCCTAACGCTACCACTGCGGGTTCACGACCGATCAGCGGTTGAGCACACAATACAGCGTGTCCCAATCCGAGCTGTCGTCGTTGACGAGTGTAGAAATATTCGATGTTTTGCCGCTCATAGTCTAATTCCGCAAGATTAGGTTCGCGACCCGTCTCGCGCAAATATTGAATCAATTGTTCATCGATATCGAAATGCGCTGCAATAGAGGACTTGCCATTGGATGTGATAAACAGAATCCGTTCGATTCCACTGCGGGCTAATTCTTCCACGACATATTGAACAACCGGCTTGCGACCGACCGCTAGCATCTCTTTAGGTTGGCTTTTCGTCAGTGGCAGCACGCTAGTTCCTTGGCCTGCGACTGGTACGATGGCAATATTGATTGACATATTGTTTGGGTGCTCGTTCCGCTTGATTTATTATTTAGGTGTGGGATTAGGTGCCGCTTGATCTCGCTGTTCGATTTGGGCCTGTAACTCTTCTACGAATTCCTGATGCTGAGGTTCGATTTTGATGAGTTTTTCGGCAATTTTAAGTGCCTCTTCCAGTTGACCGGTCGTTTGGAGCAGTCGTGCTAAGGCGACCATATAGATCGGAGTTTGAGGTTCGAGCTGCTGTACATGTTGCAGTACGATTACGGCCTCGGCAATCAAACCGTTGCGATAAAGGGCGAGCCCATAACGATATTGTACAATCGCGTTATCCGGAACGTATCCTGCGTCCCTTTTGAAATTAGCGAGTTCGGCCGTCTGAAGTTGCTGGGCTTCCATCGCATATTTTTCCATTGTTACGCGATCCTCCGGGGTCAGGCTTTGTGGGTTTTGGCGCGCGCGAGCAATCATAGATTCAATGCGGCGTTCGAATAACGCCGCTAGATTCGCTCGCGGACCTGTCGCGTTCGGTTCAACTTGGATCGCAAGTCGGTAATATTGTTCGGAAAGATTTGCGTCACCGAGATTCTCGTAGATACTGCCAAGTGTTAAATGCGTTGCAGCGCGATCGTTGTTAACGAGTAGCCCTAGCTTTAATTCGTCTAACGCACGGCGAAATGATGATTTATGTCCCGATTTCCATAGACTTTGTGGGATCTCGGATACAACTTGGACAGCAGTCACTCGGACGCTACGCTGGGAGTCGTCGAGCAATGGCATCACCTTTTTGACCAGCGTTGTAAACGAGGGTAGCCCAGGAATGTTATCTCGATAACCTTGCATCGTCATTAAGGCCGCAATGCGAACTTGGGGGGCACTGCTTTGCAGGTTGGCAATTGCGGTGTCGGCGTTGTCGGCAGATCCTGACGGGTCGAGCCAAGCTAACGCTGCCGCCCGAGCAATCGCAGGAGTTTCTGGTGTTTCCAGTAACTCAATAATGGCGTCTGCCGCTAACGGATCTTGGTTCCACGCTGCGGATAATGTCTGCCCAAAATGTGGACGACGGTGCTTGCTTTCGGGATACCATTTCTCCACAGCTTCTTGGGCCCATTGGTTTACCCGTTCAAGTTGTTCGTGTACATCTTGCTCTCCATTCGCTGCTACTCGGACCCAGTCGCTATATTGTTTCAAGTGCAATTCGGTTTTGCGTTCGTCGCTCAGTGAGACTGAAGGATCGATGTCGTCGTCAAAATGGCATTTGACACAGGCGTTAGGTGTGCCGAGTGACAGGCTAAGGTCGGGGCGAGGCACGCGTAGGCTATGGTCATGCCGCGGGTCGACTTCCATATATGTTGTCGTCGGCATGTGACATTCAACGCACGATGCACCAGTACTTCCCGTCTTATGGAAATGGTGTTGCCGTGTGTCGTACTTGTTCGCTTGATGTTGATTCAAATGGCAGGATGTACACAGACGGTTGCCTTTGAATTTTATTTTGGTGCTATGGGCGTCGTGGCAATCGGTGCAGCGAATCCCTTTGTGGTACATCTTGCTCTGAATGAATGACCCGTAGACATAGACTTCATCAGAAATCTGACCATCGGCGTGGTATGTTTCTGGGCGTAACGGCTCGTTGTTAAAATGGTCATGGAACGAATTGCCAGGGCGAAAATCAGGATGAACAATCCGCCGACGTGAATGACAAGGGGCACATGTTTGAATTTGGGTTTCGGCTTTGTCAGCACCCTTTAATTCGGGTAATCCATAGCCGATTATGCGATCCCAAAACAGACTCGTGTTACTAGCGAGAGCTACGTGTTTACTGCCCGGACCATGACAGCTTTCACAACTCACATCAATTTCGCTAAACGTAGTGTGATAGTGTCCCGTCGAGATATCGAAGTTCTTTTGTAGATTAGTGCTGTGACAGTCGGCGCACATGTTGTTCCACCGCTGAGCGATACCGGTCCAATGCAGATCGTCGTTTGGTTGCAAGCGTTCATGTACGTCAGGGGGTCCCAGATAGAACCATTGATTCTGTTTCGTGTCCCAACAGATTCGCAATACCTGGAGTCGTGCGATTTCGTTTTCTGGTTGATCTGCGGTGCGATCAAATTCAACCAAGTATTGCTGCAGTGGTTCGACACCGAAGACATAGGAAATCTCAAAGTCAGTCATCTTTCCGTCGGGGCCGTCAGTATTGATGTAGAACTTACCGTCGCGGCGGAACATCGTCGAGGTGATACCATAATGCTCGAGAGTGACGTTCTCAAAGTTGCCCAACACCTTGTCAGCGGTGGCCACATCCATGGCAAGGTCGTGATGGGATCCTGTCCATAAATCTGCCTGGTCTTGGTGGCATTCAATGCAGCGACTTGTGCCAATATATTCCGTAGGTGTATCAGCTGGTAATGTCGTGTACCAATCGGTACCTAACCAAATGCCAATAGCGATGACTGTTATACATGTCAGCAGCAATGGTCGAGCGGTAATGATTATGCTGCGGGTCATGTGTTTACTCAAACGCGAGGTGCAATATAGTAGTAGAATCAGCCGTAGGTTAATTGTTTAATGTGATTGTATTTGTGGCAAGTTTACATCACGATTGCATCTCAAGTTGTTCCGACTTACTGACGCAATAGATGGGTTATGCAGGTTGTTTGGGTAATTTAGCGTTGGGGAAATAGACTCAGAAAGTATTTTATGAACGATACACAATTATTCGACATGCACGGCGATGATTCGACTACAGATTCGACTACAGATTCGACAGCCGAAACGCCGACCGGCGTTGACCGCCGAAAAATGTTAACTTGGTTAGGCGCTGCTGGAGCGGGCACGGTTGTATTTCAAAAGGCATTGACAGCGCAGGTTGAGGTTGCCGGCAAAGTAACCGTTGAGATGGTTGCTCAGGCTGAATGGATCGCTGGTATTAAATTGAACGAAATACAACGAGCAGAAACTGCTGCCGGCCTGCAAAACCTGATGCAAGAATTTGAAGCTTGTCGAAATGTCGATGTCGGCTATGATACTTGGCCCGCGTTATCTTTTAGAGTGAAGCCCAGCAGCAAGCCCCTACGTGTGCATCCGCTCGCTGAACCGTCGGATCCGTTGAATAAGTTGGCGACGCCCGACGATGATGTTGACTTGGCGTATATGTCAATTGCCGATCAGTCACGGCTAATTCGCAGCGGGCAAATTTCGAGTTTGGAATTGACGCAGATGTATTTGCGGAGGCTTAAAAAGTTTGATCCCGTACTCAGATTTAGTGTGAATTTAACGGAGGAGTTGGCTCTGAAGCAAGCCAAAGGAGTACATCACACGCGGAAGCGACTTGGAGAATGGCATCCTTTACGAGGAATTCCGTGGGGTGCCAAGGATCTGATCGCTTACCCTGAATATCCGACGACGTGGGGCGCGCCACAGTTCAAAGATCGAATATTAAATGCTAAGGCGACGGTTGCCGCTAAACTTGAGCAAGTGGGTGCTGTGTTAGTCGCCAAGTTGGCATTAGGTGCGTTGGCAATGGGTGATAAGTGGTACGGCGGCCCGACGAAAAATCCTTGGAATCCGGCCCAAGGTTCGAGTGGATCAAGTGCGGGTTCGGCGAGCGCTACGGCCGCAGGTTGCGTTGGTTTTTCATTGGGCAGCGAGACTTTGGGTAGTATTATGTCACCGTCACGTCGTTGTGGGGTTACGGGATTACGCCCTACCTTTGGTCGTGTCAGTCGGCAGGGGTGCATGTCATTGTCGTGGAGTATGGATAAGTTGGGGCCGATTTGTCGCAGTG
>Ga0302134_10001575_pt1 | contig 10750 bp, 12 predicted proteins | sample CB9_SCM_MG_FD_203123 | JGI IMG/M metagenome (GOLD analysis project Ga0302134, IMG submission 203123) | Marine microbial communities from Western Arctic Ocean, Canada - CB9_SCM | ecosystem: Environmental > Aquatic > Marine > Oceanic | place: Canada: Western Arctic Ocean | collected 2017-09-19
CCAACTCAACTACGAAAACAGAATGATTCTGTACCAGCAAGGTCTTCGAAATCGTGACGTTGACCATGAAAGTCATCTTGCTTTTCTCACATGTGTAGACCATGACATTGGTGACAATCCAACTGGTGTTCAATTACTTCACATTCGTGGAATACAAGAGGTTATTGGTGAATTTGTTCGTGGCATATCCAAAACAAGATCGTTGTGGTATCACATTGTACAACAAGGACCGGGCGATGAGAGTGGCGAGGATGAAGAAGAAGAAGAGGATGATGGCACATAGGACTGCTGCAAAATCTCTCGTAACTATTATTATTTACACCAGGGTCAAATTTACATTACTATAACATCTTTTGGCATTCTCGTCACCCACAAAGCATAAAAAATGATATTATTTATTTAAAGACCATTCTAATCGTTTTTGTGCTCTTGTTGTTTTGTTGGACGGTTTAAGTCGGTCAAGCACGAATTAGATTTTGTATCGTCGTCTTCTGGTTCATCGTCTTCTTGAATGAGTCTCAGAACAGTGCCAGTGGTGAACTCCATAGGGCCATTGAGATTGAACTCGATCTGTACACAAAAGATGTTGTCGTTCTTGCGACATTGATCTACTGTGAAAAACATTATTCGATCTTGGTTGTCTTGAACAAAGTAAGGTGCATGTAAGCTCTCCCACCTATCCTCCATTTGACCAATACAGCGAAAACAACGCGAACGGGTCTCCGACCTCTTTATTTGAACGATGGCCCTAGGAGGTAATCCTGGACACGACAACCTCGGCTTGCCAGACTTCGGTTTGGATGATTGCCAGTAATTCCCGACCAACCACCCTGGCCCACTTCGAACCACTCGTCTCATAATTGGCGGTTTGTAGCGGTAGGAGCTTTGAACGACACGATACCGTCCGTTAGGTAACTCGTCGTTGATTGTTTTCTGCTTCTTTTCTAGACGCGGAGGAGAAGGAGAAGGAGAACGAGAGGCACTTCGCTTCGACATCAAAATGTGGGAAACTGTAGTTGTGGAGCATATGCTCATCAAAGTTTGCTGTTTTTCTATCTCCCCATATGACCCTGAAAATATTCAGGTGGGTTGTGAGGTAATTACTATTTGAAAAACTAAGTTACATCATAATTAATATCCATACGATAATAATACTAAGCAAGATACTAAGGCAGCTGTTGTGTACGCGTAAAGACCACTTGGAACCGCTTCCTCAACTCCGGGTTGGCGTCTTGAAAATCTTCGAGGTCTTCATACGTCAACTTGCGACTGTGTATTCGGCGGGTGAACCCTGGGTATTAATTACTGTAGGCAATCACTAGCAGAGGTCATCGCATGGCGAAGTTCTGGTATTAGGGTTCGAGACGCCAAGGAGATAATGGCCAACCATGTGAGAAACATATCTGTTATAAATAGAATATAAATACAATGATTTTTGTAACGTATGGGTGTCTATTTAACAAGATATTTCTTAGTGGGCTTACGATTCTGTTCTATTTTGAACCAAAACTGGGCTTGTAGAATCCCGTGATACGAATATTAACGTTTCCCTGAACTGTTTGGCCAATGTTGACTTGGAAGCGTTTGTCGTTTCCCATTGATGTAACCATCTTTTTAACCATGTGTCGGTATGTTCGCGCAGACTGACCTTTTTATCCGGTTTGTATCGAACAATGCGCTGCCATCGTTTTGTAAAATTTTCTAAGTTTTTAATGTTATATTCCGCTTCCGTTAATAAGACGGCAGCAGACTTTAATTCTTCATCGTTCTGAGTATCGGCGTTTCTTAGGGATTGTAAAGTGGTGTCACGAATTTTAGTGGCGGCCGTCGAATTTTCGTCAAAATCGTCCAGCCATCCCAATACATAATTACGCACGTCTTCGAAATCAATTTGCTCACCAGTCCAGGGGTTGGCCGGGGCGTTGACATCATGCTGTGTCAATTCTGAAATCTGCAACAGCAGCGCAATATACTGTTGTTGTTGTCTCGTGGAGGCTGCTACGGATTGGGCAATGTTCGATAAACGCAGCCAATGTTCGACGGCCGGATGTTCTCGTTTTTGACGCTTTGCAGATGTTGGCATCTCACCAGTCGCCCGTCTTTTGGGAGGCATGTGCAACGTTGCCGTCCGACTTAAGTAGACGTTTCTTGACTTACACCGGAGATGAGTTTCAATCCGGCAAAAGGGAGCAAATCAAACGCATGACACAAGAGCATGAGTTTCCATAAATTTGAAAAATTGTCGCCCGTCACGCCAAACATATTGGTCAACAAGGAGCCCCACTCCTCCGCGACAACACCACCGATATTGGTAATCGACATCAAAAGGGCATACAACGAACCTTCGACGCCCGGAGGACACAAACGCGCCCCGAGGACTACCATCGGCATCGTGATAAACTGACCCACTAAAGTTATTGTAATGCGTTCAATGAACGCAAAAACGTAATCTGGAATACCCATTTGACGATTGACGTGCAACACCAGTAATAGCATCGTGTTCTCGAGCAAAAAAGACAATGCCAACGCCGTACCAAATATTTTGGGAAAAGAGACCTGTCTCAAGTAACGTTTGTAAATCATAATGCCGACAATTGAAACAATATGACCCATCACGTCCAACATGCCAAATTCCGCTGGGGTAAACCCTAGCTCACGCTCATAAAAGAACGTGAGCGCACCACCATACCCCGGCGTCACACAAATAAGAAAGAGAAACAGCGCCGGCTTATAAATACCAGGTTGACGAATCGCACCTATCAATGTTTTACCAGTCTTGCGCCAATCCGTCTGCTCGAATTTCGTATCTTCTTTGATAAAACACGCCAAAATAGCCACGGCGACAGGTATCATAGAATTTAACAAAAATACTTTGGCAAAACCCAACTCTTGGTAGGCAAGGGCGCCGGTACCAGAAGCTACAAGGCCCCCAAAAAAGCGCATACCCCATGACCATGATTGTATAGTGCCTTTTTTCTCTTCAGATTCCTTTTTAGCCGCCGTCACCAATAACGAATCCGCCATCACGTCCGCAAAACACATGCCCGCAGATGACATTGTCAACACAAACGTCAATAAAAACTCGTCATGCGGACAAAACGGCAAGATTATCCACATGAACGATGCAACGTAGGCAGACAAAATCATATAAGGTTTACGCCTATAACCAAAGATAGGGTTCGAATCGGAAATAAATCCGAACAGCGGTTTCATACACCAAGGTACGCTAATGACTCCGAAGATAGCAGCCATTTGTGCCGGCGACACTTTGACTGTTTCCATCAACCAGTAGCGCATAGCCACGGATGGAAATGCAAAGTTAAACCCCAACAACCAATAAAATAACAATAAAGGAATCATTAATAACAAACGAAAGAACAGAAATACTTATTTTTGATGTGTTATATCGGATTTAATCCAAGCAGTTTGTTTCGTTTCTACATGTTCGTAGTATACAGTACCCGTTTTTTCACATTCGACTTTTATCACTTTGGGTTCTGAATGTTGCACTTTCTTAGGAGCGTGTTGACGGTAAGACATTTGCTTTAAAAAGAGCCCACCTTTATAGGGAAGTATTTAGCAGTGGTGCACATATAAAATGTTCAAGACCGTTAAACAGGTGATAGCGTTGACAACGGTTCAAAAGGCCATCAACCGAACACATTGGCCAAAATGTGGCAGACAAACGTGCATCTGCGTCGACAAAATACACACTCTGAGTCCACAAAGAAACAAAAAGGAATTGGAACGCGCAAAAGACACGTATAGAGAATGTTTCAAAACATGTGGACGATGGAATCCTGTAAACTAAAAAGTTATGCCGGCGGGCATGTTTTTAAAAGTATAAAAGAGTTTATTTGTTAAAAATATTATGAAGCAGTTTTTGTACTCTAGCATTTGTTACGACCCCGTCACCTTTCAAGTCAACATTTTTTCACTTGGTCTAGCCATAGATAATCGTAAAAATTAGTTTTTTTTATTTTTCACCCGGGTATTTACCAAATGCCGGCATCTGCATTGGATTGACTATCTTATCTTTAATTAATTTCCCATACATCTTGTACAAACGATAGCGTTCTTTATTTTTGCTCGCATCTTGTTGCCATCGGTTAAACGACATCCCTTGGCGCGATTTCCGTAATTCTGCTAAATATTGCTCTACGCCAGTTTTAGGCTTATTTGCCTCCGCTGGTTGGGCCTCGGCCAGTTCCCTTTGTTTCGAATCCAAACGTTGTTGCTGGCGTTGGAATTCCGCGTTGGCCGCTTGAAGCTGACTATACGCGCGTTTCACGACGGCCTGTTGTCGTTGAACTTGTTCTTGAAGTCTTTCGACGGGCGTTTTGTCGCCATGTAACAACCCCAACAGTCTATCGACTGTATCGTCGGATTCGTACCATTCATCGTCAGACATTTAGGTTCTTCGAACCTAACCTAAATACTGGTCTTTTTCTAATTACACCAATCGCCGTACGGAGACCCGATGACGCGCACACTCCCTTGGAGACCACAATGTTCGATGTGACACTCTGGTCGCGCGATATACGACCATGAGGCAATGATTCGCTGGGAGACATGGTTTTCTTCGTTGTATTTACTCACCTCTACAAATTGCTTTTCACGCTGCCACGTTTTCCACGCGACAGAATACGATTCATCGTCTATTGAGATGCCCGACGCAAATGCAGCAATCCACTGTGCTGTTACGGTCAATGAAACGTTTGCCGAAATGCGTTGATTATTGTGTTCGAATGTGGCGCGCTTATTTTGCAAATCAAACTCGACGAACATTTTTTGTTCAATTTTGATTTGATTCAAATCAAAATTCCGAAATAGAGCGAGCTCTTTGCATCTGCTATTTTATCATTTCTGTGTAGTTTTCAAATTCCAAAAGTTGTTCAAGGCGGTATTGTTTTCCGACGATGTTGACCCAAACATCGATCAAAGCACCTTTCACACGAATAGACTGTAGTGCGGAATATAACCTGTGGAATTGAAAGAGGCCTTCTTTGAAATTGTTTTCAAATGACAAACTTCCTATGCTTGGTCTGTACAACTCTACATTCAGAACAAGTCGTGACATAGTCCAATCTCCTACAGTAACCCATTGCAAAATCCAGCAAGAATATGTAAATTTAAATTCATCAGGCGTGCTTTTTTCAAACAACATGTCTGCCAACATTTTATTTCCAATCAATCCAAACAAACCACACAATCGTTCCCATTCGGTACGCTTGGACACATCACTAGCGTCTCCGTGCTTGTGCAACCATCGTTGGTAGGAAACAAGCGCCGGTGACTGTTGTTCAATCGTAAGCCTGCTTCGAGAAATGTCTAAATTATCAGCTAAGCGTAGTAGAGTCAACAATGGTCGTTCTTCAAAGATTGCCGGACAATATTTACGTTCAACACAATAGTTGTGTATTGACATAAATGTCCCATCTTGACTCGGGTCGTATCTAGTGGGGGCGGGTGAATCAGCATTGTGGTCGGAGATTGCATTCACAATTCTTTGGACATCGTTGGGTTTAAATAAACGTGGAGATGTCCGAAGCAAATGCTGCACCATATTCGCGCCCAATTTAGCATGAAGAAACTTATTATTTCGGTATATATCTGAACGAATGCCTGTTGCAGAATCATGTTCACCAACGAATGGTGTTAGTCGTCCTTTCATTTCATCACAATTCTCTGGACGCTGACACAATTCATACTCACTGTATCCTACGTCATGCAAAAGAGCGGCCCAAAGCGCAACATTCATACTGAGCGCCTCAATGTCTTTCATCAAAATACACATGTAATAGGCGATACACATGGAATGATTAATACCATGCGAACTAAACAGTGAAGAATTATACCGGGCTTGTAATTTCAACGCTTGCCACAGTGGAATATATTCGTCCCATCCTACACTATTTGTTGCATGTATACGTCGAATAACTGTTCTCCACATAGCCAGGCGAGTGTTCAATTCGAGACATTTAGCTTTATCACAACCAGCTTGGCGCGATACTTTTGGTTCCGACCACAGGATTTGCAATATTGTTTCGACAGGAGACTGCCTATGAAACGATTTAAACATTACAAAATACATATAAAGGTTATACTTCAAAAAAATAAAGGTCTACACCTCAGTCAGGTTTGATGTCGGGCAGCGCCAAAAGTCTACTCGGAGGGATTTTTGTCTTGAAATGGCGGCGAGTTTTGGAATGTGTTTAGCTTTAATCTTTGCCTTCCTTTTCAGGCGACGCTCCCGTTTAGACCCGGGAGAAGGACGCTGGCCTCTGGGAAAGGATGAAGATGGTGAACATCTACCCTTGTTTCATTATTTCGGCTACGACAAAGTCGATGAAAATGAGAATGTCACAAACATTTTTGCACCTGGAAATTTTTTACGAAAGTATATCTGAATAAGTAACACATTTTCCAAAGCATAAATGATAAAGTATATTTTTAGAAAAGTTTAACCAAAATGATGAAGTATATTTTTTTCGGACTTCTACTACTCTGTCCGTTTGTATTGTGTCAAGACGATGATGACGATGACGATGACGTGGGCACAACCATCGGGATTGACCTCGGCACCACGTACTCCTGCGTCGGCGTCTTCGTGAACGGTCAGGTTGAAATCATTGCCAATGACCAAGGCAATCGTATTACACCCTCGTACGTCGCTTGGTCGGGTGCTGACCGTTTAGTGGGTGACGCGGCCAAAAATCAAGCCACCATCAATCCCGAGAACACTGTCTTCGATGTGAAGCGTTTGATTGGTCGCAAATTTTCCGATAAATCTGTCCAAGCGGATAAAAAAATGTTTCCTTTCGATTTGGTCAACAAAAAAGGTAAACCCTATGTCGAGGTCACCGTCGCTGGTGAAAAGAAACAATTTGCACCGGAAGAAGTGTCTTCTATGATTCTCCAGAAAATGCGCTCCACTGCAGAGTCGTATCTCGACAAGGAAATCAAAAATGCAGTAGTCACGGTGCCGGCCTACTTTAACGATGCCCAGCGACAAGCTACCAAAGATGCTGGCACCATATCCGGGCTCAACGTCGAACGAATCATCAACGAACCCACCGCAGCAGCCATTGCCTATGGACTTGATAAAAAAGGTGGTGAAAAGAATATTCTGGTGTTCGATTTGGGTGGTGGCACCTTTGATGTCTCATTATTGACTATTGACAATGGGGTGTTTGAAGTGCTGGCAACCAATGGTGATACACATCTCGGTGGTGAAGATTTTGATCAACGTATCATGAAGTATTTTATGAAAATGTTCAAAAAGAAACACAAAGTCAGTCTGAAGGAGAACAAACGCGCGATGCAAAAACTCCGACGCGAATCGGAACGTGTCAAACGGGCTCTCTCAACACAGCCACAGGCGAGGGCCGAAATCGAAGCGTTGCACGATGGCATCGATTTTTCCGAATCGTTGACTCGAGCACGATTTGAAGAATTAAACCAAGACCTGTTTAAGAAAACATTAGGCCCTGTCGCCAAAGTGTTGTCCGACGCAGGTCTAAAAAAGGCTGAAGTGGACGAGATTGTCCTGGTCGGCGGTTCAACACGTATTCCAAAAGTACGCTCCATGATCACTGATTTTTTTAATGGTAAAAAAGTCAACACGGGCATTAATCCCGACGAGGCCATCGCTTATGGTGCCGCCGTCCAGGGTGGTATTCTCTCGGGCGAAGGTGGCGAAACCACCAAAGATATCCTTCTGCTCGATGTCGCCCCTCTGTCGCTGGGCATCGAAACAGTCGGTGGCGTGATGACCAAACTCATTCAGCGCAATTCCGTCATCCCCACCAAGAAATCACAGACATTTTCGACGTATCAAGACAATCAACCCGCTGTCATGATTCAGGTCTTCGAGGGGGAACGCACCATGACCAAAGATAACCACCAATTAGGCAAGTTTGAGCTCACGGGTATCCCACCAGCGCCGCGCGGCGTCCCACAGATTGAAGTCACCTTCGAAATTGACGCCAATGGTATTTTACAGGTCTCTGCGGAAGACAAAGGCTCGGGCAAGTCGGAGAAAATTACCATTACTGCCGAAAAGGGACGACTTTCAGAGGAAGAGATTGAGCGCATGGTACAAGAGGCCGAGGAGTTCGCTGAAGAAGACAAGCGCACGAAAGACAGAATCGACGGTCGCAATGCACTCGAAAGTTACTGTTATCAACTCAAAACCACTCTAGAAGACGAAGAAAAACCACTGGATATTTCAGAAGAAGACCGCGAATCGATGGACGAAGCCATCAAAGAAGCCCTCGAGTGGTTGGATGACAATCAAGAAGCAGAAAAGGAAGATTACGACGCCAAACAGAAAGAACTTGAAGCAGTGGCAAATCCTATCATTTCGGCAGCGTATCAATCCACTACACCAGAGAGTGAAGAGAACGACGACGAAGAGGAAGACGAAGACGAGCTCTAAACATATATACAATAATGTTAATGTTTTATTTTAAATCTCCTTACTGTCTCTTCTACGGGTGTCACTGGCAACCCCGACAGTAGTCACCAAAATAAGTATGGCGCTTGTATACAGCTCCAGATAAATACAGACTATTGACGCGATTAATAGGAAAATAACAGCGCATACAGAAATTAGCGAAGCGGTCAAACAAATACTTGGTCATCATTCACACATGAATAAAACTTATTAGCGAAGCGGTCAAACAATAACACGTCACAGATTTCGCACAGCGCCAAATTCGGAGTCAAATTAAATGGCGCTCCGTGACGATTTGATTTAAATGGCGCTCCGCGACGGCGCTCCACGACTTTCAATTAAAACACAACAGCCTACAATGTCAACGACACAAAACAATACCAATGTGATGGACTCATGCGAGTCAGAAGACGAATGGGTATGCAATGACGAGGTCAGTAGACTATCAACAAGGTCGGTTGACTTGTTTCACATCCCTATTACGTCCAAACAATTGCATTTACCAAATAGTCCCAAAAGCAGGCAATTACAAAGCGTGGGGAAAAAGCGACTGGCGATAAATTGTGGCCTGTTGCCCACTGTTTTGGTCAGCCCAATCTGTCCTGCAGCCAAAAGGATAAAGACAGAATACAACCGACGTGTTACGGCCATTCGATGCTCTATTCCAGATGCCTATACCAAAATTAGAAAATTGAATTATGAAAGAAAAGAATTGACAAGAGGTGCTGAGATTAACCATGCTGAGATTAGGAGAGTCCAGAGTGAATTAAACAAAAACCATGATATTATTTTTAGAGCACAGTCTCAGATGCGAATTGCTCACCGACAAAAAAAAACAAAACTTGAAAAAATCAAAACCCCTGCCGTTTTCAGGTATTTGACAAACAAAGACAAAAAAGCTGCAAAGTTGGCCAAATTTCACACGTGGTCACCGTTATTACAGTAATTTGCACCGCTTTGCCGCACGGTAGGTGCGGCTTGCGGTAGAATATGACATATCCATTGTATATAAGTATCATCGTTTCATTTCGGCAGCGTACCGGCCCTACGGAAGAAGAGCATGACATCTATTTTGTTTCAACTTTTATTTCTTCAACTTTTATTTCTTCTACTTTTATTTCCTTTGTCTCGCCTTTCGATTCAGAGTTGACCGGTACAGACACAATGGTTATCTGAGACGGGGGTAAGAACATTGTATTCGACTGTCCCACAGGCGTAACGCTCGGTGTAATGCGATTTACATATGCAACGACTAACCCTATCACGAGGACAATGCCAAAAATAACTATTGTGGCGGTATATATTTTCAAATAGAGCAATACAATCATTGCTATGAGGAGTAAAATTATACTACACACCGACAGCCATAAATATTTCCGTGGCATATTTACCACAAAATAGAACGGACTTATATAAGCCCGTCTCCACAAAAGTAAAAATGTTTGACGCTTTATTATTGACGCTTCGCTATTGTGATTATGGGCCCAGTTGTTCTTATGACATACGTCGAAGCATATCATTCGCCCAATCGCGCAATCGGTGGTCTGCCTCAAACAACGTGGTACAAAAATCCATGGGTGATATCGATGATGTTGACCGTCCTCTCGTTTCTATACATGTCGGGCATGTGGGTTTTTGTTTTGGAAGATGTACAACATAACGAGCTAGTATTTTCATATATTTTATTCATGACCGGTGCTATTCTCTGGGCCCCTCTGACACTTGTGGCGTTACACAGACAAGAAAAATTATGGTCGGTGGCCGCAGCTCTCTGGCTCACCGCCGCGGGGTCAGTAGGCTTTCTTATCAACGTGTGTACACTCAAAAATCAACCGTTAATGGCCGCAGTGATATGCATGCTGCATCACGTGGGATTTGATAACTGGTGGTACACATGGCACCCTTGAAAACATACTCCTAACATATTCTCAAAAATATATTTCAAGAATAATTTACACATATTTTTTTTTTAATAGTCAATCTATACATGTAGTAGACAACAGAAATGCTGGCGATAGGAGCAGCCAGCAAGAAAAGACTTGCGACCGAGGGGGCTGGTGTCGGCAGACCTAAAAAAAAGGCAAAACCAAAAAGACCGAGAGGGACCGAGTTTATAAATTTCACGTGTGAACTTGATACTGACAATTGTATTCAAGAGCAAAATGGATTGTGCATTGCCCACAAAACACCTGCAAATAATTTGAAAGTCGGGTGCTTGGTCAATGCCAAGGATGCCCAGTTGAGCTGTGGCTATGACAAAATAAAAGTTGAAATGGAATGCGATGTCTGTTT
>Ga0302134_10001586_pt1 | contig 10691 bp, 9 predicted proteins | sample CB9_SCM_MG_FD_203123 | JGI IMG/M metagenome (GOLD analysis project Ga0302134, IMG submission 203123) | Marine microbial communities from Western Arctic Ocean, Canada - CB9_SCM | ecosystem: Environmental > Aquatic > Marine > Oceanic | place: Canada: Western Arctic Ocean | collected 2017-09-19
ATCGTTCCATACGGTACGCACGGAATCGAGTGCGTCGACGGGTTCTACCGCAGCTCGCCGAAATCAATCCAAATGTCGTATCCGCACTAGCCGCATTCGCTGCGACGGCGCAGGAGGATGATAATCTCCTGACTCGATTAGCTGCTGAAGCGATAGCTGGAGTCCAGCAACAAGAGCCTGCACGCTCCACCTGGCCGGTACACGCACTACTGAGCCTCGAGCCACCTCTTTTAGCCAGAGTGTTGCAGTCAGCATGGGCAGTGTTACATCAAGGGCGGGCAGCTTTGTCCCGGGTGCAAATCGAGTCAATCAAGCAATCGCTCAAACGAGGGAGCGGGGCAGTGGACCTCGGCGGCGGTGCAACGTTTTCAGTCGAGCATGACGAAGCGTCGCTGTCGATGGTAGCCGTCAACGCAGGCGCGTTCGCTACGGTACAGGTGCGGGTTCCCGGCGAGACGGTCGTCGGCTCTTGGACGATCACCACCAGCATCCAGGCAGTCGGTGCGATTGGCGAGAACATGTGGAGAGCAGCGCTTGATTTGGACATACTTGGCGGCGACCTCTCCGTTCGCTGTCGCGTTGAGGGCGATCGTTTTCACCCGCTGGGAATGGACCACGAGGTTCGGCTACAGGGCCTATTCGTGAACGCAAAAGTACCACGTAGTCAACGAGACGGAGTCCCGCTGCTAATCGCCCGGACGAGGATTGCCTGGGTCGCGGGTGTACGGCTCGCCGAGTGGGCCAAGGTGACACCAACTACCGCTCGGTCATTGGTGATCGAGGCTCGGCGCATTAACTGAGGGGGCCACGACCATGGTTGAGCTCGGGAGCTTCGATGGTCAGTCCCGAGTTGTAAGCTGCGAACGCTTGCTCGAAAACAAGCTGGCGTGCATCTCCATCCATGTTAATTTTGGCCTCTGCTTTAGCTAGCAAATTCGTCTCACAATCGATCCATATCGTTGCCGTCCCGAGGACTCCCTGTGGCGGAGAAGGATTCCCAAGGATAGATGCAAGCGACTCTCGGCTAAGCGGCTCGTAGCTCACTTGCATGTACTGTTTCCCATTGCTCACCATCAAGTCATTCCGGGTGGGGTAGCTCTGCCGAAGCACGTTGAGATACTTGGTCACCGTTAGCAGGGGGTTAAGTTGGCGCTCGGTATCGAACCGGGATGGGTCCTCTGGCTTTTGCCAATTACCTGAGAATCGATAAAACTCCTTCCCTATCGATATCCAGCGCTCGCTCACTTCGCCAGTAGATGACCAGCCCGTCTGCGACACGCGGAACCGGTCAGGCGCTACAAACTCCAAATCCCAGATGTAATCCCGTTGGCCAAGCTTCTGGTTTGCCGGATCTCTGATTATTTGGCGGCTCTCGTAGGATGTTGCGCACTCGGTCGCAAGAACACATTGGGTGATGCGCTCGGCGACGTCGGTTACGGCAATCGGGCGATAAGCGGCAGGCGAGAAGCGTGAGGTCAGCGCGGAGGCGATGCTGGCAGCAGCCCCGCTCCCCCAAAGTACCTCAGTCGCTCCCGGGGTTAACGATTGATCTTCAAGTGAGGTCGTATTCGGTGCAACTGCGCGTTCTTGCGAATCTCCTGTGCCCACGGGTGGCAGAGTTACGAGCGATACATCGCCCATCAGTTCGTACAAGCGGTGTGCAACGAGGTATGCATCTCTTCGGGAATCGGCGGAACGCAGGGGCTGGCGGAGGGTGTACCCATTAGAGTGAAGCAACAGTGCGCCGTCAGCCTCGGGGAATACGTATCCCGCAATCAAGAAAACAGATAGCAGGATAAATGGCCCACCGAGCAGCAGTGAAAACGCAAAGACAGCCAACACGGACCAGCAAATCCAGCCAGCGGCTGCGCCAATGGTTAAAAAGATAAGCCCCTTCCGGAGGCGTGTAGAATCGCGCTCTACATCTAATATTTCGACTGCGGTAAGTCTATTCAATGGAACGACCGCTGTGGTACGCACATCGCCCTGGCGGCCAAGTCGAATGGCGCGCCGCGTCGTAATCGTGAGCGTGTCCTCGCCGGCACTCGAAGAATTGATAGCACCTTTTTGGCTATCGAGGGCTAACTCAAACCGCTCCGCCGTCAACCAGGGGATTTGTCTCTCGTGGCACTCGTGTGTGAAACGGCTCAAAGTCGGGTCCTCAACACATCAGGCTCGGTCAGAAGCAAGCAACTCTGCATTCGCAGCGCACCTTCGAAGGATAGCGCTGTGCCAGGTCGGGGGTCACTACCTACGGAAGTTAATTCGCCTGAAAATCTCAGCGTACTCGAATATGAACCCGTTATTCGCTGCTTCAGCAGCTGCATCTGCGGCACGGCGTTTCGCGAAATGCTCGATGCGCGCCATGTCCGAGGATAGCTGACTCTCATGGGCCGCCAACGCATTCATTTTGATATCGACGGTGTCGCTGATGTCAACTACCACGTTGGGTGACTCGGAACCCCACAGAAGTACGCTAGCCACCTTGTGGGTTTCGTATCCAGCTAAGAGGTGTTGTGGGTAGTGGAGGACATCCCGAGCGAAGGGGAAGGCAGCATCAAGAGCGGTCTGCCCGGATATTCGGTGGTCGCGATGGCTATGTGCCATGCGCCGGGGGTCCATGGCCAGTAGAACATCAGGGCGGAACCGTCGAATCTGCTCAACAATCTGGCCACGGAATGTACCCGTGTCTTCTAGTTCGCCATCTCCATAACCAAGCATGATAAGCTCCTGAACACCGAGAACTTCGGTGGCTTTCTTCTGTTCGAGTGCGCGGATTTGCGCGAGCCGTTCACTGGTCATTTCTAAGTCGGAAGAACCTTTATCACCGTTAGTGCACACCACGTAGAGCACCTCGCAGCCTTCGCGGACCCACTTGGCAACCGTACCACCGCAGCCTGACTCACCATCATCGGGGTGAGGTATGACTAACATTGCTCGTCCAGGGGTTTCTATCGTCTCCATTGAACCTCCGGCAGGGCTAGGCCCCACCGCATATATTTGTCGATTGGTATGATGATACCGGCTAGCCCACGTTCCGTCTCAGAATCCCATTCCATCAACGGAGTGCCCCCATTGGTTAATTCTGACATTACCATCCGTTTACTCGATTGGTCAGGCCTGCGATCAGACATCGCGCTGTTAGCGACGCTCCAGCACGCAGACCAAGCGGAAGTGCGTCGTTGGTTGAAGCAACCAAATCTCACCCCCGATCAAGAATGTGTCTTTGCTGAAGTAGGGGGCCAAGCCGTCGGGTTTGGGTACTTGATTGTGGAACAAGCTCTGTCTCGGGGCGTGTTAATCGCTGAGGCGGAAACCCCTCGGGTATTCAGCGCCTTGATTGCGGAGGCTGTCGGCCGAGCACAAGATGCGGGTCTGAACGCCCTGCAAATTGACGTCCCTGAAAGCGATCAGCAGCGCCATCAGGCGTGTCAGGCTGCAGGTATGTCGATTGTGAGGACGCACCATCACATGGTAAGACCAGGCGCGGAACCCACGGGCGCTGCGCTCCCGCCCGGCACGACAACCCGACTAGCCACAAGGGCCGATGTAGGCGCGGTGACCAGAATTCAAAATGCCTCGTTCACGGGTAGTTGGGGCTACTCACCGAACAGCGAAGGTGAGATTGAGTACAGGGTTTTTGAATTGCCATCGCTAGCCCCCGACGCTGTGGTCATAGTCAATGTTGATGGCCGGGACATAGGCTACTGCTGGACTCATCAGGAGCGCACAGGTGCGCCCGGGATTGTGGGAATGGTGGGGGTGGTACCCAGTCAGCAAGGCAAAGGGTTTGGTAAATTGGCTACGGCGGTAGGCATCGATTACCTCATGAGCGTTGGAGCGGCGCGTGTGGAAATCACCGTGGACAGCGAGAATGCGCCTGCTATCCATGTCTATGAAAGTTTGGGCTTCAAACTCCACCATCGTTCAGTCTGGTATCAGCGAGAGCTCGGCTAGCGGGAGATAAGGCTGGCGCGCTCAGCGAAGCCAGCCGCCGCTCTCATGTAGCCGTCAAGGGCTTGATTCGCAGCGCGGGCCCAAGTGAACGCCCGAGCGTGCTCTACGCCGGCTGCTCCCATGGCTTCCCGCATTCGCGGGTTACCTAGTAGGTTTTCGATACAGAGGGCGAAATCAACAGGGTCGTGCGCGTGCACCAAACGTCCCGTTTCCCCATGAAGAATCTGCGTGGACAGTGCTCCAACATCGGAGGCGACGACAGGTCTACCTGAGGCCATCGACTCAAGCGCTACAAGGCCAAAGCTTTCGTGAAAAGAAGGCACCGCTGTAAGGTCTGTTGCAGCGTAGAAATCCAGAAGGTGTTTCTGAGGCATCGCACGGTTCCAAGACACTTGATCTGCAACGCCAAGCTCTGCAGCGAGGAGACGTAGCCAGTCAAAGCTATGCTCGCCCTCGGAGCCGCCCACCAGAACCAAGCGTAGATTGGCGATGTTGCGCATGTGTGGCAAAGCCCGGATCAGCACGTCAGGGCCCTTGAATGGTTCAGGCCGACCGACGAACAAGATGATGTTGTCAGCGGCATCAAAACCCAAGCGTTTGCGCGCAGCGAGTTTGTCTCTCGGGCGAAACAGCGACAGGTCAACTCCGCCAGGCGCAACGTGGATGCGGTTGTACTCAATTCCGAATAGTTCGTTGAGTTCACGGCGCTCATCGTCAGTAAAGGCGAATACCAAATCGGCGCCTCGTGCCATGCGTGCTTCGGCTAGCTTCCGCTGTTCAGGTTCGATCTCGGAGCCCTCGCGCTCTTTAATTGCGGCCAGTGTATGGAAGCTCACGACACCAGGGAGGCCCCACTCCGCAGCCACGGAATGGGCAACGCTGCCGGAAAGCCAGTAATGGCTGTGAACGAGGTCGTATTTTAAATTTCCCTGTGCAGCGAACTCCAACATCTGCTCTCGGAACTCGGATAGGAAAGGAACAACTTCAGATTTGACCAACTCGGGGTCCCCAGCGGGCAGGTGGATTACACGGGCATTCGGTCCGATCTCGAAGACCTCGGGGCCACCTGCGTGGTGGTTACGGGTATAGATGTCGACAGCCACGCCTGCAGCGGCAATCGCAGGCGCGATATCGCGCAGGTAGACGTTCATACCTCCCGCGAAGCGCATGCCAGGCGTGACCATAGGGCACCCGTGTACAGAGACCATTGCGATGCGTTTTATTGAGCGGATGTTCGTTGGCATAGGCCTAGGCACAGCTACCTGTTGATGATAATTCGTTGGAGGCCAACATCCTGCCCGCCGAGGTGGTACTTATACGGCTCCGGGCCACGCAGGAAGTCGAAATAGGTCAGGCCTCGCTCGATGGCGTCTTTGATGCATAGGGCGTTGAGCATAAGGCCGACAGCCAAGGGGCCGTGCTCCAGTCGATAGCCGCTGTTGTAGAGTAAGCGACGTCCGGCGTAGTCGAATGACATGGTCGTTGCCACTCGTTCGCCATCAAGCTCAAGGAAGAGCAAGCTGAGGAAGCCTGCATTGAACGACCACTCCACGATATCGCGGAAGAATTCTTCACGCTCAGGAAGCATGAACTCGCGCTTTTCCTCGCGGCTTTCGGCCATGAGATCGTGGAAAAGCTTGAAATCCGGTACGAGCGATTCCTTTGTAGTTTCAACTAAATGTATCTCGCCGGCAGATTCTAGCCTCCGCATTTTGCGCCGAAGCTCGTGACGGTCTTTTTTCCGCAGCGCAGTAAGGAATTCGTCCCACGTTTCGGGGAGATCGACCCCAGGAACGACATCTTCATTTTCAATGGTGACCGTATAGCCTATGGCGCGATACGCGTCTGGCAGTTCACGCATCGCAGGCGAGAATGCCGGCAACGAACGCAAATCCATAGTTTTCCAAGGCTCGCTCGCGACGCGCTCGATGAAGGCAGCGTGGAAGCCAGGTTCCACGTCAATGAAGTCATGGTAGTCGAACAGGTCGGTGTCGCCAACGAAGCGTAGGGTGTCTCCATCAAGAGCCATGGGGGCCAAGCCAAGTGGCGATGATTCGGGACCGATGGTAAGCAACCGCAGGTTCTCATTCCCGTTGCCGAACCTGCGCCACCAGATGCCTTGCCACTCAGGGGTCAGGAAAATAGAAGACCAAGACCGGCGTTCCAGCAGTTGATGCCAGAGAAGGCTAGCCTCGGCAATCGCATCGTCCTCTTTACCGCTCAACGGATTCCTTCTTGAAGGAGGCTCAAGAATTCGCTACGCGTAGCCACGGAAGTCCTGAAGTCGCCTCTAGTTGCGGAGGTCACCACAGAGGCACCAGGCTTGCGCACGCCACGCATGGCCATACAGAGATGCTCTGCGCGTATAACGACTGCAACGCCCTCAGGGTCTAGAGCTTCTTTGATAGCGTCCGCAATTTGAGATGTCAGTCGCTCCTGCACTTGGGGTCTACGTGCGAGGATGTCCACCGCTCGTGCGAGCTTGCTGATACCGACGACCTTGCCCTTGGGTAGGTAACCCACATGGGCAGTGCCGAAGAACGGGAGGAGGTGGTGCTCGCACATGGAGTAAAAGGGTAAGTCTCGCATGATCACCATCTCTTGATGGTCTTCATCGAATTGGGTGCCGAGTACCTCTACTGCCTCTTGGTGCGTTCCGCCAGTTATCTCTTCGTACATCTTTGCGACTCTACGAGGGGTATCTCGCAACCCGTCCCGGTCAGGGTTTTCGCCTATCGCCTCAAGCAATTCACGAATGATTAGCTCCAAGCGTTGAGTGTCTACTGCCACCGTACCTCCTCTATTATCACTATCCCTTAGGTTTCGCGCCGAGCATGTCGGCGACAATCCTTGCGTCAGCCGGGGCTTCTTCCTGCGGGCGTCCCGCGATGCCCATTGCGACGGACGGGTCCTTGAGTCCATGGCCAGTGATGATGCACACGATGGTGCTCGAGCTCAAGTCCATCCCTGCTCTCACGGACTTGATGGCACCAGCGACTGACGCTGCAGACGCTGGCTCGCAGAAAATGCCTTCCTTGCGAGCCAGCAATGTGTAGGATTCGAGAATTTCCTCGTCCGATACGGTCCCGATTAAACCGCCTGACTGCTCCCGCGCTTCGATAGCCGATGACCAGCTTGCGGGGTTTCCGATACGGATGGCAGATGCGATAGTTTGCGGATCAGCGATAGGGTGGCCCGCGATTATGGGGGCTGCACCTTCAGCTTGGAAACCCATCATCTTGGGTAAATTAGGCGCTCGACCATCACCGTAAGCCTCCTTGAAGCCCTTCCAGTAAGCGCTGATGTTTCCCGCATTGCCTACAGGAATGAACAGGTTGTCTGGTGCCCCTGCCAGGGATTCGATAATCTCGAATGCGGCGGTCTTCTGTCCTTCTATCCGGTGAGGGTTCACTGAATTGACGAGCGATATATTGTAGTTCGTAGCCACCTCACGGGCGATGTCCAGGGCCGCGTCGAAGTTACCTGAAATTTGTATTACGCGAGCACCGTAGGCAACCGCTTGGCTGAGCTTACCTGCCGCTATCTGGCCAGCCGGAATCAGCACCACGGTCTCCAAGCCTGCCGCTGCGCCGTACGCAGCAGCAGACGCACTCGTGTTGCCCGTGGACGCGCACAGTATCGTCGTATGGCCTGCCTCCAGTGCCTTCGCGACAGCTACGACCATTCCGCGGTCCTTGAAGGAACCGGTGGGGTTACAGCCTTCGAGCTTGAAAAAAAGTCGACCGATGCCGAATTCTTTACCGAGCCTCCGGGACTCCACCAAAGGAGTATCCCCTTCCCCCATGCTGAGCATGGGGGTGTATGCAGTTACCGGTAGATATTGACGGTAACGATTCAGAAGGCCTTCACCCATGGCACACCTTACTTGCAATCTGATGAGCGCTACTCAATGCGTCCCTCTATTCTTATCAAATTACCTATTTCATCAACGAAATCTAGCGCGCTCAACTCTTGTAAGGCCTGCTGAACGTCCCTCTCGCGGGCTAGGTGCGTCGTGATGACTATTTCGGCTGCTTTCCCCGTTTCGCCGACAGGGTTTTGAATAACCGACGCCAGGCCCACGCTAAGGTCGCCCAGCACCCGTGTTACTTGCGCCATCACGCCGGAGCGGTCTGCCGCGCGGAGGCGTATGTAGTATTTGGTTTTCAAATCGTCCAGGGTCTCTATGGCCCTGGTCTCGTCCAAAAGTGGCGGCGGGGCCACACGAGCGTCACCTACGATAGCCCGGCCGATTGCCACGACATCAGCGAGTACTGCGCTAGCGGTAGGTCGAGCCCCTGCCCCTGGGCCCTGGAACATTGCCCAGTCCACGAGATCACCTTCCATTTCAACCGCGTTGTACACCCCGTCAACCTTGGCCAGCGGATGGCTTATGGGAAGGAACGCAGGGTGGACTCTCGCCAAGACTCGACTCTCAGTCCGGCGCGCAATAGCAAGGAGCTTGATAACGTAGCCCAGCTCCTTTGCGTAGCGGAAGTCCGATGGGCCAAGGTGAGTGATGCCCTCGCGGAACACATCTGAGTCACGCACCACTGTTCGGAATGCAAGCGATGCCAATATGGCTAACTTGAAAGCCGCGTCCACGCCGTCTACGTCTGCTGCCGGGTCAGACTCAGCGTACCCGAGCGCTTGAGCCTCTTTCAACACCGTGCTGTAGTCCAAGCCCTCCGTGGCCATCTTGGTAAGCATGTAGTTGGTTGTGCCGTTGATGATGGCATTAACGGCAGAGATGTCGTTGGCGGCCAGGTCATCGAGCAATGGCCCGATGATGGGTATGCCCCCTCCCACACTCCCTTCGAAGCGAAGCATCACTCCATTTTTCGCTGCTGCACTCAACAATTCAGGGCCATGCTTGGCCATAACTTCCTTGTTTGCAGTGACAACGTGTTTCCCCGCGGCAATCGCCGCTGAGATGTAGTGGAGGGCGGGGTATTCTCCTCCCATCACCTCGATAATCAAGGAAATGTTCGGGTTCTTAAGAATCGCATCGGGGTCGGTAGTAAGGGAGAGGTCTCCGGAAAGCCCGGGCCGCTCCGAACGCCCATCCCGCACGAGCACGCGGTCGATACGAACAGGCGCGCCAATTCGTTGAGCAAGAGCATGAGATCGCTCTCGAATCGCTGTCGCTACGCCCGTGCCTACGACACCGAGTCCCATCAATCCAATCGAAATCTGCTCGGTCATATGAGCCACGTACCTAGCTGATCTGATCGATGACCCATTGCGCGTCGTCGCGAGAGAGGCCATCGAATTCGAGAGTCGCCTCCAGCACTTTCTCATCCAGCCATGACTGGAAAGCGTTGGATGCAACCAATCCTTGCATGATGGCGCTCACAGGTTGCTCTGATGGACCTTCTGTGACGCGTAGTACAACACTACCGGCATTGGTGATGACAGGTCCTATCAATTCGTTCAGAGCTAAATCATCGGCGAACAGGATTGAGTCAAGTTCCTTTATGGCGCCGCGGGGCACCCAGCCAACCTGGCCACCGGCGCGGGAGATTGTCGTATCCGCGGTAATCTCATCGGCCACTACGGCGAATTCCTCGCCCGCGTCAATACGATCAACCGCCTGCTGGCCGGTCACCGTAGATGCAGTAATAATCCATTCCACGAAGACTTGATCCGCATTTTCAGGCGTTTGACTGTTGAAATACGCCTGAAGTTCGTTGATGTAGAGGCGCCCTCCGAGCCACTGTCGGTAGTCATCCTCGCTGACGGTGACGTTGAAGGAAGCCAGGAATAGCTCGTACGATCCAATGCCCGTATCGGAGAGTGAATCTGCAGGAACTGAAGCATCCGGTGGTATAGCATCGAACCGAGTGATGATACTCGCATCGATATCAGTACTCGTCACTTCTATGCCTAACTCAGGCGCATACATCTGCGTCACTGAGTCGAGAATGAGGTTATTGAGGCTTACTTGGGGGTCAAGAGAGCCCGAAGAGAACCACTCAAGCTGGGTATAGGGAACAAGAGCCGCCAGCTTAACCGGCTGGCCAGAGACTTCGGCTACGGTCCGGCGCGGGGGTTGGTATGCGGATGAGAACCACCCGTAGGCTAGTAGCGCGATTACGATAGCCGCAACAAGCCCAGCTCCTACAAATAGGAGCTGGCGTTGCTTCTTCTCAACCTCATGGCGGTTCACCGGCGGCTGAGAGAGGTCTCTAAATTGGGAGGCCTTCCCCCGTTCGGCTAGTCGGCGCTGTCGCATGCGGCCCGCTACTTGCCGCTGTCTTCAGCAGCAGCATCAGATTCACCCACAGGAGAGCTATCGGCTGCCGGAGCAACGGAGGCGGCAGGAGCGTCGGCAGTTACTGCTTCAGTCACAGGTGCGGCATCGGCAACAGGCGCCTCCGCAGTTACTGCTTCAGTCACAGGTGCGGCATCGGCAACAGGCGCCTCCGCAGCTACTGCTTCAGTCACAGGTGCGGCATCGGCAACAGGCGCCTCCGCAGTTACTGCTTCAGTCACAGGTGCGGCATCGGCAACAGGCGCCTCCGCAGCTACTGCTTCAGTCACAGGCGCGGCATCGGCAGTGACTGCTGCTGTAGCAGAGGGTGCAGTCACTGGAGCCCCGTCCACCGCTGCTCCAGCAGGTGCATAAGTTGTAGGCGGTGGCGCGTCGCCGCGGAACGGACGACGACCGCGGTCACCCCGGGGGTCAGGGCGTGAAAGCTCCATCAACGAATGCCCGCCGGTGTACGGCAACA
>Ga0302134_10001588_pt1 | contig 10683 bp, 8 predicted proteins | sample CB9_SCM_MG_FD_203123 | JGI IMG/M metagenome (GOLD analysis project Ga0302134, IMG submission 203123) | Marine microbial communities from Western Arctic Ocean, Canada - CB9_SCM | ecosystem: Environmental > Aquatic > Marine > Oceanic | place: Canada: Western Arctic Ocean | collected 2017-09-19
GGCAAATCCGAAGTCATAAAACCGTCAATTTTGGCTTGGTGCCCAGCACCAATCGCCGAAGCCCGTTCGGTAAATTCCTCTATCGCTTCACCCGAGGCATCGAGGTCGCCAAGAAGCTCGGCCGCCTCGCCAAACAAGGCCGAAACAAACTGCCGTTCCTCCGCCATAAGCCCAGCATCGCGATGCTCGGACAAAGTGATACCCGTTTCGGAAAGGTCAAGAATGTTCTTGGCTTGATCGCCTATGCGCTCAATCTTCTTAAGCAACAACGTCAACCCAAGCACCGACCCGATGTCAGAGGTGCCATGCACACTCACATGCACCACCAACTCCGAACGCAGGTCCTGCTCTGCTCTATTGATCCGATCATCGGTCTCACGGATGTCGGAGGCAACGCTTTCGGGATCAGTTTTTGTCAACAGCGCCAGCGTGGCGAGATCGAATGAATGCCGCGCATCACCCAACATGGAGACCGACTTGGTGACTACATGATCGAGCCCTGGAGCAGAATCTTTCTTAAAAAATGACAGAACCATTAGACATGGCCTTTCTAGCGCAACAGCGCAACGCCGATCAGCGGAAGAATAATAAACGCAACTACAACGTAGGCGACGGCAATGCTTCGGCGGTCGACCGCTATGTCAGCAAGCTTTTCCGCCGCCAGAACCGGCACGTCGCGAGCTAGCGGAATGACGTAAAGAATTAGGATTCCGGCAATGTTAAAGGTCGTGTGGGTGAGGCCAACAGTGAGTGCTTCGGGGCTCGACGCGGCAAGCGCAGCTAACAGTGCGGTAATTGTCGTGCCGACATTGGCTCCTAATGTCACCGGATAAATGTTGCGAAGCGAAAGCACACCAGCGCCGGCAAGCGGAATAAGAATTGATGTAGTGATACTGGAGGACTGCACCGCCATAGTGATAATCACTCCGAGCAGCATGGCCAATGCCCCGCCACCCTTTCCGAGGACCGAGTTAATCGAGGCTTCAATGCGGGTGGCAATCAGCTTGCGCATGTTCTTAGTAATTAGTGCCAGAGCAATCAAAACAATGACCAGTCCGGTGAGAATCATCAAGACGCCCTTGACGTTGTCGTGCGCCCCCAACCCACCCCACAAATCCTTGAGCCATCCGACTGGCTCTTTCACCCACTTCTTAACCGGACTCTTCCATTCGCTACCGGCCGAGCCAACCAGTCGGGTACTGATGCGCTCGGCGATTCCAGAAATGGTGCCGAAATAGACCTCGATTGGCAGCAGGACTGCTACGGCCAACAGGTTGAAAAAATCGTGCACCGTCGCAGCGGCAAAGGCCCGCCGAAACTCGTTGGACTGGCGCATGTGCCCAAGCGACACCAACGTGTTGGTGACCGTTGTGCCGATATTGGCGCCCATGACCATAGGAACCGCAGCATCGACGCCGAGAACACCCGAGCCGACCATGCCCACGATTACCGCCGTAGAAGCAGACGACGACTGCACCAATACGGTTCCGAGGATGCCGACACAGAGACCAGCTATAGGGTTGGTGACCGCAGAAAACAAACGCTCCTGGGTGTCGGCGCCCATAATCTTGATGCCCGCCTCAAGCGACGATACGCCCACCAAAAACAGGTAAATCAAGAATACGACAAGCGCCGAACGGACCGGCGTGGGCATTGATCGTTCGGACGTTTCAGTGGTAGTCATCCCGAGTCGAGATGCTAGCTGAGGTTTGCCAGTCCGCGCTATTTGCTGGAGCGACCGAGCAGTTAGTACTTGTAGTGCGGTGGCTTGTAGGGACCGCTCTTGTCCATGCCGAGATAATCGGCCTGGTCATCGGTGAGAACAGTGAGACGAATACCGAGAGCATCAATGTGCGCTCGGGCGACCTTCTCATCGAGTTCAGTGGGCAGAACCACAACGGTTTTGGTGTCGTAACTCTCGTGGTTCGAGTGAAGCTCCATCTGAGCCAGAACCTGGTTAGAGAAGCTGCACGACATGACGAAGCTGGGATGACCAGTGGCATTGCCGAGGTTCAACAGGCGACCTTCAGACAACACAATGATCGAGTGTCCATCGGGGAATACGAACTCGTCGACCTGCGGCTTAATGTTGATGCGCTGCACATCGCTCATCGCGAAAATACCTGCCATATCGATCTCGTTGTCGAAGTGACCAATGTTGCCCACGATGGCCTGGTGCTTCATCTTGCCCATGTGCTCGGCCGTGATGACATCCTTATTGCCGGTCGTCGTAATGAAAAAGTCGGCCGTCTCCATGACATCTTCTATGCGAACAACCTGATACCCCTCCATAGCGGCCTGCAAAGCACAGATAGGGTCAATTTCCGTTACCACGACGCGAGCACCTTGGCCACGAAGCGACTGCGCACAGCCCTTACCTACGTCGCCATAGCCACAAACAACAGCGGTCTTGCCACCGATCATGACGTCGGTGGCGCGGTTGATGCCATCCACGAGTGAGTGACGGCAGCCGTAGAGATTGTCGAACTTCGACTTGGTCACCGAGTCATTGACATTGATTGCTGGGAACAGGAGTTCACCATCACGGGCTAACTCGTAAAGGCGATGAACACCCGTTGTGGTCTCTTCAGAAACACCGTTGATGCCGGGAGCGATCCGATGCCAAAACTGGTCGTCGCGGGCATGGATAGTGCGGAGGCGTTCGAGGAATACGCCGTGCTCTTCGGAGTCGCCGTCTTGTGCTTGGGGAACTTCGCCGGCCTTTTCGTACGCGAGACCCTGATGCACAAGCATCGTGGCGTCGCCGCCGTCGTCCAAGATCAAGTTCGGGCCGTTGCCGTCAGGCCAGGTGAACAGCTTCTCGGTAGCCCACCAGTACTCTTCGAGCGTTTCGCCCTTCCAAGCCCAAACAGGGGTACCACAGAGGTTGTCTGGGGTTCCATCGCGGCCAACAGCAATCGCAGCAGCGGCATGGTCCTGGGTAGAGAAAATGTTGCAGGTAACCCAACGAACATCGGCGCCAAGGGCAACCAAAGTCTCGATGAGCACTGCGGTCTGGATGGTCATATGCAACGAACCCGCAATACGAGCGCCAGTCAATGGCTTGGCATCGCCAAACTCGGCGCGCAAGGCCATAAGGCCAGGCATTTCGTGCTCGGCCAGGTCCATCTCTTTGCGACCAAACGCGTGCAGAGATAGATCGGCGACTTTGTAGTCGTCTTGGGTAAGAGCCATGGTACGAACCTCCATAAAAGAATGTGGGCTGGGGTCCTCCGACCCACGTCCATCTGGCCAGCCCACGGCTGACCCTAGCCGGATTACGACGCGACAAATACCCCATTCAAGAAGTGGACGGGGGCCCGGGCGGGACCTTAGGGAAGAAGGTGACGCACTAGCTCTAGGTGTCCCGCAGTCAACGGACCATAAAGGAACGAAGTACCCGACGAATTGGCAGACGTAGCAGCCTCGGAAGCGCCAATTAGTATTTTAGCGATTTCACCCTGACCGGAGTCGTTCCTCAAGCTCGTCAATAGCGGGTGACGGTCCAGGATCAACATTTGCGATGGCAGCAAGCTCCAAGGAAACAGCGTCTCCAAGCATCATCAGGTCAAACATTTGGGCAACGGGGCCCTCGCCTTCGGCATGCACCGGGGTCACACTGGCCACAGAATCACCAACCATCGCGTTCACAGCATCGAAGCCACGCTGCACCAGCGGATGCTCGTGTTCGTGACGAAGCTGAACGAGGCTAAGCAGTTCTCTGGTCCGATCATCGACGCGGCCCCATCCCTCGATCTCGTTGTGTCCGAGGTTGGGGAGGGCCGAACTAAAGGCGGGTAACTTCGCGTTGGCATTGATCTGCGTCTTCCATCGGTCAGCGGCTACCGAGCCGATTCCGCCGCCGCCTTGCATCAGCGGCGCAGTGCCGTCAATGACTTGGGCGATTTCCTTAGCAACGCTGTCGGCCATTACCAGCGCATTACGACGCCGACGTAACTGCTCAACCGCGTGGATCAGCCATTGAGTGGCGCCTCCGAACAAGCCCACATCTTCCAACACAATTAGTGGTCCAACCGCGAGAGACGCGAACGCCGCACGAGGCGACGGCAAGCCGGGGTCGACCGGCACGTGCACCGCACCCCACTCCTTGGCCAACTCCGCCAGTTTTCCGCCCGAGGTTACGGCCACAATTCGACCACCTGTCTCCGCCGCGGCCGTTGCTGCTTCGATGGTCTCCGGGGTATTGCCGGAAAACGACACCGCAAAAACGAGGGTTCGATCATTTACATAGCTCGGCGGGTTGTAGTTCTTTACCGTCACCACCGGCACCGGCATGAACGGTCCAGCCGTAGATGCCACCAGGTCACCTGCGGTGCCGGAGTCACCCACACCAAGCACCAAAATGTTGTCAATTTCTTCCGCCTTGGGAAGACCTTCGAGGTCCTGGGAAGTTTCGACCATGGAGACGATCTGTTCGGGTGTGTGCACCATGGCATCGAACATGCCGTAAGTGTCGAGTCGTTGGTCTGTCATAGCACCATGGTGACAGATGCAGCACTTCAAGCGCACCTTTGCCAACAAGTTCTCTACGGTTCGGTGTTGACACCCACCGTGGTAACGAAGATGAACCCGTCGCCACGTAATCGAACCGCACCCTCTCGGGCCGCCACCCAACCAGCCTGACCGCGTGACAGACGCACGCCGGCATCGTCAACAACTAGCCCACCGATCGATAACACCGTCGCGGGTCCAACGACGGAAATCTCCGGTTCGATCGAAAGATCTATCCGTGTCAACGTGAACTCAGCAACCGGGGAATGATAGGTCCACTGATGCGAAGCATTGTCAGGGCGCTGCACCAACGGTAAGCCGGCGGTGGTGTCGGCCACATCCACAAGCGTGGGTATGTCGACTTTCTTGATGGTCAACCCAGCGCGGATGACGTTGTCGCTGTTGGCCATGACCTCGATTCCGGTGCCAGCCAGATAACTGTGGAGGTTGCCCGCTCCCAAGAACAAGGCCTCTCCCGGTTCAAGTTCGACAAGATTGAGCAATAGCGCTACCAAGACGGCCGGGTCATCGGGATATTGGTCAACAATTTTTTGGAGCCAATGGGCCTCGCGTTCGAATCCGGCGACAGGTTCTTTGAATCGTTCGGCCAAAGCCGCAATAGCTTCCTGAACAGCTATTACTTCTCGTCGCAGAACGCCGCTCAGAACGGCCAACAGTTCGCCCTCCGTCGGCCGGGCCTCCAAGCGGTCGCTTAGCCAAGTCAACTGGGGAAGGGCTAACGCCTCAAGGAAATTCAACGTGGCAGCTATCGGGCGAAAGCCGCTTAGGGCAACAAACGGCGTGAGGGCACAAATGAGCTCTGGCTTGTGGTTGGCATCACTGTAAAGCCGTTCATTAACGTCGGCGAGTGAAGCCGCCTGTTCTTTCGCGAACCCCAAGGTCGCCTGTGACATCGTTGGATGTACCTGCAGCGACAGCGGCGACCGTGCCGCCAAGACCTTTGTCAAGAATGGCAACGATGTTGTTGTGGCGTTACCAAGTTCGCCGTACGGGTCATTGGCAATGACTTCGTCGAGTGCAACCCACTGGCCATCACGGAACACCTGTGAAGGTGCCGAACTGTGGGCACCGATCCACATTTCGGCCTCGGGCCGACCCGATGGCTGGCGCCCTTGCAGCGTGGCGATTGCCGTCGTCGACCCCCATATATAGGGACGAATTTCACAATCAAGTCGATCCATTTGTTCGCCTAGACGCTAAAAGTTGTACTAATGCCGTCGGCCTCAGCCTTCGCCACCAAGCGATCATGTTCGGCGGCATCGACCGTGGTTGCTTCGTCAACCAACATCACAGGAATGTTTCCCTTAACTTCGTAGGATCGGGTGAGACGCGGGTTGTACAAGATGTTCTCATCGGCAAACCACAACAACGGGCCCTTATCTTCGGGGCAGGCAAGAATTTCTAGAAGGCGTGGGTCGAGGGTCATAGCTTCTCCGGATGGGGATGGGTCTTGGCAGTTGATCAGGCTGCGAACCTCGGCGACAAGGACAGTGCCAGCTTCGGCATTGGCAGCTTCAAGATTCAAGCGTAGGAGCGGTTCGGTGTTTGAGGCGCGCAGGTTAAACCACCATGTGTCGCCCTTCACCGTGAGACCATCGAGGTAGTCGTGTTCACAGTGAGCGAAGTGGTCCTTTATGCGCTCAACGACCGCTGCGGCATCATCGACCACCGAGTTGAGTTCGCCGGATTGCCAATAGCGTTCGAAAGGTTTACGCAACTCACTTAGTGGGGCGTCAGATTCGCACACCATTTCGAGCACGATCAGCGCGGCGATAATTCCCGAGTCGGCTCGATAGTTGTCGCGAAAATAGTAGTGACCCGAATGTTCACCGGCAAAAATGGCCCCGGTCTCGGCCATGAGTTGTTTAATGTAGGAATGTCCGACGCGGCTCACCACGGCCGAGCCACCCTCTTCAACAGCGACTTCGCCGACGGCAGCGCTGCAAATAAGATTGTGAATAATGGTTCCACCGGGGTTCTCCCGTAACAAACGGGCTCCGACCATGGCGGTAAGTGTCGATCCGCTAAGGGGTTGCGCAAGTTCGTCGACCACAAAAACTCGATCGGCATCGCCATCGAAAGCCAGGCCAATGTCGGCCCCTACCTCGACCACCCGTTTCATCAAATCCGCCTGATTGGCGATGTCGAGGGGATTAGCTTCATGGTTGGGAAAGTTGCCGTCAAGGTCCTCGTACATAACCTCCAGATCAAACGGCAGATCGGCAAACACCGCCGGGACTACCAATCCGCCCATGCCATTGGCGGTGTCGGCCACCACCTTGAGCGGCCGAAAGCCGGCTGGGTCGACGAAGCTGTGGACATGGGCCACGAACCCATCCAACATGTCGAGATGGCGTTCGGCTCCGGGCACCGCCACGGACGGCGGCGGGTTATGCACCATCGCTTCGATTGCGGCCAAACCGCTCTCAACACCAATCGGAACTGCCGCCGACAAGCACGCTTTGATACCGTTATAACCAGCAGGATTGTGCGACGCCGTAAACATTACCCCCGGTAGATCAAGACTTCCTGAGGCAAAATACACTAGATCTGTGGACGCCAACCCCAGCCACACCACACCAAGACCTTGCTCGATGACGCCATCGGCAAAAGCCCGAGAAAGCTCCACGCCCGAGTCGCGCATATCTCGGCCCAGCACGATCTCGCAGTTTTCTGGCTCTTTCGTTCGAACAAAAGCTGCGTACGCGGCCCCGATCCGACGAACCAGCGGCACCGTCAACTGGTCCGGCACCGTTCCCCGAATGTCGTAGGCCTTAAATACTGCAGCGGTATCGAACACCCCGGCATTTTAACGTCGACTGACCCTAAGCCGCGAAACCGGACGAACCCGGTGCACCGGCACGAGCTAGGCCACCAACAATGCCACCACTGTGACCATGTTGAATCCAACGTGAGTCCAGATGCTTAGCCCAAGTCTCCCAAACCGATGTGCTGCTACACCAACAATCGCGCCGAAAAGGACAAGGGCGGGTAACTGCAAAAGCTGAAAATGGCTTAACCCGAAGACGAATGCTGTCATCAGGATTGCTGCGGTCGAGCCAATCTTGGCGCTCAGTGATTGTTGTACAAGGCCTCGGTAGTAAATCTCTTCCACAATCGGCGCGCCGATTCCAACCACTAGTACCAACAGACCTATGCCCAAGGCGGAGTCGGCCCGGTCCGACAATCCTCGAGCCGCCGCCGATACGTCTTGCTTGCCAAATAGCCAGAAGATTGGCACGTACAAGACCGGAACCAAGAGCAACTGGGTGACCGCTCCCAACAAGAGACCTCGGGGAGCGTCAGAAAGCTGTAGATGTACCCCAAACGTAGCAATCACCGAACGCTTCGATCGCCGTGCCACCAGCCACGCTGATCCCCCTAGTCCTACCCAAAGCGGAATCTGGAGCAGTGCCACCATCCATAGGGGGATTCCTAGGGCCGTACCTGGTTGACCCGAGAGCAGTGTTTGGCCACCGATCCGACCCACGTACGCTCCCGTACCCGCCGAACTTACCGTGTCATATGCCGATGAATCGACCAACACGGCGAATGCCACTCCGCTGAGAAACAAAGCGCTAAGGAACCCCAGTCCGGCGATTAGCAACCCGTCACGATGACCCATGCCGCCAAGGCTAGGCAGACAGGCGCAGTGCCCACCCGCGGTGAGCCCAGCCGATCTATCCATTCACCCTTTTGATGGACCGCCGCGACGACTAACCCGCCCGTCGGGACGTAACATGGTGTCATGTCGACTCCTCCCCCGCCGCCGCCTCCTCCTCCTCCGCCGCCGCCTCCACCCTCAGGAAATCGCCCATCTGCCCGACCTGGATCCAGCGAAGGTGGCGTTCCGCGTTGGGTTATGTATGCGCTTATTGCTGCCGTTCTTGTTGCCGTCCTAAGTGGCTCACTCTTTGACAGCGACAACCGCACCGAGGTCAGCTACGACCAATTTACTGCCGCCGTGATTGCCGGCGAAGTTGCTGAGATAACCGTCGACAATACCAACGGTCGAATTAGCGGACTTCTGACCGATTCCGACGGGGTCGAGGTCGAATTCAAGACGTCGGGACCGCTAGCGCCCAGCGACGCCGACCGGTCGGTGTGGACCGAGAACATTCCGGCCAGTGGCCTCAACTTTGAGACGCCTACGGCGGGCTTTCTTGCCACTTGGCTTCCGTTCATGATCTTCCCCTTGTTCATCGTCGGCATGTTTGTATTCATGCAGCGACGGGCCCAAGGGCAAATGGGCGGGGTTATGAGTGTCGGGCGTTCCAAAGCCAAGACGTACTCCAGTGAAACGCCCGGAACCACCTTCGACGATGTCGCTGGCTACGCCGGGGTGAAGCAGGAGATCACCGAGATCATCGAGTTTCTCAAGCAACCCGACAAATACTCCGAAATTGGGGCCCGCATTCCCAAGGGTGTCCTGCTCGTCGGCCCTCCCGGCACCGGTAAGACCCTTATTGCTCGTGCCGTAGCTGGTGAGGCGGGCGTTCCATTTATGTCTGTCACTGGTTCTGACTTTATGGAAATGTTTGTTGGCGTTGGTGCCAGTCGAGTCCGCGACCTGTTCCAAACGGCCCGCAAAATGGGTCGAGCCATTATCTTCGTCGATGAAATCGACTCCATTGGTCGCAAGCGTGGCGCTGGTCTCGGTGGTGGCCACGACGAACGCGAACAAACCCTCAACCAAATGTTGTCCGAAATGGACGGCTTCGAGGCCACCGAAGGCATCGTGATGATTGCCGCCACGAACCGGCCCGACATTCTCGACCCTGCGCTGTTGCGCCCGGGACGTTTCGACCGTCAAGTAGTCGTTCCTCTGCCAGAACTCTCCGATCGCAAGGACATTCTCAAAGTCCATATCAAGGGCAAGCGTGTCGACGAAAATCTCGACCTCGACATCATTGCCCGTGGAACCCCGGGTATGAGCGGTGCCGATCTCGCCAACCTCGTCAATGAAGCTGCATTGTTCGCGGTGCGAGCAGGCGACCCAATGGTCACCAATGATCATTTCGAATCCGGCCGCGACCGAATCCTCATGGGACAAAAACGCGAATCCATGGTGCTTTCCGATAAGGAAAGAGAGGCGATTGCCTACCACGAGTCTGGCCACGCGCTGTGCGCCGCTATTCTCCCCCACGCGGACCCATTGCATAAGGTCACCATCATCCCGAGCGGCATGGCCCTCGGTGTCACCATGCAACTTCCCGAAGAAGAACGCCACATTTACACTCAGCACTACATCGAGGACCGTCTCACGGTCATGATGGGCGGCCGCATCGCCGAAGACTTGGTGTTTGACGTTGTGTCTACCGGTGCTAGCGACGATCTTGTCCGGGCCACTGAACTCGCCTCCAAAATGGTGCGCGAGTGGGGCATGAGCGACAAGGTTGGCCCCCAAGCATGGGGCAGCCAAGGCGAAGTATTCCTCGGCGACAGCCTGGTGTCGGGCAAGAACTACAGCGAAGAGACTGCGCACAAAATCGACGCAGAGGTCGAACATATCCTGCGTGATGCTCAGCAACGATGCCGAGACCTCTTAACCGAAAACCGGTACGGACTCGATCTGGTGGCTCGTTCACTGCTTGAACACGAGACCATCGACGGCGCGGAAGTAACCCGTCTCATCGAGTTAGCGGTCAAAGATGGCCCTCCATCCGACGACGGAAACGCTGACGACGGTAATGCTGACGATGCTGTGCTCTCGTCTTCCGAGAGCTAGATTCGCCCGTGAGTCAACTGTTGCTCGCTACGGGGCTTGCTCTGGGAGCGCTGGCGATAGCTGCGGTGTTGCAGCGCCGTAAGCCGGCCGCGCCGATGCAAGGCTCTTTCGTTGCGCCGACGCAACTGGATCGTCAAGATTTCGCCTACCCCGAAGCCCCTTGGCTAATCGCCGAGTTCATGGCCGACACCTGCCTGGTGTGCGACGAGGTATGGCAACAAGTCGACGCAATCGATCAAGGTGGCGTCGCCATCGAGAAGCTCGAGGTCAACGAGGCCAAACTCCTTCACGACCGCTACCGCATCGACGGCGTCCCAACCACCGTCTTAGCCGACAGCAACGGCGTGGTGCGCGCTTCCTGGGTAGGTCCGATCCGCCCAGGCGAACTGGCGGACACCGTCAGAACCCTCGTCGCTAGTTAG
>Ga0302134_10001595_pt1 | contig 10662 bp, 8 predicted proteins | sample CB9_SCM_MG_FD_203123 | JGI IMG/M metagenome (GOLD analysis project Ga0302134, IMG submission 203123) | Marine microbial communities from Western Arctic Ocean, Canada - CB9_SCM | ecosystem: Environmental > Aquatic > Marine > Oceanic | place: Canada: Western Arctic Ocean | collected 2017-09-19
TCAGAAAACCACTGCAGCACCTCGCGCGAGCCGGCACCCACCACCCAGGCATCCGCCTCGGTGCCTTTGACGACCTGCCGAATGCGTGATGCCTTCACCCCGGTTTTTAACAGGGGGTTTGGGTGGTGAAAAGGATGATGCCCAGCCACCTTCAGCCTGTGATGAAGATGAGTCATACGTTCCTGCTCTTTGTCTTCGGGAGTGTAGTTCAGGAATGCGATTTTCATCGCCGCGTCGGTCTTCTTGCCGGGCGGCAGTTCGATCCGGCGAGGGATTCCTCGTCCCAGGCTCACCAGCAGCCCCTCCTCCTCGAGTTGCCGCATCGCCGTTTCCACGGTTTTATGGTTGATACCAAGCTCTGTCGCCAGGCGGTTCGCCCCCGGCATCGTCCCGCTCAGACTGCCCTGCAGCATCTCATTTCGCAGATGCGCCGCCACCTGCTCGGAGGCGGAAAGAACGGTTAAGGGATTCATACAATTATCATTACCCCATAGGGGGGAGGGGTCAATACGAATAATACTTTTTAAGTGTGAGTATGGGGCTAGTTTCGAGACGGAACACAAATTCCAGCCCCTCTCTCCTCCCCATTCTAGGGTGTTGGGCGGGCATATCAAAAAGAAAAACTGAACAACCCAAAAAATAAAAATAAAAATGAAAAGACAAATTAAACTAATCACAGCGTTCGCAGCAGCGACGGCAGCGTTCGCGCTTTCGGCCAATGCGGCCAGTATCAGCGTGAACAGCGGTCCTGTTGGCCAAGAAGTCGACGGACAATCGGCTGGCGCGGAAGTAACTTCAACATCTTGGAACGATAAGATGGCGGGTAATTTTGGCGCCACTGACGTCAAGGACGACAGCGGCGCCACGCTGGTCGGCACCACTGTCTCCGTGCAAACTTCATGGACTAATACCTCGGGTTCTGGAACCTCCGACGGCCATCACACCTTGATGAACGGTGGCCTGGACAATGGTGGTGGACCTCAAGGATGGACTATTGAGAACGTCCCATATGCCTCGTATGACGTGTATATCTACTACGATGGCGGCAGTAATGGTAGCCGGGGTGGCTCGATGCAAATCTGGGACTCGGACAACAGCGATGCAGTGCTTGCAGCACAGAGTGGTTACGATACCGCCACCTTCTCTGGCAGCTACCTTCAGGCGACCGGTGACGGGACGGACGGTGCCGGACAAGGACTCGACACAAACTATGTGAAGCTCACTGGTTTAACCGCTTCCAATATTAAGATCCGATCAATTGCCGATCAACTCGGCGGTGGCGACGGGACTAAGCGTGCTCCAATGAACGGCTTCCAGATTGTCGAATCGGTTCCCGAGCCTTCCACCACAGCCCTTCTCGGCCTCGGTGGACTTGCACTGGTTTTCCGTCGTCGTAAGTAATTTCGACCTCGTTCAATATCATATTAAAGTTGGCCCACTCCCCGTCACCGGGGGGTGGGTTTTTTGTTAGTTGATTGGTCATTGGTCACTAGTTGATTAGTTTGCCAATCAACCAGTCAAACCAAGCTGGAAGAATGACCCGCCTTCGCTGAGCTTCGGCGCGGCAGGCGAAGTACCCAAGCACCTAAAGAAATCCGGAGCCCTAAATCCGAAACCAACAAACCCAACGGGTTTGCTCAGACGGCCCCGCAGCATCTCCTTTCGCAGATGCTCCGCCACCTGCTCGACAGCGGAAACAACAGTTAAGGGATCCATACAATTACCATTACCCCATAGGGGGGGAGGGGGCAGTATGGAAAAAACTTTTTATGTATGAGTGAGGGTGTAGTTTCGACTAGTGATACAGATTCCAGCCCCTCTCCTCCCCATCCTGGGGTGTGATCGGTCAGCTTGCTAAATAATAAGAAAAAACCACACACAAAAAAACCTCACAGAACGAACCAACCCAAAAATAAAAATGAATAAACAAACTAAATTAATCACAGCCTTCGCAGCAGCGACGGCAGCGTTCGCGCTTTCGGCCAATGCCTCCTCGATCGGCATCAATATGGGAGCAGATGCCGGTGGCCTGGGCTCACCTGAAGAGGCTATCCAGAACGTGCTGCCGTCCGGCACCTCGGCTGGCGTAGTCCCTCAAACGAATTGGAACAACAAGACGGCTTCCAATCATGCTGCAACGACTGTCACAGACGACACCGGATTCATGCTGGCGACGACTGTCCAAATCAACACTAGCTGGACCAATGGTAATGTTGCCCACGATTTGGCCGACGGCGATCGCATCATGATGAACAGTGGTATCGACAATGGTGGTGGTCCTCAGGGCGCGACTATCGAGGGCATTACCTTCGCACTTTATGACGTTTACGTCTACTACGATGGCGGCAGTGATGATATGCGGGGTGGCTCGTATCAAGTCTGGGACTCGGACAACTCCGATGCAGTGCTTGCAGCACAGAGTGGTTACGATAGCGCCACCTTCGATGGCACCTACATCCAGGCGACCGGTGACGGGACCGACGGTATGGGCGGATCGACCGACACAAACTATGTGAAACTCACTGGTTTAACCGCTTCCAATATTAAGATCCGATCCATTGCCGACCAGCTCGGCGGCGGTGATGTGACTAAGCGTGCTCCAATTAACGGCTTTCAAATTGTTGAAGTCGTTCCCGAGCCTTCCACCACAGCCCTTCTCGGCCTCGGTGGACTCGCACTGATTTTCCGTCGTCGTAAGTAATTACGACCTCGTTTAATTTCATCTAAAAGTTGGCCCACTCCCCGTCACCGGGGGGTGGGTTTTTTGTTGGTTGATTGGTCACTAGTAGATTAGTTTGCCAATCAACCCAAAGGCAGGCTACTTCACACATCCTTCGCTGTGGACAAGACTGCCTCGCCCACTCGGCTATGCTGGTATGCAGCCCTCCTCCTCCGTCGGGCAGAAATGAATTCGTGCGTTGTCCACTCTCCCTATTACCGCCCGCTTCACGGGCCCTAGGGAGGAGGGACACTCCTGTCCCTCGGCAACGCAAGCCCGCAACCCAAGTCTTCTTTCACTTCTTTCGCGGTCAAAAATGAAGTAGCAACCCACCTGTCCTCCCTAGCCTTGGCGAAGGGTGATTAACAGTTGGATATTCGATCTCCAGAAGCAGATGATCCTTTCCGAATAGAACCTAACACAATCTCCGCATGTGTTGCCGAATCGCCCCCAAGCTGCCTGCTCATTGCCGCTTTTCACCTTGCCTGACCACGGCTCACGCGTCAATCTGCTCGCCCATGCCAGTTCCTCCGAACAACTCACCCAAAAAGCAAATTTCTAGCCGTATGCGAGTGCCTGTTTTATCCATGATATCCCTTTGTTTGTCACTCACAGCGTGCAAAGAAAAAGTGACTAAAAAGGAAACAAAAACCGATGCTCCAAACATTGAAGAGACTGGAGCCAGAGTCGATATCTCAAATGACCTGATCCATAGCCAACCCTTTATCACAGACGATCAAGGGATTGAAGGTAGACGCTTAGCCATGCAGCATTGCCAGCGCTGCCATATGTTTGTCGAGCCCGAGGCATTGTCCAAAGCCGTTTGGAAGGACTTTGTATTCCCTCGTATGGGTGCCTTTATGGGCATGCATCATGTCGGTGTTAAAACCAGAATTGATCAAGGGAACCACCCTGCCGAAAAGCAAATGATTCATGATGCTGGAATCTACCTGCCAGGAGCCTTAATGACGTTGAAAGATTGGCAGGTTTTAGTGGCTTATTACATGGGCCGGGCACCCGAAAAGTTAGACAAACCCGCCGATATTGTTTCAATAACACCAAGTTCTGACTTGTTTCAAGAAGCAAGCTTTGGATACAAACAGGACAATCCGAATACGACTTTGGTTCATATTGATGAGGACAGTAAACGTCTCTTTGTTGGAGACATGATCACATCCCAGCTATCCATTTTGGGATCGGACTTAAACCGTTCTCAGAAAATTAAAATGGGGAGTGCTCCCGTGCATGTGCAAATCCAGAATGGTGATCTATGGGTGACAAACATTGGATTTGTTAATCCAAGCGATTTCCCCGCAGGAGAATTGGTCATGTTAAAAGGAGAAGATGGCTATTACGCCAGCAGCGGACAAACCAAATTAACCAAATTACGAAGGCCCACTCATGCATCCTATGCCGATATGAATAAGGATGGATTAACCGATGTAGTGATGTCTGAATATGGCAATCAACTGGGGGCTCTTAATTATTACCAGGCCAAGAAGAATGGAGAATATCAAAAGGTAGAATTGATGAAAGAGCCTGGGAGTATGAGGTCTCACATACGCGACTTTAATAACGATGGCTGGCTTGATGTGGCTGTTGTGCAAGGACAGAATAGGGAAGGCGTGCACATTCATTATAATAATGGCGATGGTAGTTTTACTCCGTCATACGCATTACCTATCCCTCCGCATTATGGCAGTGCCAGTCTCGAGTTTTACGACTTCAATGGCGATGGATATATCGATATCCTAGCTACCAATGGCGACAATGGAGATTACCCGGCTATTTTAAAACCACACCACGGGGTACGGATTTATCTGAACGATGGGAAAAATGCATTTAAAGAAAGTTACTTCTTTCCCATGAATGGCGCCTTTAAGGCATTGGCTGAGGATTTTGATTTAGATGGCGACTTAGACATTGCCGCTATATCCATGTTCCCTGATCTAAACAACCGACCCGAAGAGGGATTTGTCTATTTGGAAAACGACGGTAAACTCAACTTTAAGGCCAGCACCATACAACGAGTGAAAGAGGGAAGGTGGCTGTGCATGGATACGGGGGATCTAGATGGAGATGGTGACAAAGACATTGTGATCGGATCATTCATTCGAGGGCCAAGTGAAGTGCCACCTTCTTTCCTGAAGGCTTGGGAAAAGGGAGCTCTGCCAGGATTGGTATTATGGAACAAAACCAAGTGAAAGTAGGACAAGTTTGTAACTTGTCGGCAACCCATGGAGTCATCAACCCTAGCCCGCCGTATCCACACATCCTGCCGACAAGTTGCAAACTTGTCCTACTTTTTGCAAAACCACCGAAAAAAATCACACCCGGTTACTTACGAGATATCAGCTGCGCGAGAAACGGGTCACGTGCGGTCACCCTACGACTTGTACTGTAGGACTTTTCTGACACAATTTTCTTTGTAATTTTGACGATAATACGACACTCTGAACCCGATGAAAAAACGCGATTCAAGAACTGATCAACCTGCCCAGAGCGTGCCTCGCAGTCGGAGACTGCGTATTACCCTACTGATCGTCGCGGTCGGTCTAGCGATCTACGGAATCAGTCGCTTGACGAGTCCAGACGATCCGAACGCCCTGGCTACGGTCGACATCCCCACGGTAGATACCGCGGATCCACGTGTTCCCACCATGGAGCGTAAGTCATGGCAAGAGATGGACGACCCATCCAAGGACGGCTGGGACACAGAGGTGTTCAACGGTAAAGCGATGAAGCAGTTGAAAACACTGGGCAAGCTGCTGACTCATTCCGACAAAATCGATGCTACCGCCGTTGAAAAACTTGTTGCCGAAAACTTTGCTTGCGGACCACTGCGCCCGACCGGCGTTGCAACGGTGCTTGATGATCAGCATCTTAAGGTCGATCGAACACCGACGGCGCCCACCGCGCGAAATTTTAGGGAGCGCCCAACCTCAGCTTCCGAGCGGCAATTTCAGGGGTCTGCTGGTCTTGTCGAGGTCTTGCGCGCCGCCGTCGAGCCATTTAAGAACGCGACGGGTGTGCGATTCAAGGCCAAGGTGTTCCGTGTTGACGCTACCGCTAATGAGGTTGCGACGCGGCAGTATTTTTCTATCTCCGGCCAAACCGAATCGGGTAAGCTCGAGCAGAATGCGACCTGGGACATCGGTTGGGCACAGGGCACCGCTGGCGGGCCTCCCCGCATGCTGTGGCTCAGCGTGGTGGAATTCGAACAAGTGACCTCGCGCCAGCCAGGCGGAGCCCTCTTTGCTGACTGTACCGAGTCGGTTCTGAGTGGAAACCCAATCTACTCGGACCAATTTCTGCACGGGATGAATCACTGGTTCCAGCGCACCCAAGATCGTAGCCCCTTAGAAATGTTCGGAAATCCAGGACTGGCCGTCGGCGATGTCAACGGCGATGGGCTCGATGACTTCTACGTCTGTCAAGAGGCCGGTTTGCCCAACCGCCTGTTCATCCAGAATTCTGACGGAACCGCGACCGAGCAATCCGCAACCTGGGGCGTCGATTGGCTGCAATCGTCCCGCAGTGCTCTGTTAGTTGACTTGGATAACGACTCAGATCAAGATCTGGTAGTGGCGATCCATGGTGGAGTGGTGGTGGCGGAGAATGACGGCAAAGGACACTTCCGTCTCCACGACGTGCTCGCGACAACCACCGACACGATGTCACTGAGTGCCGTGGACTATGATCTCGATGGGCGACTCGACATCTATGTCTGTGGCTATAATCAGAGCGGGAAGATCAGGAGCGAAGACAGCGGACTAGGCGGATTCAGTGCGGGATTTGTCGTACACGATGCGAACAACGGCGGAAACAATAGCTTGTTTCGCAATCAGATCTCAGCGGGTAGCTGGAAGTTTACCGACGTGACGACAGCGACTGGCTTAAGTAAAAACAACAGTCGTTGGAGTCTGGCCGCGGCGTGGGAAGACTTTGACAACGACGGCGACCAGGACCTCTACGTCGCCAACGATTACGGACGTGATAATTTCTACCGTAACGATCCCGCAACGGGTAAGGGGCGAAGATTCGTCGATATCTCAGACACCGCCAAAGTCGAAGACAGTGCCACAGGCATGTCAATTACTTGGGGTGACTATGACCGCGATGGATGGATGGACGCCTTGGTCAGTAATATGTGGTCGTCGGCAGGCAATCGGATCGCCTACCAGAGCCAATTTTTGGAAGAATCGACGCCTGAGCATCGACGTCGAATCCAACGCTTAGCGCGCGGGAATACCCTGCTGAAGAATCAAGGCAACGGGTCTTTCTCCGATCAAAGCAGCCCGGCAGGCATTGAAATGGGACGCTGGGCCTGGGGGTCACGTTTCGTTGATATCAACAACGACGGCTGGGAGGATTTAATCGTATCGAACGGTTACATCACGACGGAAGACACCGGCGATTTGTGAAGTTTCTGGTGGCGACAGGTCGTGTCGCAAGGAAGAGCAGATAGTCAGGCCGCTACCGGCAGAAATTTGGGGCGCTCGGGGCGTGAACTGGGCCGAATGATCGTTGAAGGACGTTCATTCAGCAGCAATGAGCGGAACTGTGTCTTCCTCAATACGGGGGCGGCCGCCGCCGCGAAGGGACGGTTCGCAAACATCTCAGCGGTCAGTGGATTGGATTACCCCGACGATGCCCGGGCCGTGGCTCTGGTCGACTGGGATCACGACGGCGATCAGGACATGTGGGTTTCCAACCGCAACGCTCCGCGACTGCGCCTGATGCGCAACGATGCGCCGCGCACAAATCACTTCCTAGCACTGCGCCTGGAAGGTAATGGGGAAACGACCAGTCGCGACGCCATCGGCGCCCGAGTGGAAGTGGTATTAAAAAATCTGCAACCCGCAACTGCAGATCAGCCCAAATCGATCAAGTCACTCCGGGCGGGAGAAGGTTTCCTAGCACAGTCTAGCAAGTGGCTCCATTTCGGGCTGGGCGCGGCCAAAGCCATCGACAAAGTGATCGTCCATTGGCCGGGCGGAGAGGCAGAGCAGTTTACCGGCGTCGATGTCGACCATCGCTACCGCTTAACCCAAGGCACGGGAAAGCCGCAGGATGTCACGGCACCGAGTCGCAAGACAAAGCTCGTTCCTTCAATCCAGAAAGTGAAGTCTTCCTCTCAGGTTGCAAGAATTCCATTGGTGGAGTTGCTGCCAGCTCCGAAAACTCCGTACACAGACTTCGACGGTAAAAAACACGATCTCAAAACGAAATCGGGACGCTTGTTACTGGTGAACTTATGGGCCAGCTGGTGCGCACCCTGCCAGGTCGAACTGAAAGAGTTCTCGCATCGCTATGATGAGTTACAGGCCAAGGGAATCGACGTTCTTGCGCTTTCCGTCGATGGGCTCGGTCAACCGTCGACGAGGGCAGATGCAGCACGACTGGTTGCCAGTCGAAAATTTCCGTTTTCCACAGGCGAGGCGACGGAAGCGCTGGTGAATGATTTCCAGCAACTGCACAATCTCCATATCCCTTTGAATAGCAAGTTGCCTCTGCCATCGAGTTTTCTGATTGACCGGCAGGGACGACTGGCCGTGATCTACAAGGGTCCCGTGTCCGTCGATACGCTTCTGGAGGATATCAACCACAGCGAGGGGGATCGCTTCCAGCGACTCGTGCGATCAGCACCGCTCAGTGGAGAGCCTATCCGACACCCGAAGGTGGAGCAGGCTGCAGTCAAGGCGTCCGTCGCATTGCAAGTGCAGTTTGGCCTGGGTCTGCAGAACTCTGGTGACACCGCACAAGCAGCGCGGCTCTACACTGAGGCACTCAAATTAGATCCAAAAAATTCTTCAGCGCACCACTTTCTGGGGTTAATTCGGCATAATCAAGGAAGGGAAGCAGAGGCCATCAAGCACCTTAGTGCGGCCGTGCGGATCAAGCCAGATTACGACTTGGCACACAACAGCTTCGGGATTGCGCTGCTCGGAAAAGGTGAAACGGACCAAGCCATCAAGCACTTCCGATTAGCCCTGAAGTTTCAGCCTGGTTACGCTGCCGCACACAACAGCCTAGGCGTCGTGTTTCACCGGCAAAAAAAATACGTCGGCGCAATCGAGCATTTCCATCAGGCGCTGCGCAGCGAGCCCAGTTGGAAGTCCACGCACAAAAACCTAGGACTCAGTCTGCAGGGGCTCGCCACCAGTCTTCTTGGTCAACCATTCCGCGTACAAAACGGGCACCCCGATCACGCAACCATGCACGCTGCTTTGGGAAATGCGCTCCGCGATCGAGCCGATATCCTAGGAGCAGCACGTCACTATCAATGGGCATTGAACCTAAACCCAGATCTTCCCCCGGCCCTGAACAATTTGGCATGGATACGGGCGACTGATCGCAGTGCAGAACTGCGTGATGGAGCACAGGCTGTTAAGCTGGCCGAGCGATGTTGCAAGCTGTCGAACTATCAGATGAACGGCACCCTCGACACTTTGGCCGCAGCTTACGCGGAAGTGGGCCGTTTTGACGACGCGATCCGCTGGCAACTCAAGGCGATTGAACTTGCTGGTAAGGCTGACACGTCCGAACTCATTAAGCAGCTGGAATCTTACAAAGCCGGCAAACCCTTGCGGAAATAGTTTTAGGACGTTTGTTTAACGCAATCATAGAGAAAGGGGGAGAGCCCTGAGGAAGAGCTCTTCTCGCAAGCGAGCGGAAACCTGGCCAGGAAAGGGTCACCTTGAAGTCGAAGTTTTTGTGTTTTTATGTTTTTATGTTTTGCGAGCAATGCGGCGGTGGTAGTTTGAGTTTCGAACGACTCTGTTTTTCTCACAAGTGGGAACGAACTGAGTAGGTCGCAACACACACAAAACAAACCCAAAAGTCTGATGAAAAAACAAAAATTAATCGCAGCCGTGACAGTGGCACTCGTCATCACGGGTCATGCAGCGACTATTACAGTAAATACTGTCGCCCCAACCGTAGACGGCCTGGATGAAGCCAACCTAACGACAATCACCGGACGCTTAAAGTGGTTCCATGACATCGAACATGATGCTGGGCAGACGTTTCTGCCCGGTGCGGATGCTGTGCTTACAAGTTTTACTATCCAGTTAGATTCTAAGAATGACAATGACGATGATCCAAATGAATGGGTCAATGTAAGACTTGGAACCATTACCAGACCACTGGGCATATTCACGTTTACCGAAATCTACGCCGAAGCTGCCTATTTGACTGAGGATTGGGCCGCACAGGATTATATCTCCTTCAATCTGGATACGCCGCAGGCGCTGTCTGGTGGCGTCGAATATGCAGTCATCACCGATGCCCAAAATATGGGTAATTGGAATGGTCCTGGCATTCCCTATATCGGGCTCACGGGTAATACCTACGCAGATGGAAATGCTATTGGCCGAGGCGGCCCGCGAGGTGATGACATCGTGTTTCACGCTAACCTCGAAGTAGAAATCATTCCAGAGCCCACCACCACCGCCCTTCTCGGCCTTGGTGGACTCGCACTGATTCTCCGTCGCCGTAAGTAATTTCGACGTCGTTCAATATTCTATTAAAGTTGGCCCTCTCCCCGTCACCGGGGGGTGGGTTTTGTGTTGGTTGATTCGTCACTGGTTGACTAGCTGATTAGTTTGCCAATCAATCCAAAGGCAGGCTACTTCACACATCCTCCGCTGTGGACAAGAGTGTCCACTCTCCCTATCTTTAAACCCGCTTCGCGGGTCTAAGGAGGAGAGACACTCCTGTCCCTCGGCAACACAAGCCGGAGAATAGTGCATGCGCAGTTTGACAAATCAGGATGTGAATTCATCATTCTACATTCGAGCGCAGCGACATCCCCAAGTCTTCCTTTCGCGCATTCCGTCCTTTTTCGTGGTAAAAAAAAGAAGTAGCAACCCACTAGATGGCGAGCTCCTTTTCGTTGATCATGTGTTCTCAGGGCTGAGGGTTTTTAGATAGACGGGGAG
>Ga0302134_10001600_pt1 | contig 10643 bp, 8 predicted proteins | sample CB9_SCM_MG_FD_203123 | JGI IMG/M metagenome (GOLD analysis project Ga0302134, IMG submission 203123) | Marine microbial communities from Western Arctic Ocean, Canada - CB9_SCM | ecosystem: Environmental > Aquatic > Marine > Oceanic | place: Canada: Western Arctic Ocean | collected 2017-09-19
TAAGTGAGAAAATTCGCGTTGAGTCTTAGATGCATCACTCTCTAAACCAGCCATGCCCATCATCCCTTGAATCTCGATGTTTGGCAGGACCGAAACTTCTTCCAGGACAGATTCCAAATCGGTCGGTTTAAAACCATACTTATTTTCATCACCGGAAATATTTACTTCTATCAACACTCGTGTGACAATCCCCTGTTTGACTGACTCAGCGGAGACTGAATTAATAAGGCGTAAACTGTCGCCGGCGTGTAGTAAATCTATACAGGGAAGGGTTCGTCGCACCTTATTTCTCTGCAAATGCCCAATGTGATGAAAACGAACGTCTAGTGCAGCCAGATCGAAAGCTTTGGACCACAGCACTTGCGGGCGATTTTCACCAATCTCTCCACATCCTGCTTGGACAACATCTGCTGTTATATCACTGCCAAAATACTTGCAGACTGCTACCAATTTAACCGCGGCAGCCGTTCGACCGCTAGCCTCCGCGCTCGTCTCAATCCTTTCACGGATTCCTGCTAAATTAGTTTCAATGATCTTTACCGTATCAACCACTTCAGTTCTCCCGACCGTTAACAACTCAATTCTAACGTTGACTTTACCTATTTGATACCGCGACTTGAATTCGACTTACGAACACTAACCCAAATAGGCTTTTATCAACGGTTGTGCTGAGCCTCCCTTGTACCAACAACGAATGACTATAATCTACCAATACCAAAAGGTCGAGTTTTTAATGGTAGATTTTACCAGTCGCAGCACCCTTTCGGCGACATACAAGCCAAGTGTAGAATTGACCCGTCAACCTCCTTAGCAACTCATTATCTAAACCCGCGGGTATATGTCACAACTACCGATTTCAGCGACTAACTCGCCATTGGAATTAACGGGCCACCAATTCCGGCAGGAACTCTCGCGGGCAATTGACCAACTTGTGCCCTATCTCGACGGGCTATCCGACGCGGACGCTTGGACCCCACACGATTCACCAAGTGCCGATATTACACCCCGTGAACCAGCATTAGGGCCACCGAGTTCGTTTGTGGACGTTCTCGATGATCTCTTTCAGCGTCGAATCCACCCGAGTTTCAGTCCAGCCTCCGGAGGGTATCTAGCGTATGTTCCCGGAGGCGGAATTCCTCATTCGGCTATCGCAGACTTAATTTCCGGCATCATCAACAAATATGTTACCGTTTGGTCCGTCGCCCCCGGTTTAGCTAATATCGAGGCGGACGTCATCTCTTGGTTCAATGATCTGATTGGATTCCCCGCAGGAAGTGGTGGTTACCTAACGACCGGCGGTTCGATGGCCAACTGGTCTGCTATCGTCACGGCACGCCGAGTTCGTCTAGGGGACGATTTTAGCAAAGCAATAATTTATACATCGGATCAATCTCATCACAGCATTATCAAAGCCGCCGTCCTCGCCGGCTTTCCTGAAGCCAACGTCCATTTGATTCCTTGTGACACCACACATCGCATTAACCTCCTGGCACTCAAGTCAACGATGACAGCGGATCGAGAGGCGGGTCTGACCCCTTTCTTGATAACGGGACACGCCGGTACGACCAACACGGGAGCGGTTGACCCACTTGACGATCTAGCGACGATTGCTCAGCAGGAACAGCTGTGGTTTCACATCGATGCAGCTTATGGCGGATTTTTCTGCTTGACCGATCGAGGTCGACAAGCACTTCGTGGAATACACCGCGCAGACTCGATTACTCTGGATCCCCACAAAGGTCTTTTTCTACCTTACGGCACGGGATGTCTCTTGGTACGCGAACAAGCGACACTTCGGCAATCACATCAAGTCGACGCGGCTTACCTCCCGCCGTTCCAAGACGATGCCGATCATGTTGATTTCTGTGGGATTTCGCCAGAACTATCACGCGATTTTCGCGCGCTTCGAATTTGGTTACCGCTGAAGTTATTTGGCTGGGACACCTTCAAGCTATACCTCGAACAAAAACTCGATCTGTGTTCGCAGGCCCTTGAATCTGTAAAGTTATTAGATCACATTGAGATCATGTCGCATCCAGAACTAAGTACGTTAGCTTTTCGCTTAGCACCCTCTGATTTCCCAGCGGACAACGATTCGCTAAACTCACTGAATCGCGACTTTCTGGCACGAATCAACGCACAACGCAAGGTTTTTTTGTCAGCCACAACGATCGACGGTGATTTTCTGATAAGAATTTGTGTCTTGGGTTTTCGGACGCATGAAAGGCACATTACACAATGCATCGCCGCTATTAAAAACAACATTTCCCCCACTATTGAAAATTACAAATCGATCGATTGACGCCCGTGGTTGTTGTACAATGATAAATTGATACAACACGTTATTCGCGTCGCCACGTAACCCCCTAAATGATTTACTCGGAGTACTCGACATGCCCAATATCCCGCAATCTCCCGTGAAACGTCGTTGGTTTCAGGCCATAGGGCCTGGGCTAATCACAGCCTGCGTTGTCATCGGTCCCGGTAGTATCCTCACAAGTAGTAAAGTTGGCGCGAACGAAGGATATTCCATGTTGTGGGTCGTCATCACAGCTTGCGTTTTCATGATGTTCTATATGCAAATGGGTGCAAGACTAGGAGTCGTCTCGAAGGAATCGCCCGGAGAGATCCTAACTCGGAAAGCGGGACGTTGGTTAGCGGTTCTTGTTGGTGTTGCTGTGTTTTTCATTTCAACCGCATTTCAATTCGGGAATAACCTTGGCGTTCAATCCGCCTTTGACGTATTTCTATCCACCAACTGGGCAATCGCGTTAGTTATTGGTTTTAACGCTTTGTCTATTTCATTCTTGTTCTTCTTTAAAAACTTCTACCAGGCACTCGAAAAACTGATGATGTGCTTTGTAGGCTTGATGCTTACTTGTTTTGCTATAAACTTGATATTTGCCGGACCAGAATTAATTGGTTTTTTTAGAGGACTGTTGCCGACGACGGGCGCATTCAAGAACATGGAAGTACTCGGGCTTGTTGGCACAACGTTTGTTGTCGCCGCCGCCTACTTTCAAGCTTACCTAGCCAAACAAAAAGGTTGGTCAGCAACGGAATTAAACACCGTGGTCATTGACGCCCGTGTTGGCTCTGTCATTATGGCCGTGATTACTATTATGCTGATGTCCACCGCCGCCGCCGTGCTCGCAGGCCAAGACTTAAAAAATGTCGAACAAGTGGCCGCGGCACTGGAACCTGCGTTTGGTAGTAAAGGTAAAATACTGTTTTGTGTTGGACTGTTTTCAGCCGCCTACTCGTCATTCTTAGTTAATTCGATGATTGCGGGATTTATTCTTTCTGATGGTTTAGGTTTGGGATCCACTGCAGACAGCAGGGGTCCAAAGATACTTACCACAGTGGTCCTGCTTACTGGGATGATCGTCGCGTTACTCGTAAAGGCTGCCGGTATGAGCGCCGTGCCTGCGGTCGTTGCTGCTCAAGCCGTAACCGTTATCGCAGGCCCGCTTATTGCAGGCGTACTCTTATGGCTGACGAATTCCCGCGATGTGATGGGCGAACGCACAAACGGTCTATTAACTAACATATTTGGTGCAATCGGTTTCCTCTTGTTACTTGCAATTGCAACATACGTCGCCACAGTAAAGGTACCCGCGGGCCTTAAAAAGATGCGTCAGAACAATACCGTCTCGATCCAAGATATTCGGTGCGATTTATCCATTGTCAGTACGCTGCTCAACACATCTGCCCTAACCAATTACCTACCACTTTCGGAAAAACACGTGTCATGACTGCCCTTATTGAAGATGAACTACTGATACTCAGCGAACGATTGCTACAAGCGATTGATTCCAAGGACTGGGAAACGTATACCCGACTTTGCGATGATTCGTTGACTGCCTATGAACCTGAGGCGTTAGGACAACTCGTCGAAGGGCTACCATTCCACTATTTTTATCTCAATCGAACTACGGGCTCCGCAAGTCAATCCACGATTTGTTCGCCAAGCATTCGAATGCTAGGTGAACATGCCGCGTGTATAACATACGTTCGGTTAGTACAAGCCGTCGACGCGGACGCCCATGATACTGTTGGAAGTTATGAAGAAACACGTATCTGGGAAAAACAGGACGACCATTGGAAACACGTACATTTCCACCGCTCATTTGTAGGAAGCGTCGAACTGGGCTAAGCTTTTCTTTATTTCGATCCCGATGAAGTCGAATCCCATTTTTTATCTTTTTAACAATTAAATTGGTCTTTTTATGACGTGTTATCTAATCTCCGGTGCAACCGGTTTCGTAGGCACCAACTTTCTGCTTAATTTAACGAGCGAGGACCAATTCCGAGTTCTTTCTCGTAATTCAGCGAAGGCTGCCAAACAATGCAAATCCCTTGCCTGTCCAGCGGATTTTTTAGGAGCCGTTGATTGGGATCCCACGACTGACAGTCCTCCGCCTCAGGCCTTTGATACAGTCGACACGCTAGTTAACTTCAGCGGTGAATCCGTTGCTGCAGGGCGATGGACTGACTTAAAAAAGAAACGAATCTACGATAGTCGCGTAAAGGGCACACAGCACCTGACCAACTTTTTGCTTCAAGCGCCGCACAATGTCAAGACATTTATGTCATGTTCCGCAGTAGGCTATTATGGTTTTCCTGGTGAGGATGAACTGACAGAATTGAGCACACCCGGTTCGGATTTTCTATCTACCGTTGTGCAAGCTTGGGAAGCGCCGTTAACTGAACTAGAACACACTGACATCCGCGTGATCACCACGCGACTGGGTGTGCCGTTGGGCCTTGATGGTGGCGCATTGCCACAGATGGTCCGGCCATTTAAAATGTTCGTTGGCGGGCGAATTGGCTCAGGGGAGCAATGGGTTCCATGGATTCATATTAACGACTGCATAGCGGCACTCGCCTTCCTAATCGATGATACAAGCTGTTCTGGAATTTATAACATAGTCGCACCTCAACCGGCCACCAACAATCAAATCACTGCGGCTATCGCAAAATCGATTCATCGGCCTGCTATGTTTCCGGTACCTGCATTTGCGTTGAACATACTACTAGGCGCGTTTTCAGAGGTGTTATTGAAATCGCAAAAGGTTATTCCTCAGCGTTTAAATGAAGCGTCATTTAAATTCACACATGCCACTATCGAGACCGCAATCTCAAACCTGCTATCGCCAAACAAATGAGCTCTAGCTACATATCCAAAACTAGACGCTGGAACCGTCTTAATAAATCGATCGTCAATTGCAAGCAGTGTCCCCGATTAATCGAACACATTCAGGAGATCGCTAAAACTAAACGACGGGCGTTTATTGGTGAGCAATACTGGGGTAAGCCAGTCGCCAATTTTGGAGATGCACGAGCAGAGTTACTAATTATAGGCTTGGCACCAGGTGCACACGGAGCCAATCGTACCGGTCGTATTTTTACTGGCGACCGTAGTGGTGATTGGCTGTATGGGGCTCTGTATCTGTCCGGATTCGCCAATCAACGTGAATCAACAAGCACCAACGATGGACTGAAGTTAATTAATTGCGCGATTACAAATGTTTGCCATTGCGCGCCGCCCTTGAACAAACCTACCCGCGAGGAGGTACAACATTGTCAGCCCTGGCTAACTGAGTTGGTGGCAATTCTACCGGTGAAAGTCTTTTTAGCGTTTGGTCAAATCGCTTGGCGCGCCACTATTGATTATTTCCGCCATAGCGATCTTTACGAAGGCTCCATACCAAAATTCAGCCACGGTGCTACTTTTCAACTACCCGACGGTCGCGTATTACTAGGAAGTTATCATCCAAGCCAACAAAACACGTTTACCGGTCGCCTGACGCGGCCGATGTTCAATCGCATCTTCAAAAAGGCGAATGTTTTGCTCGGGAATATTCATTAGGTGCAGACAACAGTGTTCAGGCGGTTGATTGGGTGTCTGTCACTTTTTAGTAAGTGTCGCTTCGAACTGCGGTCTACATCCTTAACGTTGGCTGCCCTCCCCACCTACGCTCTGATTTTCACCGGAGATGGAGCAACACCTTTACCAGTTACAGCCTAGTTGCAACGCACTCGTACCAGACGACTATTTAATTGATTGGCCCAATACCGCCAACCCTTTACTTACTAATCGCAAAATCGCCACGGACGTCCCGCCACATACAATGAATGTGACTCGCCGGATTCCCGGCTGCATCCGGTTGGGTGTTTACAAATTCAATTTCGAATGTTGGTCCCTGAATTCGATAGTAGTGTCCAATGCCCGGTTTTGTAGCGCCGGCCCAAGCGAAATACACGTTGTTCCATTTGCCATCAACAATATCAGCCATTCGTTCTTGCATTATCGCCGGTGCCATTGTTGCGGCATAAAGCTGAATAATCTTGCGAAGTTGTTTACGTTGTTCCTCATTCAAATCGGACCAGGCAATTCCAATGGGATCACTCGGCGGCACCTGCGCGGCGCCAGCACTGCGCACTTCGCGTGGGGCCTGTTCGTCAACAATTGCAATCTTGGCTTGCTCAGTGTCGAGCATCTTCACAAGTTCAAAAGCAAAACTTTCTTCTTTTCCCAACACGCGAGTGCCCGCTTTAACCTTACCCACTGTGGTTTTCACGATAGTCGGATTGGCACAAAGAACTTGAGGTGTGGACGAAATAACCTTGCTATCTTCGATAACAAAATTCAACGACAAATGATGGCCTTCGATACTAAGGCCCCACATCCCCTTCTCTCCTGGCTCGCCAAACAACGTGTAGTAGTATCTTAAAGTATCACGAGCAAACTTCCCTGGATTTTCTTTTTCCAAATCATGCAAAACTGATTCGAGTGCCATAATCTGCCGCACCTTGCGATGGCCTAAAACACTCAAGCCCGCCTTCAACACAGCACCAGCAGCTATCTTCTGCGGTTTCGTCATATCACGAACCATTAGTCCCTTGCGTTCAGCCTTAGGGATAAAGTGCCAATCGACCCGTCTTACATCATCATAGGCCAGTACCGCTACCTTGCTCTGTTCAGCAGTCAAAGTATCTTGAAACGCAATCGCCGCCGTTACCAACGCCTCTCCCGCTGGAGCAGAAGTTTTTTGCATACCCAACCCTGCAAACATGGTGATCACAAAAGTCAGACTAACTACACTATGTTGCATTCTTGTCATTTGGTCCCTGACCCTACTGCGTTGTTGAACGCGCGATGTATAATAAACAAAACGATTAACTGCATATCAATATAGTCCACGCTATCGTTAGTTTCTACCTACCTGTAAATTCTCCTGGCTAGTATTCTCGTGCTCAACTCCAATTCCATCGTAAAATGCCCTCGGTTTAGAATCGTAATCGTTCACTGTTACACTATGCTAGGCGTGGTCCTACTTGCCGCTTGTGACGTACCATCGTCTGATTCGCGATCGTCCCCATCGATACCGAATCAGAAATCCGTAATCCAAGTCATTAACGAAACCCTCCGCAATCCCGCGGCAACCACTCTACATTTGGACGGACCTAGGGTCACCGATCAGGACCTGCTGTTACTCACCGACAATAGGCAGATCACTAGCATTCTCATTGAAAACAGCGATATTACCGACAAAGGACTTTCACCTCTTTCGTCCATGCCTAATTTAATTCAACTGCGAATTCGATCACCTTTAACCGATCTAGCTATTACGTCGATCATCAACATGAAATCCCTGCAATTTCTAAATTTGCCCCAGGCCGATTTTACGGACGAAGGAATTCAGTCTTTATCCGACCATCCCAACATTCAGTTACTGCGAATCGGTGGTAGACGTTTGTCCAACAAGTCGCTTGAATTCATAGCGACAATGTCATCGTTATCATTTCTGCATTTGATCAACGTCCCGATTGATGATCAAGGCTTAGCAGCGTTCTACGGCACGCAGAACCTACAATCACTATACCTCGACGACACCGATGTTACGGACGCAGGTCTTGTTAAACTACTCGAAAGACTTCCAAATTTACACCTGCACATAAATCAAAATCACATTGACCGTGATCCCAACAAACACACCCACTAAGATTCAGTCGAAATGGATGTGATCTGAATCAGTAGGCAACTTTCAGCACATCGTACAACTCGGATGCTGCCGCCATATCCTCGGGCCGATTTTGAACCGAGAATATGTTAATTAGATTTGCCAAAATCCGCGCCACCCATTGGCGGTGCGTGGCGAATTCAGACACCGCTAAATCAGCCAGTTCTTGGCTCGCCGTTATATTCATAATGCGGGCACTGACCTCGTCCGCGCTCAGTAATGCTCCGCCGTTGAAACAATCTATGATCATCCGTTCGTTTTTTAAATCCAAACGCACCAAAAAATGACCCGGTGCATTTATGCCAACCACTTTTAACCCACAGCGTTCCGCAACCAATTTATATATCAACGACAACGTAATCGGGATACCACGTTTACACTCCAACACGTTCGGCAAAAAACTATTACTCGGATCAAAGAAATTCTCGGTATCCCCCCGAAAACCAAGCTCAGAAAAAAGAACCTGATGTAGGTGTGCCGTCAGCGCACGATTACTGCCGCTAGCAACTCGAGAGATGATTTGATTTGCTATGGCGTCCAGTTCCAAAGACACGAACTGCGGGGAAACCTGCGGGTCAAAATGCATGGCTATCGCTGTCACGGCATTACAAAGACCGTCGTTTGTTTCGATCTGGGCGAGTTGCGAAACGAACAAGTCGAAGGCGATCTGGTTGCAGTAAAGCGGGCTTTTCATCGCGGCGTCCCTCGCTATTGCACAACACGCTGTAAGTCAAATATTTGCGCTATCATTTCTTATGAACTCGATACTAAACTTACATTATTTCCCCGGCAAAAGTCAAATATACTTACCGAAAACTCTAGCGGTTACAAATGACACTCGCAGCGCTCCCATGAAAATACTATACTTACGGAACAGCGACCTGTTATTGGGCACGATCATTTTTTCGTCTCTAACGTCAACGTTTTTCTAGATATTTACTGCCTCCGTACCGGTTAACTCGATGCCAGCTGACTTCAATGATGATTCCAAGGAACAAGTTCGTCAACTAACAGACATTGTTGATTTGACTGGGCAAAGTATTCATTTGCTAAAGCGTGGGCGGATCTACGTCGGATTGTGCCCGTGGCACGATGATGAACGCCCTAGCATGCAAGTTGACCCTCAACGCCAAACTTGGAAATGCTGGGTGTGTGATATCGGCGGTGATATTTTCAGTTTCGTAATGCAACGTGAAGGTGTTGATTTCCGAGCCGCACTTGAAATTCTTGCCGAGACAGCGGGCGTACAACTTTCTGGTCCCCGCCGTGACGACATCATGCCTGGTTCGGCCAATGATAAAAAGACCCTCTATGCCGCTGCCGCTTGGGCTAAGAACATCTTTCACCGTTACCTCTTACATCATGCCGACGCGCAAATCGCTAGAGACTATTTCGCACAACGTGGTATCACTCAAGAGAGTCTCACAACGTACCAAGTCGGTTTTGCGCCAAATCGCTGGGACTTCCTGGCTAACCAAATATCCGACTCTCCCTATTCCCCTGAAGTACTCAAAGCGGTTGCCTTGCTCGGGCACAGTACGGATCGGAATAGCTACTACGATTTTTTCCGGGGACGAGTGCTTTTCCCGATTCACGATACCCAAAATCGCACTGTCGCGTTTGGGGGGCGCATACTACCTCAATTCGCTGATGACCGCGCTGCAAAATACGTCAATTCACCTGAGACGCTCATATTTTCAAAAAGCGAACAGCTCTACGGCATTGATATTTCGCTCGATGCGATACGCAAGGGAGGTAAGGCTCTCGTAATGGAGGGATATACCGACGTAATCGTGGCAAACCAATATGGCGTTACCAATGTAGTAGCCGTACTCGGTACAGCGATTAACGATATCCACGTGCAACACTTAAAACGAATCGCTCAGGAAGTAACGCTCGTACTCGATGGTGATGACGCTGGTCGTCGACGTGCGAACGAGGTCTTACAACATTTTGTTAAAGGGCATCTCGATCTGCGCATATTGACACTTCCCAATGGTCTCGATCCATGTGACTATCTTCAGACTCACGGCACCGAGTCCTTTTTTGAATTGGTTGGGACGTCAGTCGATGCGTTACAGCACAAAGTAAATATAGAGTTATTGGGCATAAACCCAGCGGTTGACACTCATAAAAGCGCACTCGCCATCCACAATATTCTATCAACACTGGCCATGGTTCCCCGCGACCAAACAATTTCCGATGTTGACTACAGACGTCGTGAACAACTAATTTTAGGACGCCTCGGACGTTCCTTTTCCTTACCAGCAGATGACTTGCGACAACAACTTAGCACTATTCGCCGAGACGGTGAGTCGCGGAACTCAGGCGAAACGCCTGAAAAGACGACTCCAGACACGTCTCGCCCTGATGTTTTAGATGCCACTGAGGCAGAAATTCTTGAATTACTTGTCTCCCATCCAGAATTAACTCCCGGTGCAGTGCGTAGTTTTGACCCCTTTCTGTTCCGCTCAGCCAACTTGCGAAGTATTTTTGAATTCCTAGCGGAGTCTGTAAATCAGGGAGATGAAATATCTTTTGACCAATTATTATTGAAAATAGATGACCCAACCCTCAAATTCGTATTGGTTCAGGCAGAAGAAAACGCTAAAAACA
>Ga0302134_10001601_pt1 | contig 10640 bp, 11 predicted proteins | sample CB9_SCM_MG_FD_203123 | JGI IMG/M metagenome (GOLD analysis project Ga0302134, IMG submission 203123) | Marine microbial communities from Western Arctic Ocean, Canada - CB9_SCM | ecosystem: Environmental > Aquatic > Marine > Oceanic | place: Canada: Western Arctic Ocean | collected 2017-09-19
AATATTGCCACATTCGGGGGGGGGGGCAGGATGCGTGCCAAGTCGCGATTAATTTCCGGTATTATCCACGGTGGATCGATCCGGTAAGTCGCGAAAAACCAATAAGTATACAACCAACAACCAAATAATACATTATGAAACTAAACCAAAAAATTAAAACAACCATGTCCCTCGCTGCGGCGATGGGAACCCTCGGCCTTTTCGCCGCCCCGCTCCAAGCTGCCACAGTAGTCGGCGTTACGATTGAGGATGTGTCATCGGAATTCGGTGATCGCCTCGCGGTCGATACGATTAACGGCGCAGGATTTGACGAAGCCAATGGTTTCCACAGTACTGCTAGTGGCGAGATGTGGTTGAGCGTAGGCGAGTTTTCCGGTGGCACAGACCCACTCCCCGCGCATATCACCTATGACCTTGAGGGCAACTACGACCTGAGCTCGCTCAAGATATGGAACTACAATGAAGCGCTCACGGCCGGGGCGGAAGGTTTGGAAGTTTGGGTGGCCTCCAGCGTCGGAGGCTCTTTCACATTGATCAGTAACGAGGTCTTAGCCATAGCGACCGGAAGTACCACCATCGATTTTGGGCATTTCGTTGATCTGAGCAGTTTTGCCGCGGCGGACAATGTGCGTCTGGTGCGGTTCAATATCACCTCGAACCAGGGCTTCGGCTCCGACCTCGTCGGTCTCAGTGAAGTGCGGTTCGACGGCGCCGCCGTCCCCGAGCCCACCACCGCCGCCCTGCTCGGCCTTGGTGGACTCTCCCTCATCCGCCGCCGCCGTAAATAACGGCTATGGCGCGACAGGTCCTCCGTCGCCGCAAATAACCCGGCCTCGGAAAACCAACCATCCTTCCAACCCCACTCCCGATCACACGGGGCGTGGGGTTTTTCTGTGGCCGGGGCTTCCAGCCCCGTAGCCCAACCGACTTGCCACGAAATTTGAATATCCAACAGCCAACCATCCTTCGCCAAGGCTACGGCACGGCACGGCAAGGAATATCCAACCGAAGAAGGAACACACGAATCTACGTTGCGGAAAAAGAATTCCATTTATTAGGTCATTGACTCTCAATGACCTCGCTGATAGAACCATTCATCCATGTCCGATCTCCTTGAAAAACTCGAGCGACTTTCCAAGCATTCCCCGCTGATCCGGCGCCGGGACGCGCTGGAGGCCGGGGTCAGTTCGACGGCGCTGACCCGGCTGACTCGCGAAGGAAGTCTGCTTCGCGTTGGGCGCGGGCTATACCAGTTGGCTGAGGCGAACGCGCCGAGCCCCGAGCTGGTGGATGTCTCTCTGCGCTATCCAAAGGCGGTCATCGTGCTGATCAGTGCACTCGCCTTTCATTCTATTGGTACGCAGCGGTCCAGCGAAGTCTGGGTGCAACTCCCGATCAACGCCCCGACGCCCGCCACCCCATGGCCGCCACTCCGGGTCATCCGCAGCCGTCTGGACAAAGCCTTCAGCGAAGGGGTGGAAACTCATCAGATCGGCGGTCATCCCGTAATGATCACCTCGGTGGACCGAACCATCGTAGACTGCTTCAAACATCGCAGCCTGGTAGGGCTCGATGTCGCGGTCGAGGCACTACGTGAACGAATGAGCCAACGTAGCGGCGCACGTCGCAGTCTGCAGAACCTCCATCGTTACAGTCGGCTGATGCGGGTATCACGGATCATGCAACCCTACATGGAGGCGATGGTATGAAAAACGTCGCGGCCTCGGTCCGTGCCCGTCTGGGCAAGCAGTCCAAAGCCGAGGGGCAGACCCTCGATTTCCTGATTGAGCGGTTTGCCATCGGCAGGCTGTTCTGGCGTCTCAGCCGGAGCCAGTATGCAGACCTCTTCGTGCTCAAGGGAGCCCAGCTCTTCTGTCTCTGGGAAAACAACCCTCATCGTCCGACACGAGACATCGATTTCCTTGGCTTCGGAGATTCCTCACCGGAGGCGGTGAAGGCCGTATTCACGGAAATTCTATCCACTTCCGCCGATCCCGACGACGGACTCGAGTGGGGAATGCCGGCGGCAAGCTCGATCCGGGACGATCAACGCTATGGTGGCGTCAGGTTGACCGTCCAGGTTTCCCTTGCGGGAGCGCGGGTGCACATCCAGATCGACGTCGGCTTCGGCGATGCGATTACGCCGCAAGCCGAAGAACACCGATGGCGTGATCTGCTCGACTACCCGGAAGCCCGGCTGCTGACTTACCCTGCCGAGACCGTCATCGCGGAAAAACTGGAAGCGGCCGTTCAGCTCGACATCAACAATAGCCGGATGAAGGATTTCTATGATCTCGACTGGCTTGGCTGCCATCGGGAGTTCGATTTAGCAACGCTTCGCGCGGCCATCCACAACACTTTTGAGCGCCGGGGAACCACGTTGCCCAGGGATACTCCATTTGCGCTCACACAGGAATTTGCCACCGATCCCACCAAGCAGGTTCAGTGGAAGGCCTTCCTTCGGAAAAACAAACTGAATAGCACTTCGTTCGAAGATCTGATCACTCGACTGGGCGTCTTCCTCCTGCCCGTTCTCGCCGGGAAGAGTAGCCATCTCACCTGGCATCCTGATTCCGGTTGGACCGACTAACAATGATAAGGACAGAGCCCTTGAGTCCCGTAGTCTCCGCCGCCGCCAAAGGGGTCGTTAGAGTTTTGACCGTTGGGTTGTCGAAGCCCCCCTTGTAAACCCCGTGCCGTAAAACGCCACCCACCTCACACAGCGCATCCCACGCCATCCGCGAGGCTCCGCACCGCACTCGTCCAGCCTCGCCTGCCGCAAAGCGGAGTTCCTCCTTCGCTGAAGCTATGGCGGACAGGCAAGCCTCAGCACTTGGTTAATCAAATAATGCTATTTTCCATCTGTCCCGATTCTGAAAGTATCGAGGACAACCTATCCGGGGGCGGCCGCCCCCGGATAGGTTGGGGAAAGTGACCCCATACTGACCCCATACCGATAGGAAGAAATCTTGACGCATATCAAAAAGTAAGATATTCTTACTTCATGACCACGGTATTATCCCAAAAAGGGCAACTCGTCCTACCTGCATCTGTGAGGGATCGCCTCAAACTATGCCCAGGGGACGATTTTGAAATATTTATCGAGGATAACGATACCATTCTGCTAAGGCGAATTTCTAGCCCTCCGAATTCAGGATTAGTCGACCTCTTACTCAGTGCCCCAGGAGAGCTGGATATTCCGGATCGTGCCCGCGACTTGCCAACTATCCCTCTCATCGAAGACTAGCATGACTGCCTATTTAGTAGATACGAATGTGTGGAGTGAAATCTTGAAGAAGGAGCCTAATTCTCAAGTCATTGCTTGGATGAGAGAGCACGAGGCATCACTCTACGTCTCTACCGTGACGATCGGTGAACTCAAATACGGAATTGATCGTTTAGCTGATGGAAGACGTAAGAGAGCGTTTCAGACGTGGCTCTCGGCGCTCATTGCCCGGATGCAAGGCCGTGTTTTGAATTACAATACCTCGGTAGCCACCATCTGGGGACAGTTGCAGGCGAAGTCTGAACGCAAAGGCATCCGTCTTCCAAGCCTTGACAGCCAAATTGCAGCAACCGCTCTTCGACACTCGCTGGTGGTGGCAACCAGAAACGAGAAAGATTTTAACCACACGGGATTGAAGACAAAGAACCCCTTCAATGCCTAGCAGATAGGCTAGTCAGCCCCTGTTGGGGGTTAGAAGGATTGATCGTGGCAGGAATGATCGGATCAAAAAAACTGAGATTGCCTGCCAAGGGTAAGGTCAAAATAGCTTCGCCAGTGCGAGCTGCTGGGAATTATCCAGTCCGTATTGACTACCGCATCCCGGGTAAAAAACACATCTATCCATTATGCGAGACCCAATGGTTCCATGACCCACGTAGCCGAAGCCTTGGCTTCGTCCTGCCAGGAGCTGGCACACGAACCCCGCGTGTCATGGTCTTTGCCGATTTCCGGGAAAAACCCAAAACCTCGCCTTCCGAATAAACGGGTGAAATGCGTAGAGGGATTGGAGTCGGGAGGTCGTAGCTCTTAATTAAACCTTGTAAATTAGGAATTACATCCCTATAATACAAGGTATGATTACGCGTTTAGTGACAGATCGACTTAATAAACATATCGCCCACATGCCTGCAGTGGCTCTTTTGGGTGCGCGTCAGGTCGGCAAGACCACGCTCGCTAAAACAATTGCCAAAGGCCGTGATGCAATCTATCTCGATTTGGAAGCACCAGAGGATTTATTAAAACTCAGCGATCCCAGCAGTTTCTTTCATGCTCATAACGATAAACTCATCATTTTGGATGAAATTCAGCGTGCGCCCGATCTCTTTATGGTGCTACGCGGTATCATTGACCAAAACAGACAGCAAGGCCGTAGCTCAGGCCAGTTTCTCCTGCTTGGGTCGGCCTCTATGGATTTGTTGCGACAATCGTCCGAAAGTCTTGCTGGTCGCATTCGCTATATTGAGATGGGAGGCTTAAATGTGCTGGAAGCTGGTGCAGAGCAGGCCGTGCGTCAAAAGCTCTGGCTCAGAGGCGGTTTCCCGGACAGCTATCTTGCTGCAGATGATGATATCGCCATGGACTGGCTAGAGGATTTGATCCGCACTTATGTGGAGCGTGACGTGCCGCAGATGGGTTTTCGCGTGCCTGCCGCCAGATTGCGCCGCTTGTGGACGATGCTTGCGCATTTGCAAGGCGAACCTGTCAATTATTCAAAGCTCGGTGGCAATCTTGAAATTGATAGCAAAACCGTTAATTACTACATCGATATCCTAACTGACTTGCTCCTTCTCCGGCGGCTTGAGCCATGGCACGCCAATGTCAAAAAACGCCTTGTGAAATCCCCTCGCTTTTATATTCGCGACAGCGGTATTCATCATCGCTTGCTGGGCATTGGCAATCATGATGCTCTGCTTTCAAATCCTGTGCTGGGGAAAAGTTGGGAAGGCTTTGTCATCGAAAATATTCACTCTGTCCTGCCGCGCCGCGGCGAGACTTATTTCTACCGCACAGCAGCCGGAGCCGAAATTGATCTGGTTATTAAAATGCCCTCTTCGGAAATATGGGCGGTTGAAATCAAACACGGCACAGCCCCCAAACTAGGCAAACATTTTAACCAAACTTGCGAGGATGTGGGTGCCACTCAAAAATACGTTATCTATGGTGGCGATGATGAATTTCCGGTCGGCGGGGATGTGACCGTCATTTCCCTGGCGAAATTCATGGCAAAATTGCAGACGGCTTAATGAAAATAATCACTCAAGACAGTTGATGACCCCATGTTGATGTAAAAAAATACAAGAGGCTGTTTAGAATGTAGGATCGTCTCGGTTTGGGGGGTAGGTAGCAAGAACGCAGCTGGATCGAACCAACCGATCGTGGCTGCTATGGCCACGATTGATCGCTCTCTTAACAAACATCAACCCCCTTTCTCCTCCTTGCACGATGCTCTCGACCGCCTCACCCAAAAAGCAAATTCCTAGCAGTCAGTCGAAGCAGCCTCTGGACTACATTTTAAACTGTCAGGAAACCTGGCCAAGAAACTTAACCATCTAAACTCTAATCTAATACTTTCTATGAAAAATACGCTATACTCGGTTCTCGTGCCAGCTTTGACAATTTCGATAATGCTGATGGCTTCAGCAGCGGCTCAAGAAACCATCAAGGTTAAGACCGACTACCGAGTGAATAAAGACTATCGTAAATACATGAAAACTGATGTCAGGATCGTAGGGCTCGCTCATCGTAATAGCGCTAACCTTAAGTTTACTGAAGATCAGAAATCTGAGTTTACCTTTGGCGGGAAAAAATGTGGGGTTGAAATCGCTGATTTCAAAGGTGAAAAACCCGTAGTAAAGATAGATTTTAATGCCAATGGTGATTTTGAAGACGATGAAATCATTAAGACCTATAACGAGAATACCCGCAGGGGTAATAGTAAAAATCATGGTTATATTCAATCATTTTTCCAGAGAGAGGGTCGGCAATACGCGCTCATTTGGGTATCTTATCCACAAAGAGCTAACTCCTACGCTTTTGTATCAGACGTGGGATCATCACATGGGAAACTAAGCCTTCCCGAGCGGAATGGGGAGGAGAAACTGGATGTTGATGTGATTCTTCATGACTCTCTTGCGGATGGCTCCTTTAAGGATGATAAGGTGCTGCTTGATCTTGACCGCAACGGGGTCATTGCATCAACCTCAGAAAGAGTCGATGTTGGTGAAACTGTCTTAATTGGACAGTCTATAGTGACGATTAAGAGTGTCGATGAGCAGGGCCTCGTTGTGTTTGAGATTGATCGACGAAAGGATGATTCCAAAGGTCGCGACCTCCTCGTTGAACTCGCGAGGACCCCCCTCAAAGGGAATCAAATTCCTGTGTTCGATTTTATAGATCAAAATGGAAAAAAGGTATCGTCAAAAGACTTACAAGGTAAAGTGGTGCTGATCGATTTTTGGGGGACTTGGTGAGGACGTTGCATGTTAGACATGCCTGCAATTCGTGAATTGCATCAAAGATATGAAAGTAAAGGTTTGGTTGTTCTTGGTTTTAACTCAGACAAAAAGGATGACCGTGAGAAGGTTATGAAATTATTGCAGGGCAGTGGTTACGGGAAGTGGTCGCACTATCTGATGGCGGATGATATTAAAGGAGATGAAGCCAAAGCTGGTAAAAAAAATGCGGCCATTAATAGCGTCACCAAGCGTTTCTGGGTGAAGGGGTGGCCCACTTCTTTTCTTGTTGGTAAGGATGGGAAGATTATCTCTCGTCGGCTTCGATTCTATAATGCTGAGCAAAAGGAAAAATCTGCCAAGCTTATCGAAAAAGCGCTGGGATTAAAATAGGAAATCAACCCCCTATCTCCTCCTCGCGTGGTGCTCTCGACCACCTCACCCAAAAAGCAAATTTCTAGCAGTTAGAAGTCGTGACTACATTCCCCAAAAAACTCCCACTCTTTATCCTCTTGCTCTTGCTTCACCCGCTCTGTGCCCAAGAGTTTGTTGTTATCAATGGGGAAAAAGCATCTGCCGCCAGCTTTATGGCGAAACTTAAGGCTTCCAACAAAAAAAAGCCCTCCATTCAGGCCCATAACTTCATGAGTAGTAACGGTCTCAGCATTCACAAAAAATACAAATCCGTCCCAGGCCTCTTGAGCCTCAGGCCGTCCATAAACATAAGAAATAACAACAAGAAAAAAACCAAGGTTACCTCCGAGCAGTTAATCAGTTTGATGAAAAAAATGCGTCAGAGCGGCCACTTCGAATACGTCGAGCCTGACTGGATTGTTAGTAATACACAAACCCCCACCGATTCGGCCTACACAGATGGCTCCCTTTGGGGGCTCAAAAACACGGGGCAAAGCTCAGGGACAACCGGAATGGACGTTAACGCAGAACCCGCTTGGGCTATCAACCCTGGAAGCCCTAGCATCGTCGTTGGCGTTGTAGATACCGGCATCCGATATACCCATCAGGATCTTGCGGGCAATATGTGGGTCAATCCTGACGAAATCCCAGGTAACAATATTGATGACGACAACAATGGCTACATCGATGATGTCCACGGCATCAACGCCATCAACAACGATGGCGATCCCATGGACGATAACGACCATGGCAGCCACTGTGCTGGAACCATCGCAGCCACAGCCAATGACTCGGGACGTATTGTCGGCGTTGCTTACGGAGTCAAACTTATGGCCTTGAAATTTATCAATGCCGATGGCAACGGTGCCACATCAGATGCTGTGAAATGTATCGATTACGCCATTTCCGAGGGTGTCGATGTCCTCAGTACCAGTTGGGGAAGTGGTAGATATAGCGCCACAATGCTCAACATCATCAGAGCAGCGAACGATGCTGGAATCCTGTTCATTGCTACCGCTGGGAACGGATCATCCAATACCGACATCTCAGCGAACTTCCCTTCCAACTATGAGGTCGAAAACGTCATCTCTGTGGCCGCGATTGATCGCAACGGAAACCTCGCTAACTTTTCTAATTACGGACAGACCACAGTTGATATCGGTGCCCCAGGTGTCGATATCCTCTCCTCCACCTCGGGTTCGGATACTGAATATAGCAGCTTTAGTGGAACCAGCATGGCCACCCCATATGTCGCAGGTGTAGCGGCACTTGTGCTCAGCCAATTCCCAAGTGCAAGTGTGATCGAACAAAAAAACCGCATTCTCTCAACCGCCGCCACTCTCTCATCCCTCACAGGAAAAACTCTGACTGGTGGCATGGTCGATGCCCACGCGGCTCTAACTGTCACGGGAGACGGATCCCTGGAAATCTCAGTATCATCGAATCCTTACACGCTCATCGAAGGCGAAACCGCCTCTGTGTTCATCAAGGTAACCGACCTCCTCCCCCAGACCGATGCCACTGTCAACGGGAACTTCAATGGAGGAGATGTCATTTCATTCCTCGACGATGGAACGGCTCCCGATCTTAGTTCCGGAGACGGAATTTACTCCGCATCCGTTTCGATCCCTCCTTCCGTTTCTTCTGTATCCCTTGCTGTCAACGCTTCCAAAAATGACAAAAACCCTATCTCCGGAAACTTTACCCTTAATGTCATCTCCCCTCCACCAAACGATGATTTTGCCAGCAGGCTCATCCTAACAAGCGAAACCAGCCAAGCAACAGGAAGCAATGAATTTGCAACCATTGAAACGAACGAAACGACCAATCCCTCGGTTGCTGGGCAACACACAGTGTGGTGGCAATACACAGCTCCCTTCTCCTCTGACTTAACCATCTCAACATTAGGGAGCAACTATGATACCACTCTCGCCGTCTATACTGGCACCCCGGCGCTTTCTGGCATGACGCTCGTAGGAGCTAACGATGATGACTCAGGAATAACAAGCTCGGTAACATTCACCGCAATTTCCGGAAACGACTATTATATCCAAGTATCAGGCTATAACTCGGCAACTGGCAACATCGTTCTGAATTATCTAGATCCAGGAGCAGCCAGCGGTGCTCCCATCATCACCACGCACCCCAAGTCACAAAACCTCCTTCTTAATGATGCTCTATCCCTTGACGTCATTGCTATCAGTATACATGACCTAACGTATCAATGGCACAAAGACTCCATTCTAATTCTCAGTGCCACCTCCAGTAGCTACAGCGTCGATCACGTCGCCCTCCAGGACGCAGGCACCTATCACGTCACAGTCACAGACTCAAATTCCCAGTCCACAACAAGTCAAACAGCTACCGTTTCCATCAACCCCACGGCCATCCGTCCAGTGAACGACCTCTTTGCTGATGCTGAAATCATCACTGAAAATTACGGGCGCGTCACAGGGACAAACGTTCTCGCCACCAAGGAAACAGGAGAACCTGAGCATGATATCGATGCAGACGGCATCACATCTATCTGGTACACGTGCACACCATCTTCAGACGCTACTATCATGTTCAACACCATTGGTAGTGATTTTGACACGATCCTCGCTGCCTACACTGGAAGCGCTCTGAATAATCTAACAAAAATAGATTCCAACAACGACAGTGTGGGTTTACAGAGCCAAATCGAGTTTTCAGCCTTAGCCGGGGCGACATACCATATCGCCGTGGATGGATATGATGGCGAGGAAGGTCAGGTCGTCCTCAACTGGGCAACCCACATCCTAACGACCCCCGGTCCCAACGACAATTTCGTCGATGCCTTGGAATTACTTGGTAGTTCCGATATCTCAAACACCTATAACAACAGTTCCGCCACGGGAGAAACGGGTGAACCGAATCACTCAAGTGATGGTGGATTAGATAGTTCTCAAAACTCCCTATGGTGGAAATGGACAGCCCCGTCTTCCGGGTCGGCGACAATCAGCGCCAACGGGAGTTCCTTCGATACTGTCCTGGCTGCCTACTCAGGAGTCCATGTCAACGCCCTCACGGAAATCGCCTCGAATGAAGATGCCAACGGACTTCAAAGTGAAATCACCTTTTCCACCTTAGCAGGCCAGACCTACTATTTTGCCGTGGACGGCTTTGACGCAAACACGGGAGACGTCTCCATCATCATGAATTTTGTCCCCAGTGGATTCTCCGCATGGATCAGCTACTTTTTTGCAGGTGCGGACGTCGCTCCGTTGGCCGATCCTGAAGGCGACGGAGTCCAGAATCTTGTAACATATGCCTTAGGGCTTACCCCGGGAACGTTCGGGCTTGACAGCTCGAAAACTAACAGACTGCCATTGTATAATCCACTGAATGCATCCACAGGTGGAATTTGTTTCACTCTCCCAGCGACGCCGCCCTCAGACATCACTTACCGAATAACGGAAAGCACGAACCTGCTCAGGTGGTCAACCATTGCCACCAAAACAGGAGCTTCGCCATGGGTTTTCGAAACCGGCATTACCAGCAGCGAAGACCTGACCCCCAGTGGTGCGATAAAAACAACCATTGGCAATTTCAGCACCTTTACTACCACCCCATCTTCCTTTCTACGCTTGGAAATCGAAAACTAACCAGTCCTCCCTCCGGCAGCACGATCTTGCGGCGGCGGCCGGTTCCCCGGCCTACGAGAATTCCATCCTTTTCGAGCAGCCCCAGTGCCAGCTCAACCGTCTGGGCGCTGACTCCCAGCAGCTTGGCGAGTTGTTTCTGCC
>Ga0302134_10001605_pt1 | contig 10636 bp, 8 predicted proteins | sample CB9_SCM_MG_FD_203123 | JGI IMG/M metagenome (GOLD analysis project Ga0302134, IMG submission 203123) | Marine microbial communities from Western Arctic Ocean, Canada - CB9_SCM | ecosystem: Environmental > Aquatic > Marine > Oceanic | place: Canada: Western Arctic Ocean | collected 2017-09-19
CTTCAGGGCTCACTTAAAACCTTACCTTAATTGGTAGGGTTTTTTTGTTTTTTAACAGATAGTTTAACAACTGATAATGATACTAAAGGTTAAATACTTTTGCAGCTGTATAAATGATTATGAAAATAACAATAAACCACCAGTACTTTTTAAGCATATAATTAGTCCATTTATTTGCACCCTACATAATAACAATATTTTAAATTTAAAGATGATGATGATTAACTTAAATATGTAAACGAAATATCTTTTTCTGTTTTTTCTGATAAGGAATGATGTACTGGACAATTATTAGCAGCTTTTTGTAAAATACTTCTGGTTTTTAAATCGTACTTTTTCGGAAAGGTTAAATTGATTTCAATTTTGATAATTCTCCTTGGATTATTTCCCATCGTTTTTTTAACAATTGCTATAGTATTTTTAATATCAACATTATTTTTTTCCACAGCAATTGCCATAATAGTTAGGATACAACTTGCTAAAGCAGAACAAACCATATCAGTTGGTGAAAATGTTTCTCCAAGTCCGTGGTTGTCTTTTGGAGCATCTGTACTTATTTTAGATCCAGAATCTAAATGAGTAGCAGTTGTTCTTAAGTCTCCTTGGTATTTGATTTCAAGTGTGTTCATAATAAATAATATGTTTTCAATTTAAAAATACAATAGTTGATGAATATATAACTATAATACCTCACGGATAATCAGCTTAGTTTTTAAAGAACCTTTAATTTTTTTCCAACTTTTACAAAAGCATTAATAGCTTTGTCTAAGTGTTCCTTTGTATGTGCCGCTGATAATTGAACTCTAATCCTTGCTTTATTTTTTGGTACAACAGGGAAGAAAAATCCAATAACATAGATGCCTTCTTCGAGTAGTAAATTTGCCATATCTTGTGATAATTTTGCATCATACAACATAACTGGAACTATTGCAGCATCCGCTCCTACAAGATCAAATCCTGCTTTTTCCATTTCATTTCTAAAATAATTAGTATTATTTTCTAATGTATCTCTTAAGGAAGTGTCTTTTGATATCAATTCAAAAACTTTTAAAGATGCACCAACAATAGTGGGGGCTAAAGAGTTTGAAAATAAATATGGCCTAGATCGTTGACGAAGAATTTCAATAATTTCTTTTTTACCGGTTGTGAATCCACCCATAGCACCACCAAGTGCTTTTCCAAGAGTTCCTGTAATAATATCAACTCTTCCTAGAACTCCTTTTAGCTCCATGGTTCCTCTACCTGTTTTTCCTATAAAACCTGAAGCATGACACTCATCTACCATAACTAGTGCGTCATACTTATCGGCTAAATCACAAATTTTATCCAATTGTGCTACGATTCCGTCCATGGAGAATACCCCATCAGTTACAATAATTTTAAAACGATGGTTTTGATTGCTTGCCTCAATTAATTGGGCTTCTAAATCATCCATGTCATTATTTGAATAACGATATCTTGCAGCTTTACATAAACGCACCCCATCTATAATAGAAGCATGGTTTAAAGAGTCTGAAATTATCGCATCTTCTTTATTTAATAAAGGTTCAAACACACCTCCATTTGCATCAAATGCAGCAGCATATAAAATAGTATCTTCACAATGAAAGAAATCAGCAATTTTATGTTCTAATTGTTTGTGTATATCTTGAGTTCCACAAATAAATCTTACGGATGACATTCCAAATCCATGAGAATCAAGTGTATCTTTTGCTGCTTTAACAACTTCCTTATTATTTGATAAACCTAAATAATTATTTGAACAAAAATTAATTACTTCTTCACCAGTAGAAACTTTAATAATAGCATCTTGAGAGGTGGTAATAATACGTTCTGTTTTATATAATCCAGCTTCTTTTATCTCTTTTAATTCTTTTTGTAAGTTCGATTTAATAGCTCCGTACATATCTCTTTATTATTATTTGATTGTATTATATTTTTCTTCTAACTTTTTTAACATCAATGATGTCATGGATTTTAGATTAAATCTTGGTTTCCAACCCCAATCTTTTTGAGCTTCACTATCATCTATACTTTTTGGCCATTTATCAGCAATAGTTTGTCTGAAATCTGGATTGTATTCAATTTCAAATTTAGGATATAGTTTCTTGATTTCATCAAAAATTTCACTTGGATTAAAACTCATAGCATCTAAATTATAAGAGGTTCTAGTTTTAATATTTTCTGTCGGCGCCTTCATTAGTTCAATAGTTGCTCTAATTGCATCGTCCATAAATATCATTGGTAATTTAGTTTCAGTATCTAAAAAACAGGAGTAGCTTTCTCCTTTAACTGCGCTGTGATAAATATCAACTGCATAGTCTGTAGTTCCTCCGCCAGGCATAGATTGATAACCTATAACGCCAGGATATCTTAAAGAACGTATATCAAGTCCGTATTTAATAAAGTAATATTGAGCCCAATTTTCTCCTGCTGCTTTACTAATACCATAAACGGTAGCAGGGTTTAAAAATGCAGATTGAGGAGTACTTATTAATGGTGCATTATCACCAAAAACTGCAATAGAGCTAGGGAAGAAGACTTTTTTAACATTACTTAATCGAGCTACTTCAAATACATTGAGCATCATATTCATATTCATATCCCAAGTCCTTAAAGGCTTTTCTTCCCCCTTAGCAGATAAAATTGCTGCTAGATGATATATTTGAGATATGGAATATTTAGTTACTATTTTTTCTATAGCCTTAATATCTGTAGCGTCAAGTAACTCAAAGGTTCCATCAAAATTGGAATTTAAATTAACATCAGAAGCTATAATATTGCTTTTACCATGAATAAGTTGAAGTTCCTTTGTCAATACAGAACCTAACTGGCCATTAGCTCCAATAATCAAAATAGTATCAGTGATCATTTTTAAAGTATTTTGGGAATATAAAATTAGTGATAATTAAATAATTTTCACAGCTTAATTATTGATAAAATAGCAAAAACAGCTTTTGATTATTAATAATTTAATTTAAACCATTAATATTGAGGATCTTGTAATTAAAATTATATTTAATGAAATAGAAATTAAGCTATGGCTAGATTAAAAATTTATTATCTTTGAGAAGTTGTCACTCAAATTTCAACACACAGTTAAAAGCTGTTAGAAACTCCTTGGAGTAACTTTCAGCTTTTTTTAGTTTTAAGTATTAAGTATTAGTAGTGAGAATATATAATATCCTTTATAGTTTAATTCCAACAACAAAAAAACCCCACTAATTAAAGTGAGGTTTTAATGCGTTAGAAAACAATGTTTAGTTAGTTATTGTTTATTATTAATTGTTTTAAAGACTCTAACTCTTCCTTTAATTCATCGACTTCATTTAATTTATTTTGTAGCTCTTCAATCATTTCTTGTTGTTCTTTTACTGCTTCGATAAGAACAGGTATTAATCCAGTATAATTAACTACAAACCTTGTTTGATTATCTTTATATGGTGCTTCTTCTACAAGTTCTGGAAATACTTCTTTTAAATCTTGGGCAATTACTCCCATATCTGTTTTTCCACCTCTATTTTCATACTTTTTCCCATGAATACTATTTAATTTACCAATTGGATCTTCTAAACTTCGAATATTTGTTTTAAACCTTTTATCCGATGAATAATAAGAACCACTACTATATAAACTAGCATTATAGTAAGTTCCTAATAAAACTCTTGAAATGGTATTATCACCTAAAACCACGGAATTATTGTAAAGTGGTGCTGAGTAAGGACCAACTAAAACAACGTTGGTTGCTGAATATGCGTTTGTACCTTCACCTAAAAGTAAGTTATAGTTTGTATCATTATATGATGCATCACTCAAGTCATTAAATCCAATAGCAGTTGATAGAGCACTAGCAGTGTCTGCATTTCCTGTTAAGTCACCAGTTACGTTTCCTGTTATTGTTCCAGAAAAAGTACCGTCTGTTGCAAATACATCACCTTGTTTATTTGTTCCAGCCCAAATCTGCATGTTTGCATTAGTATCACCTAATACAACTGTATTATTTGTACTTGCTTTAGCACCAGCTCCAATAGCAGTTCTATTCTGTGCTGCGCCAGCTGTAGTTCCACTTGTATTAGCACCATTTCCAATCATTGTATTTTTAAAACCTGTAATAACTGCTAATCCAGAACCCTTTCCTACAAATACATTCCATTTAGCATTAGTTGATTTAAAACCTGCTTGATATCCAATCATTACATTGTCGAATCCTACAGTAACTTTTGATCCAGCTGCATATCCAAATCCAACATTATTATACCCTGTAGTAACCAACTTTAGTGCACTGTGTCCAATAGCGTTATTTTTATCTCCTGTAGTAACAACCGATAGTGTGCTTTTACCCAAAGTTATATTGTTTCTAGCGTTTAAAGCACTAGTACCTGTATTATTAACCACAGTAGTTGCTGAAGGGTTACTACCAATATAAATAGATTGCCACTCAGAAAACATAGTCACTCCAGTGCCTGAACCAACTTCTCCTGAAACATCACCAACAACATTTCCATAAAATATCGCAGGTGAATCACTTCCAACGTTTGTATTTACAACTAGAGACACTGCTCCAGCTGCATTGGTTGTTCTGACATTCCCTCTAAGTCTAGCGAGTAAATCTGAGCTAAATGTTTTTGGTCCATTGACAGTCTGTGCTCCTGTAAGTTTTACTGTAGCTGCTTCATTTGCATCTACATCTGCTTGTACTGCAGCAATAGCTGCATCGGCATCTGCTTCATTTGTATCCACGTCTGTTTGAACTGCAGCGATTGCAGTAGTATTAGCGGCTTCTGCAGCATCTGAAGTTACTTCATTAGCATCTACGTCAGCTTGTAGGGCTGCAATAGCCGTGTCTGCATCTGACTCGTTCCCATTTACATCTGTTTGAAGAGCTGTAATAGCAGCAGCATTGGCAGCTTCTGCAGTATCACTATCTGCTTCGTTCCCATCAACATCCGCTTGTAGGGCTGCAATAGCCGTGTCTGCATCTGACTCGTTCCCATTTACATCTGTTTGAAGAGCTGTAATAGCAGCAGCATTGGCAGCTTCTGCAGTATCACTATCTGCTTCGTTCCCATCAACATCCGCTTGTAGTGCAGCAATAGCTGCATCTGCGTCTGCTTCGTTTCCATCCACATCTGTTTGAACTGCTCCAATAGCAGCAGCGGTATTTCCAGATGTTGTACCTCCTAAAACTGTTAAGTTTCCAGTTATTACTACACTCCCAGAGAATGTACCACCTTCATTAGAAACAGTACTTGCCTCTAAAGCTGCAATAGCAGCATCAGCATCTACTTCATTTTGATCAACATCTGCCTGAACTACTGAAATGGCAGCATCCGCATCTGTTTCGTTTCCATCTACATCTGTTTGAACTGCTGCAATAGCAGCATCCGCATCTGTTTCGTTTCCATCCACATCTGCTTGAAGTGCAGCAATTGTTGTTGAAAGAAGAGTTCCATCTACATTAACTCCAGCTGCATAAACAACAGCTCCTTTATCTTCTGCCATCCATATTTGAGTAATATTTCCATTTCCTATTACAGCTGTATTGTTTTGAGTAACATTAGCAGCGGCTCCAATAGCAATTCTATTAGTTGGTGCACCTTGATTTGTTCCTGTATTAGCATTGTTTCCAATAAAAACACTGGAAGATCCCCCTATTACGTTTGATCCAGCTCCATTACCTACAGCAACATTATAACTACCAGATGTAACTTTACTTAATGAAGAAAATCCAACTGACACGTTGTTTATACCAGCAGCTGATTTTGCAAGTGCATTAAAACCAACAGCTGTGTTTTTATCCCCCGTTGTGATTGCTCCTAGTGCAGTTGTACCAACCGAAACATTTTGTTGCGCATTATTCGTTGTAGCAGAAACATCTTTTCCTATGTAAAGAGAATTAGATTCTTTTAATACATCACCAAGATCGTTTAGCTGTGTTATAGCAACTGCTTCATTCCCATCGACATCAGCTTGTAAAGCATCAATATTTGCTTGTAGTGTAGCATCTGCTGTATCACTATCCGATTCGTTTCCATCAACATCCGCTTGAGTAGTTGCATTTGCAATCGCGTTATTTGTTATTGCCGCAGTAGCATTAGCGACAGCAGCATCTATATTAGATTGTAATGTAGCATCTGCCGAGTCGCTATCCGCCTCATTTTGATCCACATCTGCTTGAGTAGTAGCAATTGCTATTGCATTGTTAGTAATTGCATCAGTTGCATTAGCTACAGCAGCATCAATATTTGCTTGTAGTGTAGCATCTGCCGAGTCGCTATCCGCCTCATTTTGATCTACATCTGCTTGAGTAGTAGCTATTGCAATTGCATTGTTAGTGATTGCATCAGTTGCATTAGCTACAGCAGTATCTATATTGGATTGTAATGTAGCATCTGCTTGATCTCCAGCAATAGATTCTGCTAAATCTGCTTGTTCATTATCTTCAATAGCAAGTTGATTTTCAATTATAAGATTTAAGTTGTCTTCAATTGCTAAAGAACTAGCATCATTTTGTGCATAATATGCAAATGGTACATAGCTAAACTCTTGATAACTAATTTCTTCAAAATTAACGCAATTTCCTCTATGGTCTAATTCAACTCTCATTGAATTTTGTCCACTATCCCAATTTACATCAGAAACAGAATTTGCAGAACCACCAGTTTGATCACTATTACCTATAATAATATTTACCATTCCGAACTTATCTGTAGTGGTTTGAACAGTTTCTTCATATTCGAGTCCTTGACCATAAATTGAAAATCGAAGACATATATCAGAATCAACCATTGGAGATAATTGATCATCATATCCTGGTAATTGTTCTACATTAGGGTTGTAAATAACTGCTTGATAAGTTATACCGTTATTCTGAGAGAAACTCAGTAGAGTAAAAAAGCTGATTATTGTAAAAAGTATAAATTTTTTCATTTTTAGTGTATTAGTTTAATTTGTAAATAAGACTTAGATTAATTCTTGAGTTCTTTAACTTTATTTTATCAATAGCGTCTTCATTATAAAAAACACTAGTTCTTTGAGTAGATTTTCCTGTAATTTTAAAATTTTGAGACATTGAGTATCCAAGAGCTAAGCTTACATCATCTTTAAAATCATAGGTTAGTTTTAATCCTGCATCAGTCCATCCAGTTAAGCCACAAAACTCGGAATGATCAGAAATATCATAAACCATATTGTTTACCTTCTGTTGACCTTTTAGTATAGTACTTAAGCTAACTCCAAATAAAACATCTAATCGAAGACCATTATTCATTATTAGTAATGGAACATCTAATCCGTTTCTAATTCCTATATAGCTAGTCTCCCAAGAATATGAACTAGCCATATTCCCATAAGATGCATTATATTGATTTAGATTTAAACTTAGAGAATACCCTAAGCTTTTTTCTGTTTTAGTTTTACCAATTTTCTTGGTGTATCCTATTTCAAAATGTGATCCCATTCCAGACGCTTCAAAATCATCGTTTGCATCGAATGAATAATCAGTGTAGTTAGTTCCAACATTAAATGCAACCTCTTGAGATTGAATGTTTAAAAAGGAAAGAATTGTTAGATAGAAAATTATTTTTTTCATTTTTTTATGATTTTAGTGTGATAATTAAATTTGTTGGTGTTTAGATAAATTAAGTACGAGCCAGAGGGAAGGCTAGATAAATCAACTTTAGTTTTGTAGTCTTCAATATTAATTTTTGTAGTAATTAATACCCTTCCAGCATAGTCAAAAACAAGTACATTTAATTCTGAAGATTCTAAATTGGAGAAGTTGAAATTTACAATGTCTATTGTTGGATTTGGATAAAAATTTATATCTAAACTAAATTCTTCATTAGTGTTAATTAATGAACTCCAAAATGACTGTTGATAACCTTGTTGAACGGTTAGGTTGTCAATAGAATAACTAGCTATAGAATGCTGCCCAATAGTTTGAGTAACATAAATACCAGAATCTAATTCAACACTTTTACCTTGACTAGAAATCATCTCATGATGTAACTCTTGAGAAATAAGTAAAAAGGGGAACATTAATACAAAAAATAATATTTTACTTTGACATTTGATCATATTTAAATTTTTTTGTAGTGATTTTAAATGTATAAAGCTCTAAACTATAATAACTTAGTATTACTATTGAGTAGATTAATATAATAATTGAAGCATTATGTAATAAATAAAGGATGCAGGTTTGATTTAAAAAAAGATATTAAATTCTTAAATAGTGAAGTTGATTTTTTTTGTTTGTATGACTATTAAGTCATCTAAATTATTTGTTGTGAAAAACAAATAATCATTGCCTCCATCTCTAATTTTATTTATTTTTCTTATGTCTTTAACATCTAAAGGAAAGTTTCTAGTTGTGATATTAGCTTTTATTACATTCAAACTCTTTAGGTTTTTCTTGTTATAGCTTACAGTTTTTTCTATTTCAAACACTCTTCCTGGAAATTTTTTTAATTCATTAGAAGTATACAAATGACTATTAGGGTTAAGTTTATTTACTTTATATCTATCACATATTAAATTAAATGCTCCAGATTTTAATATCATCGAGTTTGGCTCATACAAATATTTCTGAGTCTCAGAAGTGAATGTATTTTCTTTATTATTAATTTCATTAAAGTCAAATATGAAATCATTATTTCTATCACTTAAGTCTATACAGTTTATTTTGAGCTTTATTTTACCTATTCTATCGAGACTAATTAAAACTTCTTTTACTTCGTTGTTAACTCCAAGTATATAGACATCTTTGACAATCTCTAGATCATTAACTATTTTTTTTATATCTATAATTGGTGAGCATTTAATTAATATTGTTTTGAAATTACTTAATGATTTGATTACACTAGAGTTTATTACTGGAGTACATTCACTCAAAAAATGCACTTTTTTATTTTTTAGATCTCTACGGGAGGGGTCTACATATAGAAGGTCAAATTCTGTTTTTATATTCTGGGCATATTCTAGACCGTCTTCGTTCAGATGAATCGTATTTATAATTCCTAATTTATCTGAGTTTAATTTTGTAATACTACAGAGAGATTCATCCCTTTCTATATAGGTTACACTTTTAAATTTTCTAGAAAAATAATAGCTATCCACTCCAAAACCACCAGTACAATCAATCATTTTATAACCACTTACTATACTTGATTTAAACTCAGCAGTTTGTTCAGATGAAGTTTGTTCAATGTTAATTTTATTTGGAAAGTAAATTCCCGAAGTATTATACCAACTTGGAAGTTTATTTTTTGACTTACTCTTAGCTGTAATTTGCTCTGCAATTTCTTTATTAGACACCTTTGGGAAAAGTTGTTTTTTTAAAATTAATTGGAATACATCTGTTTCTAAATTATTAGAAATAAATTCTTGTACATCATTATCTAGAATACTCTTATTCAAAATTTAATTAATTAAAAAAACTTTTTACAACCAAATTTTTTGAGTATACAGTTCTTAGAATAACTTTAATTACAGTGTAACATGGAACTGCTAAGATTAAGCCGGTAACACCAAAAATATATCCAAAAATCAGAATGACTAAGAAGATTTCTAACGGATGTGATTTTACACTTTTAGAAAAAAGAATTGGCTGAATTAAGAAATTATCAATTGCTTGAACAATAACAAAACCTATAACAACGTATATCACCTTAGAGAGTATAATAGCCCCAAAATCAATATCTATATAATTCGTAAGTGTAAGAATTGTAAGAAGAAAACCACTTATTAATGGACCTACATAAGGGATTAGGTTCAGTAATGCACATAAAAATGCAATTATAAGAACATTGTTAATCCCTACGATTGATAGTAAAATTAAGTAGAGTATAAATAAAATTGTAATTTGAATAATTAAAGCTAAAAAATATCTAGAAAGTAGAGCATTAATCTGACTTATTGATTCGTTTACATTGGACTTTATACCCTTAGGAATTAGTAATTTTATTTTATATATTATAATCTCTGAATCTCTTAAAAAGAAAAATGTAATAAAAATGATTGTAAATATCCCTATGCTAAAACTACCTAAACCAGCTATAATGTTATTTAATAACTCTGTTATATAACTCAAGTCTAATTGACTAAAAAGCTTAGAGTTTATGATGGAATTAATAAAATTAGAATCATTAGTAAAATATAGATCACTATATTTTTCAATAATCTTGTTTACAGATGTCTGTAGCTCTGTAGAATTTAATAAAGAAAGGTTTCTGGCTTGCTCTACTAACAGTGGAATAAAAGACTTTATTAATAGCCCAATTATTAGTATTAAACCTGACATTGATGTTATCGCAGCTAGAGAGTTATTAAACTTTAATTTTGTTTTTAGAAATAAAATTAAAGGGGTTAAAATGATCGTTATTATTAAGGATATAGATAAGTATACTAATATTGGTCTTATTAGATAGAAAAAGTATAATATGAGTGAAAAAATAATTATTTTTTTTAATGCATTTAAAATACCATATGTAATTACTTTTGAAATCATATTATGTAAATATATTAAATATCTGTGTTAAATACAGACAGAACTTGTGTTGCCACAACTGCAGCTGTTTCTGTTCTTAGCCTAGAGTTACCTAGAGTGACTGCTATAAACCCTTTATTCTTTGCATTT
>Ga0302134_10001607_pt1 | contig 10627 bp, 7 predicted proteins | sample CB9_SCM_MG_FD_203123 | JGI IMG/M metagenome (GOLD analysis project Ga0302134, IMG submission 203123) | Marine microbial communities from Western Arctic Ocean, Canada - CB9_SCM | ecosystem: Environmental > Aquatic > Marine > Oceanic | place: Canada: Western Arctic Ocean | collected 2017-09-19
TAGCTGTTGGTTTGTTAATTTTATACTATCTATTTGTAATTCCAATTATTTTTTAACCCAACCAACCTTCTCTATCTAAACTTCTGTATTGTATGGCTTCTGCAATATGTGATGGTGAAATCTCTTGTGAAGCATCTAAATCTGCAACAGTTCTAGAAACTTTTAAGATTCTATCATAGGCTCTGGCAGAAAGATTTAGTTTTTCCATGGCGGTTTTTAAAAGACTCATGCTTTCAGGAGAAAGTTTACAGAACGCTCGTATCTGTTTTACATTCATTTGGGCATTGTAATGAATGTTTTCAAAATCTTTAAAACGTACTGTTTGTAATTCTCTTGCTTTGGTAACTCTTTTTCTTATGGCAGCACTAGATTCTCCTTTACGCTCGTCTGAAAGTTTTTCAAAGGGTACGGGGGTTACTTCTATATGAATGTCTATTCTATCTAACAACGGGCCAGAAATTCTTCCCAAATAACGTTGCATTTCTTGAGGCGAACTTGCCAACGGGTTAGTACCATCATTAAAAAAACCAGAAGGGCTAGGGTTCATACTTGCCACCAACATAAAACTACTAGGGTAGGTAACCGTAAAGCGTGCCCTAGAAATAGTTATTTCTCTATCTTCTAAGGGTTGCCTCATTACTTCCAAAACAGTGCGTTTAAACTCGGGTAATTCATCTAAAAATAAGACCCCATTATGCGATAAAGATATTTCTCCTGGCTGCGGATACTGCCCGCCACCCACCAGGGCAACATCAGAAATGGTATGATGAGGAGATCTAAAAGGCCGTTCATACAACAAGCCATGTTCTTTTGTTTTACCAACTACAGAATGTATTTTGGTGGTTTCTAGAGCTTCCTGCAACGTCATAGGAGGTAAGATAGAAGGCAAGCGTTTTGCCAACATGGTTTTTCCAGAACCTGGAGGGCCAATTAAAATAATATTATGACCGCCAGCAGCGGCAATTTCCATACAACGCTTTATAGACTCTTGGCCTTTTACATCAGAAAAATCAAATTCTGGAAAATCTATATTTTTATAAAACTCCGCTTTAATATCTACCTTTGTGGGTATTATGCTTTTTTTACCATTAAAATGATCTATCACTTCCATGATGTTTTCTACACCCAATACCTCTAAGCCTTCTACAATGGCTGCTTCTTTTGCATTTTTTTTAGGAAGTATAAAGTAAGCAAAGCCTTCTTCTTTGGCTTTAATAGCAATAGGTAAGGCCCCTTTTATAGGCTGTACGCTGCCATCTAAAGATAGTTCACCCATAATCATATAATTGGCTATATCTGTAAAAGTACTTTGCTTAGAGGCAGCCAAAATTCCCATGGCTAAGGTTAAATCATAGGCGGCGCCTTCTTTACGTAGATCTGCAGGAGCCATGTTAATGGTAATTTTCTTGCCAGGTAATTTGTAGCCGTTGTTATTAAGTGCCGCAGAAATACGATAGCTACTCTCACGCACAGCATTGTCTGGCAGGCCAACCAAATGGTAGCCAATTCCTTTATCTATATTTACTTCTACGGTAATAGTGGTGGCTTCAATGCCAAAGACGGCAGATCCATAAATTTTTTCTAGCATTTTTTTCTTTAAATGTAAACAATAATTTTACGAAAAAAAAGTGTAGAGAAGGTGTTTTCCTTTTATTACAAAAGGCCTCCCCATAAATGGGGAGGCTTAAATTCACCCATTTATAGGGATTGTTTCGTATTTTTAATTTTCTCATATTTACTACAATTAAAAGCTATGGAAAAGAAAAAAATCACCTTTTTCTTCTTCTTAAAAAAAGTCACAAAAGTTCTTGTTATCCAGAAATTAGAACCCATGAACAGGACGTTTGTGCGCTATATAAGAAGTTAGGCATTCATTACGGAACTAACACGAAATGGAACAATACTATTCAGAATTTCACTTTCTGGTCGGTACAGGATGTTCACTAAAAGTTTTTCTTCTAGACTAATCATTCCAACCAGGAGGGCTTGGTGGAGTATCACTACCACTTCCACTTCCACTTCCACTTCCACTTCCACTACCACTGTCACTTCCACCGTCTGGAGATGGAGAGGAGGCTTGTGCTTTTTTTGGATTTAGGATCATAAACGTGCCAAGCGCAGTTAGTGCTGCATACTTCCCCATTTTCTTTATTGCATCCTTTCTGGTAATTCCAGAAGGAGCTGTTTCTTCCGTATCTTTAATTTCTTTCTTCATATTATATTACTTAATGAACAGTTTTTTAGTCAATAAGATATTTCCGGATTCTAATTTTACAATATAGATACCCGAACTTAAGCCCTGTGTAGAAATTGTTTGTTTGTTATTAGTATTGTTTAACGTTGTAAAAATTACTTCTTTACCAAGAATAGTATATAACCTTAATTTGGTTCCATTCGACTGATTGGCCAAACCTTCTACAGTAATAAAATTATTTACATCTGCTTTAAATACATTTAAATAATTAGTTTCTATTTTATCATCTATAGATAAAAAAGTTTCTGTTAAGTGTATAAAGAATCTTCCTACTCCACTCAATTCATTTTCGGCTGTTAACTCAAAGTCTTGATCATTTAAAAGAGTCATTGTTCCTTGAACATTATCTTCTAAATAAACATTTGTGCCTATATTAATATTAAAGGTGCCGATACTTATTCTGAAATTATTTCCCGCTTCCATATTAAGTTCAAGAGGAGCTACAACATCATTTACACTTTCAAGTCCCATGGCATTGATAACTAATCCAACTCCCTCATCTTCCTCAACTAATCTTGACATTAAAGAAGCTCCTTGATTAAAATGACCAGCATCATACCCAGGATCTAAATCAAGACCAAGACCATCTCCAAAATAAAATTTAGTATGGTCTATCTCTGAATCTCCCTCATAAAGTTTAAGAATTAACTCAAAAGAGTTTTCTAAATTTCTACCAGCAATAAAATCATCGCCGCCAGTTGTAGTTCTCATGGCTGTTGTAAAGGAAACGGTATCAGAGTTTGTGTTATCAGATGCTACCATAAATCCTTGCCCTGGAGCAAGAAATAATGCGGCGCTAGAATTATTATAAACTGTATATCCTGTACCATCTGCATCATAACCATAGATGGCTTCATACGAATCGTCAAGCTTATCACTATTTGCTGTTAAAAAGTTATTAGTTGAGTGCGCATTGGTATTTCCTTGCAAATAAGAAGGAAAAGGATTGGCTATTAAATTCCATCGTGCGCCTGTGCCTGAGTTAGCAGCATTATTATCTATAATAACCTGCGTTTGTAAAGTAGAAGCAGGAGTTCCAGTGAATTTTAAAATACCTGTTCCACCACTTATAGTAGCCATTTGTTGGCCTTTACCAATATTAAAATTACCTGCATTTCCAATAGTAGAAGTAGTGTAGTTGGTCCATGTATTCGTTTCATTATCATAGTATCCTATCGCGTAAGTATCACCATTAGTGGCTAAGGTTGAAGCGTTTGCAGTAACAAATGAGTTAATAGATTGCCCCTCTACAGGAGCGCCTATTAAATCCCACTCATTGGTTCCTACAGAATTAACATACCTATTATAGGATATATTTCCAGTAACAGTACCACCAATTATAATGGATGAAAACTCATCAGAGTCTGAGTTTAATGTAAAGGTTCCAGAGTTTGAGAAACTTCCACTCATGGTCACAGCTCCTGTTTTTTCGATCGTAAAACTTTTGCCTGAAGCAACTGTGATGTTTTGACCATTTGTCAAAAAGGAAACAAAACATAGTAATAGTGTTAACTTTTTCATGATATTTTAGTTATCAGAAATTAATTTTTCTACTAATTTTTCTAATCTTGAAATCTTATCGTTTTGTTCTTTAATCGCATTAATAAGCACCGGTACAAGCCCTTGATAGTTTACCGCCAGCATGTCTTTATCATCTGTTGTAACTAGTTCTGGAAATACTTTTTGAATATCTTGAGCCAATACGCCAATTTTTTGTTTACCGTTCTTTTTCATTGTGTAGGTCTTTCCATCAATTAGCAGTAGTTTGGCAAGCGTAGAGCCCAAAGACATAATATTTGCTTTAAGCCTCGCGTCAGATGATACCACAACATCGCCACCTATTGTCATATTTCCAGTAAAACTACCTTCTCCTGCGTATACTTTAGCTCCAGAATCTTCTCCCATATAAACTGCTGTTACAGCGTCGTTACCTAACACCACAGAATTATCTGCTTGACCAGTAGCCTCATATCCAATAATGGTTTGATTTGTAGCATTATCGGTGCTTGCCATTGCATTATAACCAAATGCAGTATTGTTAGCTCCTGTGGTGTTAGTTTGTAAAGAATTATAACCAGATGCGGTGTTGTTATTTCCTGTGGTATTATAAGACAAAGAATCATATCCAAATGTGGTATTGTGATTCCCTTCGGTATTATAGTATAAAGAATACATCCCAGATGCTGTATTTTTGATCCCTGTGGTGTTCTTATATAAAGAATAAGACCCAAATGCGGTATTCATAGACCCTGTGGTGTTAGTTTGTAAAGAAAACATCCCAGATGCGGTGTTGTAACTTCCTGTGGTGTTCTTATATAAAGAATAAGACCCATATGCGGTATTTTCGTCCCCTGTGGTGTTCTCATATAAAGATTTATACCCAGATGCGGTGTTGTAACTTCCTGTGGTGTTCTCATATAAAGATTCTCTTCCAGATGCGGTGTTGTAACTTCCTGTGGTGTTATCATATAAAGATTTATATCCATGTGCGGTATTTTCGTCCCCTGTGGTGTTGTGATATAAAGCTTTAGACCCAGATGCGGTATTTTTGTCCCCTGTAGTATTAAGATATAAAGCATAATAACCAGATGCGGTGTTGTTATCTCCTGTGGTATTAGAATTTAAAGAATTACGCCCTGAAGCTGTATTGTAACCTCCTGTACTATTAGTAGGTGGATTACTAAGAAACATTGAATTACTATCAACTAAAACATCGGTAAGGTCATTTAAACTTGAGGCACTTCCAGTAATTCCTGTTAACTGTGAACCATCACCAACAAAAGATGCTGCATAAACAGTAGCACCAGAATCTTCTCCCATATAGACTGCTGTTACATCATCATTTCCAAGAACTACAGAGTTATCTGCTTGCCCAGTAGCCTCATATCCAATAACGGTTTGATTAGTAGCATTATCGGTGCTTGCCATTGCACTGTAACCAAATGCAGTATTTTGACTCCCTGTGGTGTTATAATATAAAGTTGCATACCCAAATGCAGTATTGTTAACTCCTGTGGTGTTCTTATATAAAGAAAAATACCCAGATGCGGTATTTTTGTCCCCTGTAGTATTAAGATATAAAGATCTAAACCCAAATGCGGTATTGTTACTTCCTGTGGTGTTCTCATATAAAGATTCTCTTCCAGATGCGGTGTTGGTAGTTCCTGTGGTGTTGGAATATAAAGACTTAAACCCAGATGCTGTATTGGAATCTCCTGTGGTGTTGGAATATAAAGACCCAAACCCAGATGCTGTATTTAAACTACCTGTGGTGTTGGAATATAAAGCTAACGCCCCAGATGCTGTATTGTTAAACCCTGTGGTGTTGGAATATAAAGAATGATACCCAGATGCAGTATTTTGACTCGCTGTGGTGTTGAATTTTAAAGCCGCATAACCAAATGCGCTATTATGAACACCTGTAGTGTTCGAATTAAGAGATTCTGTTCCAAAATTAGTATTGGTTTGTGCACTGACTGTAAATGCAATAGTTACTGCTAAAAGTGTAAATATTTTTTTCATAGTAAATTATGATATTATTCTTGTTTGATAATTAATTCTTTGAACATTTCTTTTAATTCGTCTATTTCTGATTGTTGTTCTTTAAGTGCATTAATAAGCACGGGTACAAGCCCTTGATAGTTTACCGCTAGCATGTCTTTATCATCAGTTGTAACGAGTTCTGGAAACACCTTTTGTATGTCTTGAGCCAATACGCCAATTTTTTGTTTGCCGTTCTTTTTCATTGTGTAACTCTTCCCATCAATTAGTAGTAGTTTGGCAAGCGTAGAGCCTAGAGATACAATATTTGCTTTGAGTCTCGCGTCAGATGATACCACAATATCGCCACTTACTGTTAGATTATTACCAACAGTGGTATTGCCATTAACCATTACTTTAAAAGCATCAGATTTTGCATTAGAAAAAGTGCCATTACCAATTACAAAGGCAGTATTTGCATAGTTAGCTTCCGTTGCGCTATTGGTAACCGTTGCGCCGCTTAAATTGTATTGTCCAATTACTAAAGAACCAAAATCACTTGCTATTGTGCCTAACCCCATTACTGTAGAGGCAGATCCACTTGCTGTTGTCACATATCCCAACGCAGTGGAGTAGGGTCCACTTGCTAATGTCTCACGCCCCATTGAAGAAGATGATTCCCCACTTGCTGTTGTCAGATATCCTGTTGCTGTAGAAGAATTTCCACTTGCTGTTGTCTGCCATCCCATTGCAGTTGCATTTAATTCAGTTGCAGATGTAGAGCGTCCCATTGCTGTAGATGCTTCTCCACTTGCTGTTGTCACATATCCCAACGCAGTGGAGTAGGGTCCACTTGCTAATGTCTCACGCCCCATTGAAGAAGATGATTCCCCACTTGCTGTTGTCAGATATCCTGTTGCTGTAGAAGAATTTCCACTTGCTGTTGTCTGCCATCCCATTGCAGTTGCATTTAATTCAGTTGCAGATGTAGAGCGTCCCATTGCTGTAGATGCTTCTCCACTTGCTGTTGTCAGATATCCTGTTGCTTTAGAGTAGGGTCCACTTGCTAATGTCTCACGCCCCATTGAAGAAGATGATTCCCCACTTGCTGTTGTCAGATATCCTGTTGCTGTAGAAGAATTTCCACTTGCTGTTGTCTGCCATCCCATAGCTGTTGAGTATAATGCATTTGCTAATGTCTGACGTCCCATTGCTATAGAGCTACCTCCATCAGCATTTGTTAGGAATCCAATTGCTGTAGAGTAGTTTCCAGTTGCTTCTGTCTCACGTCCCATTGCTGTAGATGTTTCCCCACTTGCTGTTGTTAGATGCCCCATAGCTGTAGAGTAGTGTCCACTTGCTAATGTCTGTCGCCCCATTGCTGTAGAAGCAACTCCACTTCCTGTTGTTTGTAGTCCAATCGCAGAAGCAGTGGCTCCGCTATTGGTTGTTCCACTGGTAGCAATTTGTGCTTTACCTATAAATGCAACAATCAAAGCTAAAAGTGTAACTATTTTTTTCATAGTAAATCATGATGATATTTTTGATTTGAAATTATAAAAAAATCATTTAATAGATTTAATTTAAAGGTCATCAAATAAAAAAATGTATTATTTATTTAGGGCAATAATACTATTTATTTACTATCGGTATAAAAGTTAAATTTTTTATAAAATATCTGATTTTTTTATTTTTTATCACAAAATGTTATTTGAATACACTTTCTGTAAAACTTCTGTTTAGCTGATAACCATACTTTTACAATAGAAAATTTATAATTTAATCTTAAGGTGTTGAAGGGTGAATTATTATTTGATAAAATAGTAATTAGGCCTATTTTATAGGTTGATGGATGATATCCATCTGGTTATCTTTCGAGAGATTTTACAGAAAAGAGGCAAGTGATGATGACTCACTAATTGTTTCGTGAGTTGTTTGTTAAATGTACAAATGATATAAGTGAACCAAAAAATAATAATTTCAAAAAATAATTATTATCATTATTTATTTCTTTTGTTATATACTATTTTAAATTTTTTCGTTTGAATTTAAAAGTAGGATTATTGATGCTACTAACCTCAAAATGTTTAATTCGTTGTTTCATAGATCTACTTAAAACACATTAAGCAGAATTCCTACTAGCATTAATATTACCAAACAACGAGCGCGTGACCATTTTTTGGTAGGTATCTAATTCTTTCGCAGACGGTCTTTTAGTGGCTAAAATTTCTTGTATCTTTTTTAAAGCATACTGCTGTATGGTAAGCAAAGGCAGTACAATATCTTCTCGTACTTCTATAGAAGCTTTCCCGTCTGGGTAGTTTTCCATGAGTTCTGTATGGTCAGCTATTTTTAGCAACAAGCGTTTGGTAGTCTTGTACTCTTCGTAAATAAGTTTCCAAAATTCGCCAAATTCTTCGTCGTCTGCCATATAAGCGGTGAGTTCAAAAAATGATTTTGTTAAACTCATGACACTATTTTCTAAGAGTGTTTTTAGAAAGTCTGAGTTGTTGTAAAAGTCTATAAGCTGGTCAAATTCTCCCCTATCTTCGTATTTTTTTAAGGCAGTTCCAACGCCAAAAAAACCTGGTACATTTTGTTTTAACTGGCTCCAGCTCCCTACAAAGGGTATGGCTCTTAAATCTGAGAAATCTAGGGTATCAGATTGTGATCGCTTGCTTGGTCTACTTCCAATATTGGTTTTTGCATAATACTGGAGCGTACTCATTTTTTCTAAATAGGGTAAAAACTTCTCGTGGTTTTTAAAGGCCACATAGGTTTCATAACTAGTAGCTGCCATGTCATTCATAATCACACGATGGGCATCACTTAGTTGATCTTTTTGAAACACTTCGTTTTTAATCCCAGAACTTAATAACTGTTCTAGATTAAATTGAGAAGAATTTAAGGTTCCAAAATTAGAACTTATGGTTTGTCCTTGTATGGTAAGTTGTATTTCTTTGTCTTCTATGGTAGGGCCTAAAGAGGCATAAAACTGATGTGTTTTTCCTCCTCCACGCGCTGGTGGTCCGCCTCGGCCATCAAAGAAAATAACCTCAATGCCAAATTCTCTAGAAATTGTGGTAAGTGCTTCTTTGGCTTTAAAAATAGACCAATTAGCCATTAAATAACCGCCATCTTTAGTACCATCAGAAAACCCTAGCATTACGGTTTGCTTGTCTTTTCGTTGGCTTACATGCTTTCTATACGAAGGGTTAGCATACAATGTTCTCATTACCGATTCTGCATTTTGCAAATCATCTACCGTTTCAAATAAAGGAATTACATCTACTGGCAATACATCACCAAAACCAGATAAGTTTAACATGGCAAAGGTTTGCATCACATTTAAGGCAGTTTGGTTGTTGCTAATAATGTATCTATTGGCACCACGTTTTCCATTTCTATACTGTATTTCTTTAATGGCCTGAATAGATTTTAGTGTTTTTACCAACATATCATCCGAAAATAGATTCGGGTCTATGTCTCCCTTAATCTCAGAGAGTACTGTTACTTGTTCAGCTTCAGACAATTCTAAATAGTTTTCTGGAAAGGTAGTGTCTTTTGTATCCAATAACTCTTCTACCATCTTGGTAAAGGCATTATGATGAACTCTGCTGTCTTGTCTAATGTCTAAGGTGGCAAAATGAAATCCAAAAATAGAAACCTTGTGTATTAAATCATCTAACTCTTCCAAAAACAACGATTTGTGTTCATCAATTAAAATTACGCGTGCTTTCATTAACTCTTCTAGAAGAATTTTTGATGAAAAATTGACAACCTTATAGCTTTTTGTAAAGTGCTTGTTTAGCCTTTTTTCTATGCGTATTAAAATTTCTTCAATCCCTTTAAAGGTAAGTCTTCTTCTAAGTTTTCTTATGTCTTTATGGTAGTTCTTAAGAATAGTCTGGCGCAATCTTTCGGCTACTTTTAAGGTAATTTCTGTAGTAACAAATGGGTTTCCATCTCTGTCGCCACCGGGCCAAAACCCAAGATCTATAATTTCATTGTTTAGCACTTCACCATCGTAAATATGTTGCTGTACAAAATTATAGATAGTACTTACAGAGTGGTATAAAACATGTTCTAGATACCAAATTAAACTAACCGCTTCATCATAAGGCGTTGGCTTTTGTTTTTTAAAAAATGGTGTTTTTCCTAACTGAGCTAGTAAATTTTTTATGAGTAGTAAATTGTTTTGCTGAATAGCCTTATCTAAGTCTGTAATAATTCCTAGAACATTGCCAGGATAGAATTGCGTTGGATGTGCTGTAAGCACAATACGCACCTTAAATTCTTTAAGGTATTGCTGTAATTCTTCTTTTTTGTTTTGAGAGAAGGCAGCTTCTTTAGAACTGGTTAGAGTTCCAATACCATCCATATTATTTACCATCGGAAATTCTGCATCTTCTATGGCATCAAATAATACAATCTGACGCTCTATATACTGTATAAAACGAAATAAGAGTTGTACTTTTTCTTCTTCTGAAGGGTTCTCTTGGTATTTTTTAAAAAAATAATCTACAATTTGAGTTGGGTTTTCTCCTAGGGAAAATCCTTTTTTACACACTTCATGAAAAAGTGGGAGTAAAACCCCAGTATTGCTAATAGAATCAAAAGGTAAAGTCATAAATATACTGTTGTATATCTGATATTTTGAGACTACATTATCGTTAAATTTAGAGAGTTTTAGTGCGCTAGACATAGGTAAAAAATTGATTAGTGAAATTACATAAAAACCCATTCTAAGATACTGTTTCTATTGATATTTCTACGAAAACGTTGTAAAAGTAATTTCTTATTTTTCTTTTGGAAGCCATCTATTCATGGCATATCCAAACAGCAGTCCGCCAAACATCCAACAAGGAAAAGCAATGAGTGTTTTTTTAAGGG
>Ga0302134_10001610_pt1 | contig 10612 bp, 12 predicted proteins | sample CB9_SCM_MG_FD_203123 | JGI IMG/M metagenome (GOLD analysis project Ga0302134, IMG submission 203123) | Marine microbial communities from Western Arctic Ocean, Canada - CB9_SCM | ecosystem: Environmental > Aquatic > Marine > Oceanic | place: Canada: Western Arctic Ocean | collected 2017-09-19
GCTCGTTGACGAGTTTCAAGGTGCCGCTGAGCAGGAAGGCCTGCACCTCAATGTCGATGTCGAACCAGAGTTGTGGGTACTCGGGCACGCTCGGTCGCTCGAACAGGCCATCGCGAATTTGCTCGCGAACGCGGTTCGATTTGCTCCGACTGGTTCGGGCATCTCGATCGGCGCCGGCCAGAAATCAGGTTGGATTTGGCTGACGGTTTCTGACCACGGCCCCGGCGTTGACGAAGACGAGCGCGACCGTGTCTTTCAACGGTATGTGCGCCTGGGCGAGGGCGAGGTCGGCCGTCCGCATCTAGCTGGAGGTCAGGGATCTGGTTTAGGTCTAGCCATAGTGCGTGAAATTCTGCAAGCACACCGAGGTGAGGTTTCGATCATCGACACTGAGGTTGGCGCTACGTTCGCAATGTGGATGCCAGTGCACGTTGATTTCGAGGTGACCAGTGAGTTCCGAATACGTCGCCCGAAACGTAAGGTGCCCCCGGCACCTAGTGTCTAGTCAATGGTGGATCAGATCAAGCATGGGGAATAGTCGTCGCGCTATCCCAATTTCTGTTCGAAGCTCGGGTCGAAACAGCAATCGGTGCATCCAAGCTGCTGTTGGCGAACGAACCTTTAACAGAACTTTCGTTTCGCCTTACAGTATCTTTCGCACTCAACCCATAAGTTGACAACTGTGGAACAACCACCAACCTCCTCATTAACGGGCTCTGAACCTGATCTCCCAAAGCCTCCAATCTGGGACCGGTCAGCATCCGCAGCAACGCCTCCGGTCAACATCCCACGACTCGATATTCCTCGCGTCGACGTGCCGCTATCAGCGACGCCGGCACTCGACCCGCCTGCCGAGGCTCTTACTTGTCTCGCCCCTGTCGAGTCCGAGATAACGCAGAACGTGTTAGAGACGCCGACCCAATCGAATCCGTCAGCATCTGTTGGTCCGCCTGGACCTGCAGCCAGCCAAATCCCCGCAGTAGCACCAACAGCGGTAGTTGAATCCGATCCGTTGTTCGCCGACCGTAGTTTTGTGACAGCACCTGCTTCTGGGGCAGGCGTTTCAGGCGGGCCGTTATGGCCAGCTGAACCCCCCACGATTGGCCTACCAATCAGTCCCACCTCGCCACCGGCCCACAAGGCACGGCTTCGGGTGGCCATGATGACCCTCGCCGTGATGCTTATCGTTGCGGTAGCTGTCGCAGGGTTCTTTTTCGGTCGATCGGTCGTCTCATCAGAATTAGCAACAACCCCGATTGCTGCGGCACCTACTTCTGAAGCTCCCACCACGACCGTTGAAGCGGCATCGCCACCAGCGACCAGCGTTGCGGTTCCTGCGGTGCCACCAGTGAACGACATCGCTTTGCCGGTGCTCACTGGCGAAGACGCTGAGGAACCGGTTGCTGCGGTTGCGCGAGCAGTGGCTCCGGCCGTGGTCCTCATCCAAAATGAGCTTGGCCAAGGATCTGGCATTATCTATGATGCCGAGGGTCTGATCTTGACGAACGCCCACGTTGTTGGACAGTTCACCAAAGTGCAGGTAACTCTTGCGTCGGGTGTGCGGGTTCCAGGCGAGGTGCTCGGTGCGGATCCGCTCACCGATGTTGCCGTAGTGAGGATCGACACGGACTTCGAGTTTGGCGTAGCGGTGCTGGCGCCCGAAAGTTCAGTCGAGGTAGGACAACTAGCTGTCGCAATCGGCAGCCCATTTGGCCTGCAGCAAACAGTCACCTCTGGCATTGTTAGCGCTAAGGGTCGAGTCTTGGAGAACCTCATCGAGGACGGCCGCCTATCGGTCGTCTCCATGATCCAAACTGATGCGTCGATCAATCCAGGTAACTCGGGTGGTGCTTTGGCAGATCGTCAGGGCCGAGTTATTGGCATGAATACTTCGATTCGTACCGATGGTTCCGGTGGCAACATTGGCGTTGGGTTTGCGGTCCCTTCGGACACAGCGAAGTTGATTGCCGACCGCATCATCGCTGGCCAGCCTCTTGAACAAGGCTTTCTCGGGATCAATGGAGGTACGCCCGCCATCGGCGAGCCCGGCGTTGTCGTCGGTGAAGTTACCGTGGGCAGCGGCGCCGATATTGCGGGCTTGCTGTCTGGTGACCTGATCGTGGGTTTTAACGGTGACAGGATTAAGAGCATGAGCGACCTCGCCGCAGCAGTGCGGTTGCAGTCGCCAGAAGCAACGGTCACTGTCGAGTTCGTCCGCGAAGGGCAGAACATGCTGGTTGAGGTAACGCTCGGATTGCTCAATGGTCAGTAACGCTCGACCCGCCCCGATCTGATCAACTAAAGCGCTCTAAAATCGGCAGAGCAGTTGATTTCGCTTGAGCGAGCAACCGTCTAGGGCCCGGCGTGTCGAGTGGCGAGCGCGGGCCCGTAGGCTGAGGCGCTGTGAACGCTCTTCTTCTCGTCATCGTTATCGTCCTTGCGCTCGCTGTTGTTGGCGTTGGACTGTTCTTCTTCCGCCGTCAGAACGTGGCGGTCAAAACACCACCCCGCACAGCCGTAGCGGCCCCGGATGTCCCCAGCGGCGCTCTCGTCCAAGATGAGCCAGAGGTTGAGCCAGAGCCACAGGTTCAGCCAGAGCCAGAGGCTGAGCCAGAGGTTGAGTCGGAACCGGAGCCGGTCGAAAAGGCAACGTTCCGTGACCGGCTCGCCGGGGTACTTGGGGGTCTTCGTGGCCGATCGATAGATGAAGAAGCGTGGGAAGAGTTGGAAGAAGCCCTGATTCTTGCCGATGTCGGCGTGCCAACAACGATGGCTATTCTCGATCGGGTCCGCGACCGCGCCAAAGAAGAAAAGGCCAAGGACTTCGACGCAGCGCTGATGTTGCTGCGTGACGAGATGGAGCTCGAATTGGGCGGTATGGACATCACCCTGGCTATTGAGGGCAAACCCGCCATCTGGCTGTTCGTTGGCGTAAACGGTGTGGGTAAGACTACGACCATTGGCAAGCTTGCGAAACGAGAGACCGACGAGGGCCGCAAGGTCGTTCTTGCTGCTGGCGACACGTTCCGTGCTGCCGCCGCCGAACAGCTTGAGACCTGGGCTGAGCGCAGCGATGCCGGCTTTGTACGTGGCGCCGAAGGAGCCGATCCCGGCTCGGTCGTCTTCGACGCTGTGGAGCACGCAGCTGCTGTCAATGCTGATCTTGTGCTGGCCGATACTGCTGGCCGTCTGCACAATAAGACGAATCTGATGGAAGAACTGCGCAAGGTCCGCCGTGTGGCTGAGAAGGCACAGGGCAAGGTCTCGGAGGTGCTTCTGGTCATCGATGCGACAACAGGCCAGAACGGGCTTATTCAGGCGAAGCAGTTCACCGAAGCGGTCGAAGTGACTGGCATCGTATTGACCAAGCTGGACGGATCCGCCAAGGGCGGCATCGTGCTTGCGATCCAGAAGGAACTTGGTATCCCGGTCAAGCTCGTGGGCTTGGGCGAAGGTAGTGAAGATCTGGTTGAATTCGATGCGCACGAGTTCGTCGATGCGCTGTTCGCTTAGGAGAACACAAGATGGCTGCTAACAACGATTGGCTAGGCGGATACACGCTTCAAGAGTTGCTTGGTGCAGCACCGGTGACCATGTCGCCGAAGCAGATCAAGAAGAGGTCAAGCAAACGCGGCATAATCGCTACGGTGTTTGGCGCTCCTTTCCGTCTCGTGGCTGGACTCATTAAGCTTCCGATCACCGTTGTCGCGAAGCTGGTTAATGGTGTCGTGAGCGTTCTGACTGAACTTGTAAAGCTCCCATTCCGGATCCTCGGAGCCCTAACTAGCCCTTGGCGTAACAAGTAGCTCACAACTGTTCACCGCCAGACAACCCTTGTTCGTCCTTTGTTCGTCGCCAATGTGGGGCTGGACCGCAGGGCCTGCTTGTTGGGCCCACGCAGGTCCATGGGCACGGGCGTTTACTTCTGCTCACTGACGGCTGAGCCGCTGGCGCCTTCGTTCTGGCGCGCCAAGCCCTGTTTGATAGTCGCTAGCCTCTTACCACCATGTTTGATTCGCTTTCCGATCGTTTCGAGAACATCTTCAAGGGGCTGCGCAGCAAGGGCAAGCTGCGCGAATCCGATGTTGACGAGGCCCTACGCGAGATCCGGGTCGCGCTGCTCGAGGCAGACGTCAATGTTTCGGTTGTCAAGGGATTTCGTGACCGGGTGCGCGAACGCTCTATCGGTGCTGGTGTCCACGAGGCACTGAATCCGGCACAACAGATCGTCAAGATCGTTCACGAAGAGCTCATTGCGACGCTCGGCGGCGAAACGATGCAGATCACCTATGCATCCAAGCCTCCAACAGTTGTTCTGATGGCAGGGCTCCAAGGCGCCGGCAAGACGACCAACACTGGCAAGCTTGCACTGTGGTTCAAGAGCCAGGGCCGAAACCCGCTGCTGGTCGGCGCTGACTTGCAACGCCCTGCAGCGGTCGAACAGCTACGGACGTTGGGCGCACAAGTCGGTGTTCCCGTCTTCAGCGAGCCAAGCGATCCTGTTTCTGTCGCTCGGGCCGCCTTGGAAGAGGCAAAGAACACTGGCCGCGACGTCGTCATTATCGACACCGCTGGCCGTTTGTCGATCGACCAGGAACTTATGGCCGAAATTGGCGAGATCAGCGACGTTGTGCAACCGGACTATACGTTCCTGGTAATTGACGCGATGACCGGCCAGGACGCGGTGAACACCGCTCATGCGTTCAACGAGACACTGTCACTCGATGGCGTGATCTTGACCAAGCTCGACGGCGACGCTCGAGGCGGCGCTGCTCTTTCGGTGAAAGAGGTTGTAGGCAAGCCCATTGCGTTTGCTTCGACCGGCGAAAAGCTTGAAGACTTCGAACAGTTCCACCCTGACCGGCTCGCTGGCCGCATTTTGGGTATGGGCGACATGCTTACACTTATCGAGAAGGCCGAAGCGGTCTACGAAGAGGACGAAGCCGAAGCAGCTGCGACTCGCATCCTCCAAGGCGAATTCACGCTCGAGGACTTCTTACAGCAAATGCAGCAGCTCAAGAAGATGGGTCCGTTGAACAACCTGCTCGGCATGATGCCGGGCATGCCTAAAGAACTCAAGAACCAGGAGATCGATGATCGCCAGGTCGCTCGAGTTGAGGCAATCATTCGCTCGATGACGCCCAAAGAACGAGAAAAACCCGACCTTATTGACGGGTCGCGCCGTGGTCGCATTGCCGCTGGTAGCGGCACACGCGAGAACGAGGTCAGCCAGCTGATCAATCAGTTCAAGCAAATGCAGAAGATGCTCAAGAAAATGGGTGGTATGGGCACCAAGAGCATCAAGCGGGCCAAAAGGAAGAGTGTCAAGGGCAAGAAGGGCAAGTCCGGCCAACGGAGTGGCAACCCCCAGGCTGGCCGCACAACGCCCACAAAGAGCGAAGGGAAGCGAAAGCTTGTCCTTCCTGGCCTCGACGATCTGGAGCAAAACGAAGAAGTTGCGGCGTTGCTGAGCAACTTAAAGTCGCAAGATTCGTGAACCCCTGGCGTCGATAATTCGCCAAGACAGTTCACGGAATGTCAGCGAAGCAGACCTAAACGCAGGTTTCTTTGTCGCAAGAGCACCAATGCAGCTGTTTTCAAGGCACACTGCTGGGTCGCTGGGACCGACGGCCCACTGCGAACAAGCCGAACCGTCGAGAGGAATAGAACGTGGCTGTAAAGCTCCGCCTGATGCGTATGGGCAAAAAGAAGCAACCGACGTACCGCGTCGTTGCTGCCGACTCGCGGTCACCCCGCGATGGACGGTTCATCGAGGTTCTAGGGTTCTATAACCCTCGTTCAGAACCATCGGTGATCGAGATCAACAATGAGAAGGCTGTTGGCTGGCTAAAGAACGGCGCACAGCCGACTGAGCGAGTCCAGAAGCTTCTCACGGTGAGTGGGGCCTGGTCCGAGTTCACCGGAGAAGCTGCGCCAGCACCGTTCGTAGTCGACACGCCAGCAGCTCCTGCTGCGGACGCCGATGACGATGCCGACGAGGATGCTGCAGCTGATACAGCTGACGCCGGCGAAGAAGAATGAGCGCTGACCTGGCACCCGAGGCGCAAGACCTCTTGCGCCATGTTGTTGCTTCGATCGTCGAGAACCCTGACGCAGTCAGTATTGACACGAGTGAAGACGGCGACACGATTCGTTTCGATGTCAGCGTTGGTGATGGCGACATGGGTCGTGTGATTGGCAAGCGCGGTCGTACCGCACACGCCATTCGCGCTCTCGTTCGTGCCGCTGCCGCCAAAGACGGCACTGCCGTCGACGTCGAATTCGTCGACTGACTCAGCCTGACCACATGTCGGTAAGGCTTGAGGTCGGCAAGATTGACAAAGCCCATGGCGTCCTTGGTGACGTGGTGGTCACACTCTTAAGCGACCGCACCGAACGTCTTGACGTAGGTGCGGTTTTGTTTCGTGACGATGGATTTAACTTCACCGTTAAGAAATCACGACCCCACCAGCATCGTTTCATTGTTGAGTTCGCCGAGATCAGGGGTCGCGAAGCCGCCGATGCCGCTCGCGGCACGATGCTGTTCGGCGATCCAATCCAAGATCCAGACACCCTCTGGGTACACGAGCTGATCGGCGCCCACGTCATCGACGTTGACGGTCAGGCCCTAGGCCTGGTCGAGTCGGTGCTCGAGAATCCAGCCAGCGATATTCTGGTGCTTGAAGGCGACAGGTTCATCCCACTCACGTTCTATGTGGAATGGCGAGATGATGGCATGATCGTGGTCGATCTGCCTGATGGGCTGTTCGACCCCATCGATGCCGATAAGCCGTGACGACCCTGCAACGCAGTCGAGTGATGTAAGCATGCGTATTGACGTGTTCACGGTGTTCCCCTCGCTGATCGATAACTTCGTCGGCGAGTCGCTGCTGGGTAAGGCGCAGCAAAACGAACTCATCGAGATCAACGCCCACGACCTGCGCAAAGAAGCCGCTGGCCGCCACAAGGCTGTCGACGATGCGCCGTTTGGTGGGGGAGCGGGCATGGTGCTCATGCCCGAGCCGATCTTTGCTGCGGTCGAATCGGTCGAGGCGCCCCGACCGCTGCTGCTCATGAGCCCAAGTGGGCGCCGCTTTGACCAAGATATGGCTCTCGAACTCGTCGAGTCTGGCGGATTCTCGATGTTGTGCGGCCGTTACGAAGGCGTGGACGAACGCATCGCTACCGAACTCTGCGACAGCGCAGTCTCGATTGGCGATTTCGTCCTTGCTGGCGGCGAGGTCGCTGCGCTGGTGATTATCGAGGCCGTAGCGCGGCTTGTGCCTGGCGTGATGGGCAATGATGACTCGGCAGGTGATGAGTCATTCATGACCGGCCTGCTTGAATACCCGCACTACACCCGACCCGCAGAGTTCCGAGGTATGGATGTGCCCGGCGTACTCCGAAGCGGTGATCATGGCAAGGTCGAACGTTGGCGCCGAGCGCAAGCGTTAGCCCGCACGGTCGAACGCCGTCCTGACCTGATTGAGACCCGCGGCGGCCTGTCCTCTGTCGACAAAAAACTCCTGGCAGAGTTCAATCTCGACCCAAAATAAGAACGTGCTGCGCTCATTTCGTGTATCAGCGCTCTAATTTGGCTCATTGAGGCTGAATGCTGGGTCGGGACGATACGATGATCGGCTGTAGTACCGGGTGTCCCCGGTCTGTTTCTCTTGGAGTTTGTTATGCAGCCCACCGACTTCATCGACAAGGCAAGCCTTCGCGACGACATCCCCGACTTCGGCCCGGGTGACACGATCAAGGTCCACGCTCGCGTAGTCGAGGGCGACAAGGAACGCATCCAAGTGTTCGAAGGTGTCGTCATCAAGCGTCAAGGCGCTGGTGTGCACGAAACGTTCACGGTTCGCAAGGTCAGCTTCGGCGTTGGCGTCGAGCGAACGTTCCCTGTACACACGCCAATCGTCGAAAAGATCGAGCGCATCACGCGCGGCGACGTCCGCCGGGCAAAGCTGTTCTACTTGCGTGACCGCATTGGCAAGTCAGCCAAGGTCAAGGAACTCCGCGACTACTAGCTAGAACATCCGCGACTACTAGCTAGAACATCCGCGACTACTAGCTAGAACAGATGCGTGGCGTTAGTACGCGTCTGTTTCAGTTAGCCAGCTAGAACGCTCCCTCGATGATTTGAACGCGCCCGTTTACGACCAGAGCGGCGTCGAATCTGACATGGCCCCGAGAACCATGCTTGTCGAGCCATCGATAGGCAGCGGTGCGAACCTTGGCTTGTTTCGATCTGGTAATTGCTAGTGCCGGGTCCATGCAACGGTCGCTACGTCGAGTCTTCACCTCGCACACAATGATGGTGTGACCTCGTTTGGCTATGATGTCGATCTCGCCCTCGAAGCATCGCCAGTTGCGCTCAACGATGGTGTAGCCCCGTTTTCGGTACCACGCTGCCGCAGCATCTTCACCAGCCTGCCCGAGTGCACGGGCCGCAGCCTTGTCCTTGTTTATCAGCATGACATCGACGCTAGATCGAGGGTGTGACAGCCAGGAACAGCCACGTCTCATTAGCGATAGAGGCGTCTTTGTGCTCAGATCATGGTGTGCCGGACCCGACGATCGAGGAAAATGCGTTAGCTGACTTACCCACCGAAGTTGTCGCTGGCATCTGTGAGCTCAAATCGATAATTTGGCAGGAGTTGGTGCCGAGCGATCCACTAATGACCCCAGACGCAGCATTGTCGGAACTATTGTCCGCACCGGCTCAGACCGCTGAACAGCTTGTCATAGCGAAGGTGGCAGACACGGTCGTAGGGATCGGGATGTCTCACCACCCGACATCCGCGGCCAACGCCAATCTGCTGACCGTCACCGTTGAAGTCCACCCGAGTCATCGACGTGTCGGCATCGGGCGACTCCTACTCCGAGCCCTGCTTTCGGCCGGGCGTAAAGCTGGCTGCGATTCAATTCTTAGCTGGGGCCCCCGCACGACGACTACGAATAGCTTCTGGGACGCCTTTGGTATGTCCGAGGTGCAACGCAGCAGCCGCAGCCGAGCTGTCATTTCGGCGATCGATGCAGATGCGATGGCGAACTGGGCGGCGGCGAGCACAGCCCGGAGTAACGGGTATCGAATGCGATCGTTCGTGGGGGCTTGCCCGAATCGTTACATGGAGATCTACACAACAGCGCTGAACGGCATGCAAGATGCTCCCAGCGACGGGCTGGCTGCGAATTACGAACCGCTAGACAAGCTCGGTGTGCGTTCATCCGAAGCCCGATTGGCAGACCGCGGCGGAACTGGGCATGTGATTCTGGCGGTCGACTCGGCTGGCAAAGCAGCCGGGCTCACCGAAGTAGCGATGTTTGGTCACACACCTGGGGTCGCGTTTCAGCAGACGACAACAACACTTGCTGAGCATCGCCGCCAGGGATTGGGACGCTGGCTTAAGGCCGAGATGTATCACCACATCATTGGCGGATTGCCTGATGCGAACGTGATCGAGACAGGCAACGCTGATTCGAACACGTCGATGCTGGCGGTGAATGCAGGGATGGGCTTCGCTCCCTTCCTGAGTTACACGATTCGTCAATGCGATATAACCCGTGTCGTGCAGCGACTCGAGGTGGGCGGGTACCGCTGAAGGGTCGAGCCGCTACTAGCCAAAGAGAGCCCAGAGCACGAGCAGAATGCAGATTATGACGGCACCGGCTACGAAGAAGTAATCGAAGTTGGTGCGCTGATGTTTTCGTGACGGGTCAAATCCCACTCCGTCACGGTATTGCGGGCACCGGGCGGTGAGACGCTGTGTTCAGTAGAACGCTGAAGCGTTGCCGGATAAGGGCCGAGCGGATCTCTGACAGTGACAATTTCAGCAATATCGGGTGGCATGGCTGTTTCGAATGAGATGTAGAACACGAAAAATTCAGGAATGCGGGAACTATTCTGATGCTCTCGAACATCGTACGGATGCAGACATCGACCAGGAAGTTTCCCGATGCCCCGTGCACCTGATGGCTAGTGTGCTCTCTAGTCGTGCTCGTGCAGCGTGAGGAAGTGATGACACGGTCGGCGTGTTCACCTCCAACGGTGGTGATGCGCAATCCCAACCTGATAACGAGAGCGTTGGCGGCGGTATAGGCGATGGTGCCGAACCGCTTCCGGGGCCGAGGAACCAGCAAATCTCGCCACCGGGCACGGCCCAAAAGCAGCCGAAGCCAAGTGCACAGGAATGGAAGTCGGTCCGTGCAGTTGGCTTCGGCTTCTCGGTTCCTGGAGTCTTCGTGGACAACGAGGTACGGGGCACTGGCTCGGAGGCCGGTAAATGGTCGGGCGTCGGCACTATTGAAGTCCTCTTTGGCGATGACTGGTACTCAGGCTCTTTTGGCGACAAACCCGGAGCAGAGAACGAACCGGTCGAATGCAGCGGGATCTTCGGCGAACGGACCACCGTTCGCGACGCCAAGCAGGTTGAGGTTTGCTTCGGCGAGGTCATGGCGGTGTTGTTCGTCCACTGTTGGGCGAGACCAACATCTGAGTGGAGCGTCTAGCCGATCCGGGTGTTATTGCTTGTCCTTGTCTGTGCCATGTGTTCTGATGGGCTCAATGATTGCTGTCATTGTTCCCATCGGTATCGGCGGCGTAGTG
>Ga0302134_10001611_pt1 | contig 10612 bp, 10 predicted proteins | sample CB9_SCM_MG_FD_203123 | JGI IMG/M metagenome (GOLD analysis project Ga0302134, IMG submission 203123) | Marine microbial communities from Western Arctic Ocean, Canada - CB9_SCM | ecosystem: Environmental > Aquatic > Marine > Oceanic | place: Canada: Western Arctic Ocean | collected 2017-09-19
GTAGATATTTCTATTTTTGATTAAATAATTGTTTGATTTCTTCATCATTTAAATCTCGATATTCTCCAATTTTTGTATCTGAAAGATGAATATCCATTATCCTTATCCTTTTTAATTTTGTAACTCTTAACCCTAGTTCCTCACACATTCTTCTAATCTGCCTATTCATTCCTTGAGTTAAGACAATTTTGAATCTATTTTCAAATGTTTTTTCTACATAACATCGCCTAGTCATTCTTCCCATTATTCTTACTCCACTTCTCATTTTTTCAATAAACTCATATGAAAATTTTTTATTGACTGTCACTAAATATTCCTTCTCTTTTTTATTTTCTGCTCTAAGAACATTATTAACAATATCACCATTATTAGTAAGCAAAATAAGACCCTCACTCTGTTTGTCTATTCTTCCAATCGTAAAAAGTCTTTCCTTATGGTTTATAAAGTCAATAATATTTCCTTTAATTTTTTCATTTCCAGTGCATTCAATTCCAACAGGTTTATTAAAGGCTATATATACTTTCTTTTTGTCTTTATATTGAATTACTTCACCATCGATTGAAATTTCATCATCAATATTTACCTTTGACCCTAGAACAGCTTTAATTCCATTGATATATACTCTTCCAGCAGATATATATTCATCCGCTTTTCTTCTTGAGCAAAATCCAACTTCACTTATGTACTTATTAATTCTCTTTTTTTCCAATTTAATTTAGTTTTATTTCTTCACCTATTTTTAGATTAAATTTCCTTCTAAACATCCAAACAAATAGATATAATAAAGGTGTATCTAGAATTGCCACTATTACTTTAAATATAAATCCTGATATAATTAGTACCAAAAATTTGTCTTGAGGCAGTATGCCAAAAAGTATAAGTAGTGAAACTATAGTGAAAGTATCAACAAACTGTGAAGTGAAAGTTGAAAAATTATTTCTCAACCATAGGTGTTTTCCCTTTGTTAATTTTTTCCAATAGTGATAAATTCTAATATCAATAAATTGTGCAAATAGGTATGTTAACATAGAAGCTAATACTGCTAAAGGAGCATTAAGAAATACGCTGTTAAAAGTTGCGTCATTAATTGGTGATCCTTCAATAGCAGGTACTTGACTAGATATAAATATTAATCCAATTGAAAAAATTGATGCAAATATTCCTGTAATTACTACTTGATCAGCTTTTTTCTGTCCGTATATTTCAGATATTAAATCAGTAATTAAAAATGTCAAAGGATACGGTAATATACCCACAGATAATTCAAAAAGTTTTACTCCCATTAAATTAATATCAAATGGATACCAATAAAATATTTTTGTAAATATTAAATTTGATGCTACAAGTGATGTGATAAATAATCCTGCAAGGATTAGATATATATTGTTAGCTAAAGAGAGATTTTTGGCGTTCATTTATAATACTTATGAGCAAAGTGTATTTTTCAATAGGATCGAACAAAGGTAATCGTTCTGGATTAATTAATGAAGCTATTGATAAGATTGATATAATCATTGGAAAGGTTTTGCAAAAATCTAGTATTTATGAAACAAAATCATGGGGTTTTAATTCAAATAACTTTTATAACATATGCATATTATTGGAGTCAACACTAACACCAGAATTAATTTTAAATAAAATTTTAACTATTGAAAAAGATATGGGAAGATTGAAAACAACTGATCAATATAGTGATAGGTGTATTGATATAGATATCTTGTTTTTTGATAATAGGATAGTCAATTCTAAAAGTCTAGAAATCCCCCATCCAAGAATTCAGCTTAGAAAATTTGTCTTAACTCCAATGCTTGAATTAACACCTGATCTAATTCATCCAATTTTAAATAAATCAATTAGACAATTAGAACTTGAATGTGTTGATAAAGATCAACCTATAAAAGTTAGGTAGTTATATTTCGGTTTTATAGAAAAAATCCCAGAGCACAATACCTGCTGCTACAGAAACATTTAGAGAGTGTTTTGTGCCAACTTGAGGTATTTCCACAACTTCATCGGAGACACTAATTATATCATCAGATATACCATCTACCTCGTTCCCAAATATAAAGGCATATTTTACTTCTTTTGCTGGAATAAACTTTTCAATATTTAAGGATTTATCTGCCTGTTCAATTGAAATTATTTTAATGTTTTTTTTCTTTAATACTTCAATTGTTTTAATAATATCATCTGAATATTCCCAATCAACAGAATCTGAAGATCCTAGAGCAGTTTTTTTCATTCTTTCATTTTCAGGAGTTGCAGTATACCCTGAAATTATTATTTTTTCTATTAAAAATGAATCAGATGTTCTGAATATTGATCCAACATTATGAATACTTCTAATATTATCAAGAATTACAATTGCAGAAGTTTTTTTTGATTTTTTGAATTCATCAATTGACTTTCTGTTTAGTTCAGTATTTTTTAATTTTCGCATTAGAGTAAAAATAAAAATATTTAAATTAGCACAAATACAAATCTGTGACTAAAGCTACTAAAATCACTCCTTTGATGAAGCAGTATAATGATATTAAGTTAAAATATCCTAATACAATGCTTTTATTTAGAGTAGGAGATTTTTATGAAACTTTTGGAGAAGATGCTGTAGTAGCATCAAAAGTCTTAGGGATTGTTTTAACTAAAAGAGGAGCTGGTTCAACTAGTGAAACTGAGTTAGCAGGTTTTCCTCATCATTCAATAGAAAACTATTTACCTAAGTTAGTCAAAGCTGGTCATCGTGTTGCAATATGTGATCAATTAGAAGACCCAAAGCTTACTAAGAAAATAGTTAAAAGAGGCGTAACGGAAATTGTTACTCCTGGGATTGCTATGAATGATGGTGTTTTAGATCAGAAAAAAAACAATTATTTAGCATCTATTTATTTTGAAAAAAATCAATTTGGAATTTCTTTTCTAGATGTCTCAACAGGAGATTTTTATATATCTCAAGGTGATTTTAAGTTAATTGAACAATTGATTTCAAACTTTTCTCCAAATGAAATATTAGTTTCAAAGCCATCAAAGAATGAGCTTAAAGAGTTAATTGGTAATTCATATAATGTTTACCCATTAGATGATTGGGTTTTTGATAGTTCGTATTCTAAAAATAAATTATTAAATCATTTTAAAACAAAAAGTTTAAAGGGCTTTGGGGTTGATGATATTAAACTCGGAATAATTGCTGCTGGATCAGTAATTCATTATTTAGATGATACAGAACATAATAACTTAAGTCACATTTCAAACCTTCAAAGAATTTTTCCAGACTCCTATGTTTGGATGGATAAGTTTACAATGAAAAATCTTGAATTGTTTAATTCAAATTCATCTAATGGATTTAATCTTTCTGAAACAATTGATGACTCAATTACTAGTATGGGTTCAAGAAAATTAAAAAACTGGATTGCATTTCCTTTAGTAGAAAAAAAAGAGATAAAGAAAAGACAAGATATTGTATACTCAATTATTGAAGATAATGAGATAAGTGGCATACTAGACCTTAACCTAAATAATATATCTGATATAGAGAGGCTAATGTCTAAAATTGCTACTTATAAAATTTCACCAAGAGAGTTAATTTATCTTAAAAATTCTCTGAAAAGTGTTCATGAAATTAAACAATCCCTGTCTGGGTTAAATGGAACACTTAAGAGTTATGGAAAGTCAATACCTCTTGCAAATTCAACAGTTAATGATATAAGTAAAGCTCTGAAGGAAGATTCACCTGTATCGATTCTAAAAGGTGACTTTATTAATGATAATGTTTCAAAGGAACTAGACTCATTAAGGGATATAAGATCTTCTGGAAAAGAATATTTAAATCTAATTCTAGAAAGAGAAACTGAAAAAACTAAAATACCCTCATTAAAAATTTCTTTTAATAATGTCTTTGGTTATTATATTGAAGTAAGAAATACTCATAAGGATAAAGTTCCTGAAGATTGGATTAGAAAGCAAACTCTTGTTAATGCAGAAAGGTATATAACACAAGAATTAAAAGAGTACGAAGAAAAAATAATTAATGCAGATGAAAAAATTAAGGATTTAGAACTCAAGCTTTTTTTAAAACTTTTAGATAAACTTCAAGATAGTCTAACAACTTTAAAAATCATTTCAGGAAAAGTTTCAGTAATTGATATTTTAAATTCTTTCTCAAAAAGAGCTATAAAGTATAAGTACATATGCCCAGATATCATTGATAAAAAAAAGATAGAAATTGTACAAGGCAGGCACCCAGTAATAGAAGCTAATCTCCCTCATGGTGAAAGATATATTCCAAACGATATACTATTAGATAAAGAGCAGCAAATTATTATGATCACCGGTCCTAATATGTCAGGTAAATCAGCAATTTTAAGACAAACAGCATTAATAACAATACTAGCACAAATTGGAAGTTTTGTGCCTGCTAAAGAAATGAGATTTTCAATAGTTGATAGAATTTTCACTAGGGTAGGAGCTAGTGATAATATATCTATGGGTGAGTCAACATTTATGGTAGAGATGAATGAGACTGCTTCAATTCTAAATAATCTAACAAATCAAAGTTTAATACTGTTGGATGAAATCGGAAGAGGTACTAGTACATATGATGGAATATCAATAGCATGGGCAATTGCAGAATTCCTTCATGAAAATAAAAATAAGCCTCATGTACTTTTTGCAACTCATTATCATGACCTTAATGAAATGGAATCAATTTTTAAAGGAATTAAAAACTTTAATGTAAGTGTTAAAGAGACAAAAGATGATGTTGTATTTCTAAGAAAACTAGTTAAAGGAGGAAGCAATCATAGCTTTGGTATTCATGTAGCTAAAATGGCAGGAATGCCAAAACTTGTTCTAGATTCTGCAAAAAATAAATTAAAAGTGATGGAAAGAACAAAACCTAATGAATTGAAAGGTGAAAAAAATGATGATAACTTTCAATTAAGTTTTTTTGATGTTGAAGATCCAAAGATGCAAGAAATAAGAAAAATAATTGAGACTTTAGATATAGATAATCTTAGTCCAGTTGAAGCCTTAATAAAACTTAATCAAATAAAAAAAGAGATAAAAAATGAAGATTGATTTACATGGCAAAACACATCCAGAAGGTCTTGAATTAATTGAGGAGTATATGCTTTTAAATTCTGTGAAAGGGAGTGTTAGTCTTCATGTTATAACTGGTAATTCTCCAGTTATGCAAAAAAAAATTATTGAACAAATATGTAAAAAGTATGGGTTCTCTTATTATATCCCATCGCATAATCCTGGTGAAATATTTATTCAGTATGAAAAACTATAAAGTTCTAATTCTTTTATTTTTTTTGGTACTTAACTCCTGCTCTAAAGAAGATGAGATAAATCAATTAAATCAGACAATAGTTAATCTTCAAAATGATATAGCTCAACTTAATTCTCAGATTAATGATTTTTCTTCTCAAGTAAATCAATTAACTACTCAAAATAATACTTTATCATCTCAGGTTCAGGATGCATTAACTCAAAACAATACTTTGTCAAGTCAAATAGATGATCTTAATAATATCTTAAATGGATTTCAGGATCAAATACAGGAATATGTAGCTAAAATCCAAGTTCTTACTGAGTCAAATGAAATACTTGAAAGTGATAACAATAGTTTAACTATTCAAATTAATAATCTTCAAGATCAACTTTATACAATTCAGTCTCAAAGTGCTGTTGATGGACTTTATCTTTTTAATAAAATTGAAATACTTGAACCTCCATTTGGCGGAACAATGTGGGACCTTCCGGATTTAATTAAATCATCTGATTATACTATTTACTCTTCATCTTCTTATCAAGGAATAGAAACAAGATTGTTTTATGACAAATCTATTCCTGATTTTATCAATTATCCTGCTCATGTATATAAAGTTAATTTTGGTGATGATCTATCTATTGATTTTGAAATTTATACAGATTTTACTCTAGAGGAGGCTGGTAATATTGAGCAAAAATACGCTCCTTTAATTGGTCAACTTGGAAAGGACTTAAGAAGAAATATAAAATCTTTTGAATTTCTTAAAGGAGAAGAAGTTGCCTCAGCTCAAAGATCAGATGATCTTAATTATGCAAATATTACATTTCATACTGATTGGTTATCTAATATAGTAGAAACAAGGTCTGATGGAGACAAAACAGAAGAATTACTTATTCATGAGTCTGCACATCTTTCAATAGATCCCTATGTGTATGGACAACAAGGGTGGACTGAAGCTGTTAATCTTGATGGTAATTATCTGTCAACATATGCAAAAGATAATCCTGATTCTGAAGATATAGCAGAGACATTTCAGGCTTATATTGCAGTAAAATATTTCCCAGATAGAATCTCTAATTCTTTAAGAGATACTATCTTATCTGTGTGTCTGAATAGATTTAAATATTTTGACTCATTAAATTTAGATTTATCTATATATAAATAGCTAAATTATTTTAAATTTGCTGTTCTGCGAAAGTAGCTCAGTTGGTAGAGCATCACCTTGCCAAGGTGGAGGTCGCGGGTTCAAATCCCGTCTTTCGCTCAAATTGCTCGAGTGGTGGAATTGGTAGACACGTTGGACTTAAAATCCAATGAGCAGTAATGTTCGTGCGGGTTCAAGTCCCGCCTCGAGTACTTAAGGAAATCGTAATAGACTATTTAATAGTTTGTTACGGTTTTTTTATTACCTATTTGGCAACACATTGGCAACAAAACCTGAAAAAAATCTACTTACTTAGTATAAATCCCACCCCCTGGGGTCAGTTTAAAATCCATTTTCTTTTTGGGGTCTGTGGTTGATATACAGTATATTACTTAAATGCTCAAAGTTTTTAATTTATTAAATTAGAGATATGAAAAAAAGAAAACATATAATTAGAATAATTATAATTCTATTTATATTATACCTATGGGCTGAATTAGGTGTAGGTATTTTTTTTCAAGATAGTTGGGGAGGTGATTAAAGTTTAAAATAATTTAGTTTTTGAGTTATTAAAAAATTTAAGATGATCAATAATTTAAGATTACTAATTCTTTTTTTAGGAATTCAATTTGTTAGTGGTCAAATACCAGAAGACAAAGCTGTTATAAGCTCTATTTATGTATACGATATAGAAAAAAGAAAGCCAATAAAGTTAACTACTGTTGAAAGACATTTAGAAGCTCCCAATTGGTCTATTGATAATAATTATTTATTAATTAACAGTTCAGGAAAACTTGAAAAATTTGATTTGAGTGGTAATTTTCTTGAATATGAAGACACTGGACATTTAAGTATGCTAAATAATGATCATGGGTATTCTTTTGATGGGAAAAATCTATTTTTTTCCACTGGAATTTTAGAAATAGAGGGTCATTCATCTTTTATCTATATGAAATCACTTGATGATAACTCTATAGAACTGTTAACTGAGTTAACTCCTTCATATTGGCATGGAGTATCTCCTGATGGAAATTATATAGTTTATTGTGCTGAAAGAAATGGCGAATATGATGTTTACAAATTAAATATTGAAACAAAAAATGAAATTAGATTAACTTTTAATAAAGGTTTAGATGATGGTCCAGAATTTTCACCAGATGGAAAATACATCTACTATAATTCATTCAAAACAAACAAAATGCAGATTTGGAGAATGCATAATGATGGTTCAAATCAAGAGCAAATGACATTTGATAATTATTCTAACTGGTTTCCTCATGTTTCACCAAAAAACGATTATGCTGTAGTAATAAGTTATATTGAAGATCAGGAGCAGAGTCATCCATTTGGAAGAATGGTAAAGCTTAGATTACTTAACTTAACAGACAAATCAATAGTTGACTTAACTGAACCATTTTACGGTGGACAAGGGACAATAAATGTTCCGTCATGGAACCCAGAGGGGACTAAGTTTGCTTATGTGTTATATAGCCTAAAAGACAAATAGTTCTTAAATTAATATAGAGAATATAAAAATTGCTCTCGTTTCTTAGTTGTATTCTGCTAAAGAGTTATTAATATAATTTAAACATTTTTTTATTTCTTCAATAGAATTTGAACCTTCTGGAATATTGTATTCAAGTTCAATAGTGATAGGAAAAGTATAACCCTCATTATTTATTAGTCTAACTACATCAGCAATTGGAGTATCTCCTTCACCAAAAGGTAAATTATCTCCCCCGTTGATACCTTTTTTTCTGTCTTTTAAATGCATGCTAACTATATGATTATTATTCTCTTTAACAAATTCAACTACGTTTTCATTATCACCAGCTACGTAATGTCCAAAATCAAGATTTATTTTATTATATTTTGATTGAGTAATTGCAGTATCCCAAAAAGTTGGAGTTTGTTGCTCGTGACCATGATAACCAATAAGAACATCTTCTTCTTCTGCTATTTTTGAAAGCCTAAATGTATGTTTATCATCTGATGGATGCTCTAGAGTTACATGGCTTGCTCCTAAAGCTTTTGCAGCTCTCATCCCATATCTAATGTCATCATCTGTATTTTCTTTTTCAAAAACTCTTGGTTTAAAGGCATATATGTCTATTCCTGCTTCATTGTACAACCCTCTAAGCTCCTTAAGCTTATTCAAATCAACATTTTTTCTCCATTCAGCAACTTCTTGTTCATAAATTTTTCTTTTTTCTGAATACTCTTGAGCTTGAATTTTTTCTTCTTCACTTAATGTTTCACCACTATACTGTTTATATAAAAGTCTCATAGAAGATCTTTCATTTATAAGGCTTTCAGGAGCACCAGCATATGATTCAACATGATTTCCCATAAGCTCAACATTTTTTATTCCTGTTTGTTTTATATAATCTAAAATTGCAAGAGGAGATTGATCTTCCATGGTTCTAAATGAATATGTTTGTATTCCAATTTTAAGATTATTAGAGTCATTATTATCTGTACATCCAAAAATAAAAGATGTTAAAAGCGTTAAAAAAATAATTTTATTTTTCATAATAGTTTTTTTTAAAGCTTCCAACCTTCTCTGTAATTATAATGAAAGAATTGATTGGCCTCATCAAGGTTTGTTATTTTCATGTTTTTAGAATCATATTCAAGTGTAATATCTAATTGTTGAGACAAAACTGCTACATTAGTTAAAAGCATTATTTCGGTTACTTTAGATGCAACCTCAAAATTATTTGATGCTTTTCTATTTTCTTTAATAGCCTCAATAAAATCTAGATACACTGAATTCGGTCTTGGCAACCATTTTTCAACTTCAAATCCTGGTTCTTCTGGTATTAGTTCTGGGAGAGCTCCATGGGATCCGTGCATTATCATCCCTTTTGAACCAATGTATAGTGCTTCTTGAAGTTGTCTTCCGTTTTCTAGTGAGTCTGGTCTTGATGGTTTAATGCCTCCATCAGACCAAGTAATTTTTATTGGAGATTTAGTTTCTTTAGATTCAAACTCATATGTTATACTCTCAGATTGAGGTAAATAATGTTCGTTGAAAGGACTAGTAGTTGCTTGTACTTTGGTAGGCATATCAAGATCTAAAGCCCATACTGGAGCATCAAATGTATGAGCTCCAAGATCACCCATAGCACCAGTTCCGTAATCCCATAATCCTCTCCATGCAAAATGAACAACTTCTTCATTATAAGGTTTATATTCTGCAGGACCTAACCAAAGATCATAATTTAGATGATCTGGTATTTTTTGCTCAGGTGGTCTGTCAAAATAGCCTTGTTTCCATATGGGTCTATTTGTCCACATATGAACTTCTTTTACATCTCCAATTTTTCCTGACTTTATCCACTCTACTGTTCTCATCGTTCCTTCAACATTATGTCCCTGATTTCCAACTTGAGTTACAACACCAGTTCTTTTAGCAAGATCATTTAAATATCTTGCTTCGTAAATAGTTTTAGTCATCGGCTTTTCAATATATACATGTTTTCCAGCATTCATAGCATATGAGGCAATAACTGCATGAGTATGGTCTGGTGTTGCAATTACAACTGCATCTATATCTTTTTCTTCATCAATCATTTTTCTATAATCATGAAATGTCTTTGCATTGGGATAAGCATTAATAATGTGAGATGAATACTGATGATCAACATCACAGATTGCATATATATTAGCGTGTTTGAATTTTTTATCATCAGATTGTCCAAATCCTCCCCGTGGACTTCTTTCTGGCTGTATACCTGCATATCTTTGGATCATTAATCCAGGAAGGCTTCTTCTTTCAACTGGATTATCTGGTGAAGCCATTTGTTGAATTACTTGACCCCCTCTATTACCAACACCAATTGCAGCTATATTTATTAGACCATTGGGGGATGGATATCCAAGACTAGTTATAGCATGGCTTGGCACAATGTAAAACAAAGAAGCTGCAGAAGCTTTCTTTAGAAAATCTCTTCTTTGATAATTTTTTTTTGATCTCATAACAAGAAGTTAATGAAAAAACATTAACACTCTTATAATCAAATCAATAAAATTGTTCAAAGTAAAAAATTTTCTATAAATTAATCTCTGAGTCACAAACTCTTAATCTGCTAATGCAAGAGAAGATAATTGATATAAAGGATGTTCAGATAACCTTAATTCGAAGTCAAAGGGCAAGGAGTTTAAACATAACTATTAAGCCTTTTAAAGGAGTT
>Ga0302134_10001612_pt1 | contig 10612 bp, 7 predicted proteins | sample CB9_SCM_MG_FD_203123 | JGI IMG/M metagenome (GOLD analysis project Ga0302134, IMG submission 203123) | Marine microbial communities from Western Arctic Ocean, Canada - CB9_SCM | ecosystem: Environmental > Aquatic > Marine > Oceanic | place: Canada: Western Arctic Ocean | collected 2017-09-19
GGCTCCCCAAGGGAACCGTCTCAAGACGGTCCTCTCCGCGGGACTCGGTCGGATTCCAGGCCTCGGCCGCCTCGACCGCATCGGCCGCCTCTCCCTGCACTGCACCCCCTGCAACGACCCCATGAACCAGGCCAGACTGGTCGAACACTACGGCACCCCGCCGCTGGAGGACCCTCTGGAGAGGACTCCCGAGGAGCTCGAACGGGCCATGATCAACATGTGCAGCATCTGCTCCTCTCTTCTGGCGGGTCCAGCCCAAGCAGACCCTTCCCTTCCCGACGCGCTGGAGCGCGTCCGGGCCAGCGGCAACTGGTACCACCGTTGGTGCCTGGCCCAATGGGTGTGGACCCGCGAGACCGATCCAAACACCCGTGTTCGCATCCAACCAGCCGAGGTTGAAGGCCTGCTCCTCTTCCGACCAGTAGGCGTCAACGTGTGGCCCATTCCGGTGCAAACCGAGAAGCAGCTGGCCATTGCTGCCGTGACCGTCGATGGGCTCGAGCTTGATTACGCCTCCGACGCGTTGCGCGGCGACAGTGGAGTGGTCCTGGCCGCGGTGGCCCAAAATGGGGACGCGCTTGGGGTCGCCTCCGACGCGATGCGCAACGACAGGGGAGTGGTCCTGGCCGCGGTGGCCCAGAAGGGATCCTCGCTTCAGTTCGCCTCCGACGCGATGCGCAACGACAGGGGAGTGGTCCTGTACGCGGTGTTCCATGAGGGGGCCGCGCTTTTGTTCGCCTCCGAAAGACGGCGCGGCGACAGGGAGGTGGTTCTGGCTGCGGTGACCCGCGATGGGATGGCGCTTCAGTTCGCCTCCCTCACGATGCGCAACGACAAGGATGTGGTCCTGGCCGCGGTTACCCGCCATGGGATGGCGCTTCAGTTCGCCTCCCTCACGATGCGCAACGACAGGGGAGTGGTCCTGTACGCGGTGACCCGCCATGGGATGGCGCTTCAGTACGCCAGCGAGGCGATGCGCAACGACAAGGAGGTGGTCCTTGCCGCAGTGGCCCAGGAGAGGAGAGCGTTCTGGTTCGCCTCCGACGCGATGCGCAACGACAGGGGAGTGGTCCTGCCCGCAGTGGCCCAGGACGGGCTCGCGCTTCCTTTCACCTCCGACGCGATGCGCAACGACAGGGGAGTGGTCCTGGCCGCGGTGACACGGGATGGGTGGGCGCTTCGGTACGCCTCCGACGCGATGCGCAACGACAGGGGAGTGGTCCTGGCCGCGGTGGCCCAGGACGGGCTCGCGCTTCAGCACGTCTCCGACGCGTTGCAAACCGACCCTGATGTGGTTAGAGCCGCGCAGCGCGGCCCTTAGCTGCCGATAAGTCCCACTGTTTTGAAACGTATCATGGTAGTAAACAACAAGACACCGCTGCTCGTCAGAAGTCGTGGCCGGGGTCCGGTGACCTGTAGGACATGTCCACCCGGTCGTCGCCCGCCGGTACCACTGCGGCTCCCCAAGGGAACCGTCTCAAGACGGTCCTCTCCGCGGGACTCGACCGCCTCTCCCTGCACTGCACCCCCTGCAACGACCCCATGAACCAGGCCAACCTGGTCGAAAACTACGGCACCCCGCCGCTGGAGCACCCTAGGGGGAGGACTCCCGACGAGCTGGAGCAGGCTAATGTCAACATGTGCAGCATCTGCAACTCCCTTCTGGCGGGTCCGGCCCAAGCAGAGCCTTCCCTTCCCGACGCGCTGGAGCGCGTCCGGGCCAGCCACCACTGGTACCACCGTTGGTGCCTGGCCCAATGGGTGTGGACCAGCGAAACCGATCCAAACACCCGTGCTCGCATTCAACCAGCCGAGGTTCAGGAACTGCTCCGCTTCCGACCAGTAGGCGTCAACGTGTGGCCCATTCCGGTGCAACCCCAGCAAACCGAGAAGCAGCGGGCCATTGCTGACGTGACCGACGATGGGCAGCTGCTTCGGTTCGTTTCTTTCGCGTTGCGCGGCGACAAGGAGGTGGTGCTGGCCGCGGTGGCCGAGGATGCGGTCGCGCTTCGGTACGCCTCCCTCACGATGCGCGACGACAAGGAGGTGCTTCTGGCCGCGGTGGCCCAGAGTGGGTTCGCGCTTCAATACGCCTCCCTCGAATTGAAGGGCGACAAGGAAGTGGTCCTGGCCGCGGTGGCCCAGAATGGGTTCGCGCTTCGGTACGCCTCCGACGCGTTGCAGAACGACAAGGAAGTGGTCCTGGTGGCGGTGGCTGAATATGGGGACGCGCTTCGGAACGCCTCCGACGCGTTGCGTGGCGACAGGCAGGTGGTACTGGCCGCGGTGGCCCAATATGGGTACGCGCTTGAGTCCGCCTCCCTCGCGATGCGCGGCGACAGGGAGGTGGTCCTGGCCGCGATGGCCCAGAATGGGTCCGCGCTTGGGTACACCCCCCGCTGGTTGCGCGACGACAAGCAGGTGGTCCTGGCCGCGGTGGCCCAGAATGGGAGCGCGCTTCGGTACGCCTCCGACGCGTTGAAGAACGACAAGGATGTGGTCCTGGTGGCGGTGACCAAAGCGGGGAACGCGCTTCAGTTCGCCTCTGCAAGATTGCGCGGCGACAGGCAGGTGGTCCTGGCCGCGGTGGCCCAAAATGTGTCCTCGCTTGGGTTCGCCTCCCCCGAAATGCAAACCGACCCTGATGTGGTTAGAGCCGCGGGGCGCGTCCCTTAGCTGCCAATAAGTTCCACCGCTTTTAAGGGTAGCATGGTGAATTTGGAAAGAACATCTTTTAGTTCAACACCAGGTCGAAGATCGATCTCTTTCCGCACTTGTAGGATCGGCGATAGTTGTCAAACCGCGCAACTACCTCAGTTCCCTTGTCGTGACTAAGCGATTCAATCACACCACGACCTCTATTTTCGGACCACGGACACACTGGGTTTTCACGGACCGACATTCCAATCTCGGCCTGGACAGCTTTGCCCTGTTCAAATAAGACATCCGCACGTCTGTACGAGTCGGATACATTGGCGTGCACAATGTAGATTTGGCTGGGGTCTCGAATGAGGTCTTCTGCATCCCACATGCTTTCCGGGAGAAGTCCCAGACTCACACAAAAACACAGGGTGTGCTCTTCTAGCGAGACCGTTTGTTTGCACAGCTTACCCATCAAACCGTCTCGCTTGGGTTCGCCTCCCCCGAAATGCAAACCGACCCTGATGTGGTTAGAGCCGCGGGGCGCGTCCCTTAGCTGCCCATAAGGTCCACTGTTTTGAAGGGTAGCATGGTAGTAAACAACAAGACACCGTTGCTCGTCAGAAGTCGTGGCCGAGGTCCGGTGACCTGTAGGACATGTCCATCCGGTCGTCGCCCGCCGGCACCACTGCGGCTCCCCAAGGAGACCGTCTCAAGACGGTCCTCTCCGCGGGACTCGACCGCCTCTCCCTGCACTGCACCCCCTGCAACGACCCCATGGACCAGGCCGCCCTGGTCAAAAACTACGGCACCCCGCCGCTGGAGCACCCTAGGGGGAGGACTCCCGAGGAGCTCGAACGGGCCAAAGTCAACATGTGCACCATCTGCGACTCTCTTCTGGCGGGTCCAGCCCAAGCAGAGCCTTCCCTTCCCGACGCGCTGGAGCGCGTCCGGGCCAGCCACCACTGGTACCACCGTTGGTGCCTCGCCCAATGGGTGTGGACCAGCGAAACCGATCCAAACACCCGTGCTCGCATTCAACCAGCCGAGGTTGAGGACCTGCTCCTCTTCCGACCAGTAGGCGTCAACGTGTGGCCCATTCCGGTGCAATGGCAGCTGGCCATTGCTGACGTGACCGGCAATGGGATGGCACTTGAGTACGTCTCCGACGCGATGCGCGGCGACAGGGAAGTGGTCCTGGCCGCGGTGGCCCAAAATGGGGACGCGCTTGGTTACGCCTCCATCTTGTTGCGCAACGACAAGGGGGTGGTCCTGGCCGCGGTGAACCAGGATGCGATGGCGCTTAAATACGCTTCCTACACGATACGCAACGACAGGCAGGTGGTCCTGGTCGCGGTGGCCCAAAATGGGAACGCGCTTCGGCACGCCTCCCTCACGATGCGCGGCGACAAGGAGGTGGTCCTGGCCGCGGTGGCCCAGGCGGGGGAGGCGCTTGATTACGCCTCCCGTGAACTGCAGGGCGACAGGCAGGTGGTCCTGGCCGCGGTGGCCCAAAGGGGGGACGCGCTCTGGTACACCTCCGTCGCGATGCGCGGCGACAGGCAGGTGGTCCTGGCCGCGGTGGCCCGCGATGGGATGGCGCTTCAGTTCGCCTCCCCCGAAATGAAGAACGACAGGGAGGTGGTCCTGGCCGCGGTGACAGAGGAGGGGTCCGCGCTTCGGCTCGCCTCCCCCGAAATGAAGAACGACAAGGAGGTGCTCCTGGCCGCGGTGGCCCAATATGGGTTCTCGCTTCGGTACGCCTCCGACGCGTTGAAGAACGACAAGGAGGTGGTCCTGGCGGCGGTGAGACAGAATGGGCACGCGCTTGAGTACGCCTCCCCCGAAATGCAAACCGACCCTGATGTGGTTAGAGCCGCGCAGCGCGGCCCTTAGCTGCCGATAAGTCCCACTTTTTGAAACGTATCATGTTAGTAAACAACAAGACATCAGGGGGTCCACCTCCCACAGGAGGTCCGCCCGTTTATGCTCAGAGGCCGATGGCCAGGTAGCACGACATCATGGACACGGGCGGGAGCGGCTTCGAAAAGGGGCACGACGCCACGGTCACGACCATCAAGCCCCGGGCGCCGTCCTCCTCGGTCACGAGGTGCTTGTCGAAGCTGTCGGCATCCGGCGCTTGGTGCAGCGTGTGCATGTCGTACATTGTGTCTTGAGTGAAGTCGTACCCTTTGCGCACGAACGTGTTGCCTCGCGCCTCGCGCTTCCCGGCCGGGCGCGGGTCCGAGATGGGGTAGCCGTAGTAGGGGTACGTGGCGTTCGGGGGCACGGTTGCCACCGCATTCTCGTCCTGCAACTCCTGTGGCGGCTCGCTTCCCGTGGCGTAGAGCAGCGAGAGGTTGGCCAGGTCGCTGTGGCCGCGCACGAGCATGCTCAGCCCCATGGTCTCCAGATACGCGGCCACGGCCCGCGCATCGCGCGTGGACCTGCCGTTGGTGGGTGGGGCGGGGTCGACGGCCACGTCGGCCCAGTGCAGCGGGTTGCCCTCCTTCGAACTCCTGGTCTCCAGCGCGTTGGCCGTTGTCGGATCGAACCGCACAAACTTCAAAAAGTCTTCGGTTTGCTGATTGCCCACGATGAACTGCTCGTAGGAACCGTGGTTGAACTGCAGCGTGCCCAGGGACGTCTTGGCGATGAGCGCAGAGGGCAGCGCCTCCGTGACCTTTACCATGCGCGCCTCAAACGTCTCGGTGCCCGTTGGGCACCGGTCCTTTTTCTCGTTCTGGATCTCGTGCCACGTGCCATTATTGGTGCGCCACTGGTTCTTTTCCGTCTCGTGGTTGCCCGCCGTGAGCACGCAGCGGCCGGGGTTCTCCTTGCACAGGCGCAGCATGAGATAGAAGCACTCGAGCGTGTAGGGCGACCGATCCAGCAGGTCGCCGAGGCACACCACCGCCACGTCGTCCGCAAGCAGGCCGCTGCCGTCCGACTTGAACGCGCCCTGGTCGAGCATGTCCAGAAAGACGTCCAGCAGGCTGTGCAGCGAGCCGTGGAAGTCGCCCAGCACAAAGACCTTCTTGTTGCTCCAGTCGCGCCGCGTGTAGTAGCCCTTGCCCACCGGAAGCGTCGGCGGCACCATGCTGGCGAGCCAGCCGCCATCATCGGCCATCGCGTCGTCCATCTCGTTGCACACCAGGCCATCCGGAAGCAGATTCGTCGCGTCCCAGTGTGCAAAGTTCCTCAGGTCTTGGATGGCGTCGTACCGATGCGCGTACGTCGTGTTGTCGCGCAGGTACCGCACGACCGCGAGAAAGTGCATCGGGCCGGCCAGAAACGCGTCGGTGCCCTTGCCCCAGGCGTTCGCGTTGGACCCGCGATCCTTCAAGAGCTTGGCCACCAGCGTCGGCTTGGGCTTCGGCTCGGGGTGCAGCGCGCGCTTGGGCGGCGGCGTGACGTAGGTCGCGGTGGGCACCACCACCACCACGGGCGGGCCGTCCTCGCGCAAGGCGAGGCGCGAGAGGTTCGGAAGGAGCGCCATGAGGGTGGAACAGTCACCCCTCTTAGTACACACACACACACACTTATGGTATCGCGTACTGATCGAGTACTCCATGTACATGGTCATCAAACCAGCGGACTGAGTGTCTACCTGTGTGTGATAAACCACCAAGAATCAACTTAAGTCTTACCTACACACGTTCAATGGTGGCCGCAAGAAGGGCGTCAACCTCCCACAGGAGGTCCGCCCGTTTATGCACAGGAACCGGACGCACGTCCAGATTGGACCCGCCGAGCAGCTGCAGCTCCGTCTTGACGCGCTGTAACTCGTGCAGGCTAAGCTTGGCAAGCTGCCGCTCGTGTTCGCTGGCGTTGTGCAGGTAAAACAGCTTCGTTGACGGGCACCACTTCACTTGGAGGGGGTGCGGGAGCAAGTGGTAGCTGGAGAAGGCGGCCAGGGTGGGTGGGGCGGGAGCGAGCATGCTCGACGTGCCTCCTGTTACACCCTACAGTCGGCCGGACCTCGGAGACAACTTCTGACGAGCAGTGGGTCTCCGCAACGCTCAAGGTCGCTATGCATCACGCTCGTCAGAAGTCGTCGCCGAGGTCCGCTCGAGTGTAGGGCACGAGAGCGGCACCGGCCCGACCCAGATGCAAGCCGCCTTCGCGACGCTCGGGCTGCCCGCGGACGCGCCTCCGAGCGAGGCGCGCCAAGCGTGGATTCGCCTGTCGCTCCAGCATCACCCGGACCGCGGTGGCGACGCCGCCCTGTTCCGCGAGGTGCACGCGGCCTTCGAGAGCATCCGCAACCAGAAGGCTGTTCGGCCGGCGTGGGCCGACCTCACAGCGGAAGAGGACGCGGGAGTGCCGTCCTACTCGGTCATCGTGGCCAAGACTGGACGAGGAAAGTGCTCCAAGAGCGGCGAGCTCATCCCCGAGGGCGCGCTCAAATGCGGTTCGTGGGTGAAGGAGCTGGGCCAGTACGGACGCTGGCGCGCACTCGCGAACTGGACCATCCCTTATGCCATCTGGGCGCACGTCAAGGTGGGAGACCCAGAGAAGCCAGAGGACTTCAAAAGCGCAATGGATGCACTCGGGTCGCTGGAGGACGTCTGCCTCACGGGCAGCTCGCTGCTCTCCCCACAGCAACGCGAGGTGTTGGCCCGCCACCTGCTCGCGGGCCCGAGAGCCAAGCGCACGGTACAGACGGAAGCGCCCACGCTGCCCAAGCTGTCGGAGGCGGCCGGCAAGGCCGCATCGGCCGATGAGACGACCGCCGTTACTGCTCCAAAGTGTTCGGGGCCAGAGCTCCCGGCCGTCGAAGGCAAACCCTTCGAGAACAAGACCTTCGTCCTAACTGGAGTTTTTGGCGGAGGCGGCGGGCTCTCTGCGGGCAAGCCGCAGCTCAAAGCCTGGATCGAGAAGCTGGGTGGAAAAGTGACTGGCTCACTATCTCGAAAGACGAGCTTCCTCGTCGTCGGGCTCGAGCCCGGCGCCGCAAAGGTGAATCAGGCTGACTCCCTCACCGTCGCCAAGGCGACGGTGGAGAGCTTGGTCGAGGCGGCCCGCGAAGGCGACGTCGCGAAGGCAGCAACCTCCGTGGAGATCGAGAGTTTCTCTTCTGGCTTCGGTGCCAAGCGCGCCCGCCTGACGTGAAAGTGGCCTCGCGGTGCAGTCCTACCAAAGTCAAACTCAAATTCGCCAAAACCCGGTTTTCCCACCAGCAGACGCGATTTTTTTTATTCACACCAAAAGGTTACACATTTTGGTGTGAATCACACCTCCAATGTGTAACATTTGCTGTGAACAGGCACCACAAAACCGAGCGGCAGAGGTGCTCGCTTTCATCACGATCGTATCTCCACAAAAGCGAGCGCTTTTTGTTCACACCAAAAAAGGTTACACAGCCGTGAACAGCGCCTCCTCCAGCGCCTGACCCACGCTTGCGCGAGAGGGCACCTCGTGTCCGGCAGCGGCCTGTTTCTTGAGCTCCTCCGCCATCTTGGCCTTGATCTTGTCCACGTGCTTCTGGGCCTTGCGCGCCTCCGCCTCGAGGTGCCTGGCTTCTTGGCGCAGGTTGAACACATCGCTGCGGACCTGTCTTTCGCGCTCAGAGGACCAGCTAGCATGGACCAACTGATCCTCTATCGTCGTCTTCTTCGTGCTGTTGCGGCCGCGGTGCGACTGGCCGGCGTCCGACGGGCGTGCAGGGCGTTCTTTTTGCAGTCTGGCACTCTCCAGTGCGTCCTTTTCGGCCTTGTCCGCGCGAGCCACAACGGCCTGGTGTTTGCGCACAGCATCTGTCGCGGCCTCCTCTGCCCTTTCGAGAGCAACCAGCTGGTCGTGTTTGGCCAGCTCGGTGGCGCGCATCTGCCGTGCCAGAGCCGCGGCTTCGCGGCGTTTCTTGCGCTCTTCGATTGGAGCACACTTGAGTCTGTGTTCTTTCCAATGCGAGTTCTGGCACATGCCGGAGCAGTACCTTGCTTTGCCACACCCGCCGCACACCTTTGACTCGTTCACGGTGAGGCGCATGTAGCAGGCGAAGCACATGTTCCCAAACATGTCTGCCGAGAGGATAGTTCCACCCGAGCTGGAAGAGGAGGTGCAGACCTCGACAAACAGCTCGCGCGAGCAGATGACCGCTCCGGTTTCCAGAGCCTTGCGCCGGAGTTTTGTAAGGAAGCCATAGCTAGCCCACCTCTTCTTGTCCTTCTCGTAGCCGCCCAGCCCACCGTCCTTGAAAATGTGGACCATCGAGCCACCTGACTCGTCGGCAAGCTTGGCCCCCTCGGCAATCGCCCGAGGAAGCATGCCGAGGGCAGCAGGGTCCTCTTCAGGCCCGTCCGCAAAGCGTTCGGCCCAAGGAACGGCTTGCAGAAACCCGAATTCTCTCGCACCAAAGAGGGCGTCCATGCCCGCCGTCATCATGTGCTTGTTGAGTCGGGGCTCCTCGATGAACAGCTTGCGCGGGCGAAAGGTCATGGAAGGGTTGGTTGCGACTTCGAGGTCCACCGTAGGGTCGATGATCTGGCCACGCCGGTCCTTCAAAAGCACTATGGGTTCGCTGCTAAAAACGGCAGGGTACTGGGTGCCGGGGTAGATCTCGGCTGCCGGCATGTCTGCGAAGACAAAGTAGCCGACCACCAGCTGAAAAGGGTGGCCTTGCGCGCGCTGGTTGTTGAGCCGCTCCTGAAGAAGAGGGACGTCGGAGAACGCGCACCTGGGACGGACGCTCGGGTGCTGCCTCGAATCGATCGCCCAAACCAATCTGACATCCAAGTCGACGTCGGAAAACGCCTTGTCTCGATTGTGCGCCAGTACAGGGGCCCTTGCATGCGCAGCACACGCCTGGTCTGAAAAGGACCTGATCTTCTCAACCGAAACCTTGATGTACCGAACATTACACGGAAGCGCGTCCGGGAGGGTTGCGTCGAGTAGAAACTTGTCTTCTTCCACGTAGGCTTTAAGCACTGTCATCAAGCGTCCATTCAGCGCGGGGTCGGAGACGCCGTCGAGCATGGCCAGAGTTCCAATGTAGTTGAGCATGTCGTTGCCTCGCGGCGCCACGATCACTGACGGGCGCACACCGCCCTGGAGCTTCGGCATCGAGGCGCGCCCGCTTCCCGCTTGTACCCTACACTTGGCCGGACCCCGGCCACGACTTCTGACGAGCCTCGCGTCAATCACCGCTCGCTTACGGTGAGTGGCTTCACTTGCGCGATGCGCTATTCCATTGACAGTTGTAAATCGGAAGCGGTTGCGAAAATGAAGCTACGACCTGTGTTTGCTGCATGTCGCTATTCCACCAGCCTCTTTAAATGGCAAGACACCGACACTTGGCCTCCAACGAAATGAGAAAAGACCTCTACGCCCTTGATGAAGACCACTACCTTTCTCACGATGACCCTTTGATTGACTTTTCGTCGGCTGGACTCTACTTGGTTGGGTTGCAAACGACGGCGTCCATCGTCGCCTGCGCGGCTGCCAGTATTGCATCGTGCTGGCTCCTGCCGGCGTCCATGATCTCCGCGGTGCGCACGCTCGCCATCACGAGCTTCGTAGGATTCGTGTGCATGCACAAGGCCATCCGGTTGGGAAGAGCGCGAGGGGTTTCCACGCTGTTCAACGCCTTGAGGCCGTGCATCGTCGTTTACATTGCGGTGCTCACCATTGAACAGCTGGTGCACACCTGCGTCGCGGTGGACCAGAAGCCCAATGGACACACACGCACCTTTGTCTTCCATTCCGCGATCGCGGTGATGGCGGGGTCTGGTTTGTGGAGAGCGGCGAGGCCTCTGTCGGAGAGCGACGGCCCCTTCATCACCACCCTGTCCGCCGTAGTGGTGATCGCCCTGTTGCCCCCTTCCGCGACGCCGCTGGCTGGGCCACTGTGCCAGGCGGCCAGCATGTTTGGGGCAGGAGAGCGGCTTCTACGTGCCTTTTTTTTCTCAACCCTCTTCGTGGTGCACACATACGCTGCACCCCCGCGGCGAAACTCTATGCACGACCTGTC
>Ga0302134_10001623_pt1 | contig 10592 bp, 8 predicted proteins | sample CB9_SCM_MG_FD_203123 | JGI IMG/M metagenome (GOLD analysis project Ga0302134, IMG submission 203123) | Marine microbial communities from Western Arctic Ocean, Canada - CB9_SCM | ecosystem: Environmental > Aquatic > Marine > Oceanic | place: Canada: Western Arctic Ocean | collected 2017-09-19
TAGCTCAAGGCATGGATAGAGTCACCGCTGACTACGCAGGAATGCTAGCAACCGTTATCAATGCTCTCGCTCTCCAGGACGCCCTGGAACAACAGGGAGTTGAAACACGCACCCAATCGGCCATCGACATCCACGCAGTTGCCGAACCCTTCATTCAGCGACGCGCCATGCGCCACATGGAGAAGGGGCGCGTCGTCATATTCGCCTCGGGAACCGGTAGTCCCTACATGACCACGGACACCACTGCGGCATTACGGGCGGTCGAAATGAATGCAGACATTCTCCTGATGGCGAAGAACAACGTTGACGGAGTCTACGACTCTGACCCCCAGAAGAACCCCGGTGCCACTAAATTCGACAGCATTGAGTACATCGACGTCCTCAATCGCAGGTTGGAGGTCATGGACTCCACGGCTCTCTCCCTGTGCATGGACAATCACCTTCCGATACGCGTATTCGACATGTTCCAACCCGGAGCCATTCGCCGTATCCTTGAAGGCGCAGACACCGGAACTTTGATTAGCGAAGCGCTCACGGCAGTCGCAACTGGCGATTAGCCTTGTCGCTCCATACATGAGGCCTGCCATGGCAGACGAACAAGACATAGAGCTCATATTCATGGATGCCGAGGATCGGATGGAGAAGTCTGTTGCCTTTTTCCGTACCGAAGTTGATGGCATCCGTACTGGTCGCGCCGACCCAAGTATGCTTGAGACCGTCAAGATTGAGCTTTACGGCACCACCATGCAACTTAATCAAGTTGCGACCATCACCGCTCCAGATTCACGACTCCTGGCCGTTCAGCCCTTCGACAAAAGTAGCGTTGGCGCTATTGAGCGAGAGCTCCGGAAATCAGACCTCGGATTCTCTCCGAATTCCGATGGCACTATCATCCGATTGCCCTTACCACTCATGACTCAGGAGCGACGCCAGGCCATGGTCCGGCGGCTCAAACGATTGCAGGAAGACGCCCACGTCGCCGTGAGGAATGTACGCCGTGACATCGTTGAGCAGTTCCGCAGCCTTGAGAAAGCCAAAAATATTTCCCAAGACGAACTGCATACCTACCAGGACCATCTCCAAAAGCTCACCGACGAGTACGTAACTGCGGCCACTGCCGTGGCCGCGCGCAAAGAGGCCGAGCTGGCAGAGGTTTAACTTCCATGGCACTCGAGGCCGAAAGCGCTGCGCAATCCGCTCGTAGCAACGGACTTCCCCGTCACATCGCAATCATAATGGACGGCAACGGTCGCTGGGCCGAGCGCCAAGGCCTGCCTCGACTTGCAGGTCATCGCGCCGGGACCGAGAACATCCGACGCGTGCTCAAAGCCTCACATGAAGCAGGCCTCGAATACCTCACTCTATACGCCTTTTCCACCGAGAACTGGGGCCGGCCCGACGACGAAGTCTCCGGTATCATCGAGATCCTAGGTTCCGTAATCGGGGAAGAAGTCATAGCCCTGAACAAGCAGAACATCCGCATTCGCCACCTAGGCGTATTGGGCCGCCTCTCGCCTGGTCTCGCCAAGGCCATCGTCCAAGCGGTCGAGGTCACAAAAAACAACACTGGCCTTAATCTCTGCATAGCGTTCGACTACGGTGGCCGCGCAGAGATCGTGGACGCTGTCAATCGCCTATTAGAGGCAGGGACACCTCCTTATAAAATCGACGAAGCCGCGATTTCAGCCAATCTCTACCTTCCCGGCGTTCCTGAACCCGACCTGATTATCCGTACGGCAGGCGAGCAACGTATCAGCAATTTCCTCATCTGGCAGAGTGCCTACAGTGAGTACTATTCCACGAAAACATGCTGGCCTGACATTGATTCCGTAGAGATTCAACAAGCCATCAACGAGTACAGCCAACGTCAGCGGCGATTTGGGCGACTGCCCGCAGAGGATTGATGAGCACTTCCAACCGGCCTCCTCGACAGACCTCAGTAGAATCTAGTTGCGCCAGGCCAAACAAGCCTGTGGTCAAGTCCAATTTGAGCGCCCGTCTCATCAGCGCTGCGGTACTAATCCCTCTGCTGGCCCTCGTCGGCTGGCTTGGAGGCATCACCGCAGTCATCGTCGCAACCATCGCATCGCTGACCGGAACCAGTGAAATCCTTCTGCTTGTCCGGAATGCTGGCTGGCGCCCCGTTCGACGTGAAGGAATAGTCCTCGGTGCAATCGTCACAGCTGCAGCCGCGTTTGGCGGCCAAGTCGTTCTACTAGCTACCGCAAGCGTCGCCTTAGCCTTGTTCATTGCAGTGGCCATCATCCGTCGCAACGCCCAGTTCATTGGCGACTTCTTCTTCACCCTGGCCCCCACTCTCTACGTCAGCTTGCCCCTCGCAGCCATAGTCCTCTTGCGCGAAGGCCCATTTGGCCTTCAGTGGCTCATTCTTGCCTTCGCCGCCACATTTTCCCTCGACACCGGCGCCTATGCCATTGGCCGTCTTATTGGCAAGCACAAGCTCGCCCCCAGTATCAGCCCCGGTAAAACATGGGAAGGTGCAGCGGGTGGCTTCTTGGCTGCTATTGGCGCGACTATCGGCCTCGTGGCTCTCCTTGGTGACATCACCGTCGCCTACTGGCAAGCAGCCATGCTCGGTGCGGGAATCGGCGTGGTTGGCCAGATAGGAGACCTCGCCGAATCCAAGCTAAAGCGAATAGCGCGGGTCAAAGACTCGGGCATCCTCATCCCCGGCCATGGCGGTCTCCTTGATCGCTTAGACAGTCTTGTCCTGGTTTTTCCTCTCGTCTACTATGCCTCACAGATTTGGCCATGAGCGGGGTCTTTTCAATCACCTATCTGACTAGCAAAAAGAGGCCATGTGCTCTCCGAAAATCACCCCCCGTCCACGGACACTGAGCACTTCGCGACGCACCGTCCCAAAGGAATCGTCGTTCTTGGTTCAACTGGCTCCATTGGTACCCAAACCCTAAGCGTTATCCGCGCGTTACCCCACCGATTCCGAGTTGTCGGCCTTGCCGCAGGGACACGCCTAGATATCCTTCGTGAGCAGATCGCCGAATTCAAGCCACGTATGGTCTGGGCTTCGGACCCCATCGCCGCTGCGGCCATCGCAGGGGAAGCGATTGTCGTACCCATGGAATTAATGGTCCAAGAGCCCGACGTAGATCAGGTTATGGTCGGTACCACGGGCAGGGCGGGCCTCGGCCCCACTCTCGCAGCATTGCGCCTCGGAAAAGAGGTCGCTATTTGCAACAAAGAAGTTGTCATCATGGCCGGTGACCTCGTCACCGCCACCGCCCGTAAGCACAACGCGCCGTTACTGCCCGTAGACAGCGAGCCCTCCGCCATCTGGCAGTGCATCCAGGGTGAGGCTCAGCCCGTCAGCAGGCTCATCATCACGGCATCCGGCGGCCCCTTCAAAGAGTGGCTCATCGGCGACATCGCAGCCGTCACTCCTGCGCAGGCGCTCAAGCATCCCACTTGGGTCATGGGCCCGAAGATCACCATCGACTCCTCAACCTTGATGAATAAAGGATTCGAAGTCATCGAGAGCCACTGGCTTTTTGGGGTCCCTTACGACCAAATAGAAGTCATCGTCCACCCACAGAGCGTCATCCACTCCATGGTCGAATTCACAGATGGCTCCGTGAAAGCGCAGATGGGCCCACCAGACATGCGCCTCCCAATCCAGTACGCCATGCTGTACCCCGAGCGCGTTGCCAGCCCCGTCATTCCTCGCTTTAACCCCCTCGTGTACCCTGAATTAACATTCAAGGCCATGGATTCCCAGCGTTACCCCTGCTTCACCACCGCTGTCGAGGCGGGCCGCAAAGGCCAAACCTACCCTGCTGTACTCTCCGCCGCTGACGAAGAAGCCGTACATCTCTTCCTTGCCGGTCGCATTGGATTCAACGACATCTCCAGCGTTGTCGCAGGCGTCCTTGACCGGCATGAAGCCATCCCTGACCCCACGCTTGAAGCTATCATTGAAGTCGATACTTGGGCCAGGAAGCAAGTCGAAATACTGGTCGGAGCCTAGCACCTAATACCATGCGCTATTTAGCACTCGTCCTTGCCGCCGCCGCAGTCCTCGTGTACCGCAACGGGTTCGATATTCTCTTAACTGTCGTCGTCTTCATAGGCGTACTGCTGTTTCTTGTTATTTTCCATGAGCTAGGCCACTTCACGGTTGCCAAGCTATGCGGTATAAAAGTCTTGGAGTTCGGAGTCGGCATTCCCCCAAAAGCCTTCGGGATTTGGCGTGGCGAAACCGAGTACACCGTGAACTGGTTACCCCTCGGTGGCTTCGTCAAAATGCTCGGAGAAGAAGACCCTGACGACGCTCGGAGCTTCGCCGCTCAAAGCGCGTGGAAGCGGCTGGCCGTCCTTGTAGCGGGCCCTGCCATGAACGCGATCCTCCCCCTTATCCTCCTCACCATTGCCCTCATGATCCCTCACCAAGTCACCATGACTGATGTTGTCGTCATCTACGTCGTCCCCGATTCCCCTGCCGAAAGTGCAGGCGTCCAGGTAGGCGATATCATTCGAGTCGCCCATGGCCACGACGTCATTAATTCATCCACCGTCCAGGGTGCCATCCAGACCCGCCTCGGTGCCGACATGACCTGGGTTGTTGAGCGCGCCAACCGACGCATTGAGCTACGAATCTCTAATCTCAGGCCCAATCCTCCTCCTGGTCAAGGAGCCACGGGCACAATGCTCACCAACGCCCGAGTCACGGTTACCGGCGTAACTCCAGGTTCGACGGCCGACGCTCTTGGCCTGCGTACCGGCGATCTTTTCCTGCGCGTACGCGACTCGATGGTCATAGACGAAGGCGCTGCCGCCATCGTCGTCGCCTCAGCCCTTAAGCAATCGCCCGGCGAACCGGTTCAGGTGGAGGTTCTCCGCGCCGGTCGCTATCTCGAGCTCTCTTTTGAGCCTGCGCTCGGAGCCCTTTCGGGGTACTCGGTCGACGTGCGCCCAGAGATTAGCCACTCCAACAGCTTTTTTAAAGCGGTGCCTGCCGCGTTTAGCCAGATGGGAGATATCCTCACAACATTCCGCAACGAGATTGGCAGGATGATTTCCGGCGCTGCAGCGGTTGAGCTGGCAGGTCCACTCGGCATCGCACAGATTACCGGCGAAGCAATCGAAGCTGGCCTCGCCCCCCTTGTCACCTGGGCTGCACTCTTGTCCATTAATCTCGCAATTGTCAACATTCTCCCGCTCCCCGCCCTCGACGGTGGGCGCATAACCTTCGTCTTGCTAGAATTACTTCGCGGTGGACGGAGAATCGCTCCAGAAAAGGAGCGCGTTGTGCACCTCGTGGGCTTCGGCATGCTCATGTTGGCCATTCTCCTCGTAACCGCGAGTGACATAAAACGGCTGATTAACGGGGCAAGCGTCTTCGGTTAGTTCAGCTTTTCAAGCAAGACCGCCGATCGGGTATTCCTTGATCGAGCATTCAAGGAATCCGATATGGCTCAACGACGCATAACCAAGCCCATCTTCGTCGGCGGTGTGCAGGTGGGCGGCGGCGCCCCCGTCACCGTCCAGACCATGACCAAGACTGACACCCGCGATGTGACCGCCACCGTCCGGCAAATCCATGAACTTGAGGCGGCAGGCTGCGAGATTATCCGGTGCGCCGTTCCCGACATGGAAGCGGCGAAAGCCCTCGGTGACATCAAGCGCCAGATTCACATCCCGATCGTCGCTGACATTCATTTCCACTACCAGTTAGCCTTAGAAGCTCTGGCGCAAGGCGTCGACTGCCTGCGGCTCAACCCAGGCAACATCCGCGACGCCAACCGGGTCACTCAGATTGTTTCAGAAGCCAAAGCACGCCAGGTGCCCATTCGCATTGGCGTCAACTTCGGCAGCCTCCCCCCAGTCGGCGCCATCGGCGTCACCCGTGGCCAGCATCGCAGCCTCGACGGTGTGAACACACTCATCAAGGGCTCCGACGCAGCAGGAGAGGGCGAGTCCATTTCAGTCGTCGACCACATGGTCGCCACCGGCCTCTGGGAAATTAAACTCCTCGAAGACCTGGATTTCGATCTAATCAAGATTTCGCTCAAGGCGTATGACATCGACACCACTGTCGAGGCCTACCGTAAACTTGCCCCTATGGTTCCGTATCCTTTCCATCTTGGCATCACCGAAGCCGGCACCGCACGGACAGGCTCGCTACGTAGTGCTATTGGCCTGGGAATTCTTCTCTATGAAGGCATCGGTGACACCATTCGCGTCTCCCTCGCCGACGAATCGAAGCAAGAAATTGAGGTTGGCTACGAAATCCTGAAGGCCCTCGGCCTGCGCGAAAAAGGTGTCCAAATGGTCGCCTGCCCGTCCTGTGGTCGCGCGGACGTCGACATTCGAAAGCTCGCCAACACTGTTGACGAGCTCCTGCGTACCATGGATGCCCCAGTCAAAGTCGCAGTTATGGGCTGTGAGGTCAACGGCCCTGGTGAAGCCAAAGACGCTGACGTTGGCCTCGCTGCTGGCAACGGTCGAGCCGTCATCTTCCGAAAAGGCATCAAGTCCCGGGTTGTCGCCGAAGCCGACATGCTCACCGCTCTCATGGAAGAAATTCAACTCGTCGCGGACGCGATGTCCGCGGAGAGTTAGGGCTGCGCAATCGCTTGATCGAGGTCACCAAGGAATTGAGAGTCGGTCACGGAAGCATCCAGACCGGCCGTGCAAGGACAGCATCTACCTGCTCTGCCCAATTGGGAGTTATTGGTAATTTGTTCGGGATTGGCCCCTTCCGCACCCGCTACCCTCATCTCAGTCCCCACTATGCGTTGTTACACAGATGCAATCTTCAATAAACCGATTGACCAGCTCAGTGAGTAGCCGGAATCCAAGCTCCGCTGGTGAGTCGAGTGCCCTTCCCTCAATCAATATCCATTGTGCAGATAGAGAAGCTGCCTTGAGGTGCAAAGTGAAGGCGATGCGGTTCCTTCTCGGCAACTAATTAGGCCCGCTCAAGGGCACCACACTGGATCGAACGGGCCGAGTCAGTGCTTACTTTCCATAAGCAGAAACTAGCAGTGGCACCTACACGTTCAAAACGCCAAGAAGGAGCCGCGGTCGCGACTGCGCTCTTACTCGAACGCCTACGGCCCGCGAGTGGAACGGCAGCGATGGCAAGCCCTGTCCATCGCTCGCATTGCCTAAGTGCTACAATCAGACTTGATGTTTAAGAAGATACTCTCTCTATTTTCGAAGTCCTCGTCCCAAGCCCCAAAGCCTGCCCTTGCAAAGTCCGATAGCCCATCTCCTGCTAGTGACCGGCGTGATGGTGGCAATCGTCGTCGTCGCCCCCGCAAGCCTGCAGGCGAGCGATTGCAGGGTGAACAGCGCCAGCCACGCCCGCAGAGTGAACGCCCTCAGGCCGCGCAGCAAACGACCGGGGAAGAAGACGCTCCCAAGAAGCGACGACGTCGTCGTCGCAAGCCTGCCGCAGAGCGTTCCGTCAATGAGGAAGCCCAGTCGAGCAGCCAACCCGGGCCACGGTCAGCCTCTCAACCCAGCAGTGAGCCCCGCAACGAACGCCGTGCTAACGTGGCACCGCGAGAGCCCCGTCCTTCGTCCTCACGCGATTCTGAGCGATTCGAGCAGGAAGACGGCGAGCCTCGATTACCACGCTCTGCTGGCCGCGCGCCGCGCTTAGAGACCATCACCGGTCCGCAGCCACGGACCGAGTACTTTGGCGACCTTCGGGTATCGAAGCCTGTCGCTGCCGCTCTTGCGGAGATGGGTTACAGCGAACCCACTCCTATCCAAGCCGAAGTAATCGTGCCCATGCTCGCTGGCGAAGACCTCGTTGGCCAAGCGCAAACTGGTACTGGCAAGACCGCAGGGTTCGGCATTCCTCTCGCGGAGGCGGTAGACGGTTCGTTGGACTATGTACAAGCCATCGTCCTCGTACCGACTCGGGAGCTCGCGCAGCAGGTCACTGACGAGATTGCACGCATCGTCAAGTACCGTGGCATCAATATCGTCGCTGTCTACGGTGGCGCGCCAATCGCGAAGCAGATTGCGGGGCTGGAAGCGAACGCGCATCTCATCGTCGGCACCCCCGGTCGAGTTATAGATCTACTCAACCGTGGCAATCTGCGGCTCGACAAGGCCCGGACCGTGATTCTTGACGAGGCCGACCAGATGCTCGATATCGGTTTCCTCCCGGACATTCGGACCATTCTGAGGCAGACGGACAGAGAGCGCCAGACTGCGCTCTTCACCGCCACCGTCCCCACCCAGATTCGACGACTCATTTATTCTTACCTGAAGGATCCTAAGACGATTCGCGTGGGAGAGGAATCAGAGCCCGCTGAAAACGTTCGTCAGATGTACTGTGAGGTCGCGCGCCGCGATAAATTCGACGCCCTCCGTGAAGTGTTCGAGACCATCGACGCCGGTGAACAGACCCTTGTCTTTCGGCGGACTCAGGGTGACGTCGATTGGTTAGTCAAGATGCTCAAGCAACGCCGCCTTCCTGCGGAGGCAATTCATGGTGGCCTGAGGCAGAGTGAGCGCAACACCGTCATGCAGGACTTCCGTGATGGCAAGGTGAAAATCCTTGTCTCCACTAACCTCACCTCCCGTGGCATAGACGTTCCCGCCGTTGCTCACGTCATCAACTACGACTGCCCTGAGCAGGTTGAAGAGTATGTCCACCGCATCGGCAGGACGGCACGTATGGGTCGCGACGGCACAGCCGTAACGTTCGTTGGTGAATGGGACATGGAGTTCTTCGATGCCATTCGAAAGCATGTCGGCGACGACAAGCTTGAGGCTATCAACCTCACCATGTATGGCGACCCCAACCGGGGAGGCCCTGTCGACGAAGATGACGACATTCCGGATGCCGTAGCTCCTATTGCTGAAGAGGCACCAGAGCCTGTAGAAGGCGCATCAATCGGAGAAATCGTGCTCGACCTCGGTCCTGAAGAAGAAGCGAGCGATGACGACAAGGAGTCTGGTGGCACAGACTCGACCGAAGGCAATGAGCCCGACGGAGAAGACCCACAGGCTCCGGAACCGGAACAACAAGCGGGCCCTGAGCCCACTGATGAGAACGTCGACCGCTGGGGCCAGCCGCTAAGCTAGTTTAGCGGCCAGTCTCCTCTCCTCCTATTAGGCCGTATGAGGAAATCCCGCTAGCTCGCCACCGCCTCCGGTCGCAGCAGCGGGATTTTCTCGAATCTCTCGCCAAGCACTACCTCTGCCGGCGCTCCCAGCCAATCCTCCACCATCGTTGCGTACACTTGCCTGAAATCAGTCGTGTATTTGAAGTTGTTCTTCACCAAGTCAGTCAGGCTCGGGCGTTCGCCGTAGAGCCCGCCCATCACAGGCGTACCCAGCACGAACATCGGCCCAGCAGACCCATGGTCGGTACCACCACTTCCGTTCTCGGTCACCCGCCGGCCGAACTCAGACCACGTCATCAGCACCACATCCTGATCCCGACCATGCGCTTTCATATCGCGGTAGAACGCAAGCATCGCGTCCGCCGTTTCCCTAAGTAGAACTCCGTGACGAGGAAGCTGCGTCGCATGCGTATCGAAGCCGCCGATCCGCACATGCGCAACGCTGATCCCCACGTCACCCAGGATTGCCTCAGCAACTATTTTCATATCCTCACCTAGCCGTGTGTCTGGGTAGGCAACGGTCGATGCGTACTGCTCGTGTGCTGTTCGAATTAGGTGTGAGCTGCTTTCAAAAGCACGCAGCGTCGTATCCATGTACTCACCGAACGAACGCTCCGCGGTACCGGCTTGGTACAACCGCATCAATGCCTGTGTTCGTTGCTCCTTATCGGCTCGTGGCTTTCCCGAAGCATCCGCTAACCGATATGTCTTCGCGTTCTTCACCACCGGCACTGAAACCTTGTAGGAGGCCAGTGCCCTCGGCAGGCGGCGGCCAACCGCCAGCGACCGTATTCCTTTTTCTTGCTTCAGTGAGATGCCTTCCAGGTATTTCCCTGCCCATCCTTCGAAACCATCACTCGTTCCAGGGTTTGCTGTTTCCCAGATATCCATTGAACGAAAGTGCGAGTATTGAGGGTGAGGGTAGCCCACGCCCTCAATCACACTCAGGACACCCTCATCCCATAATTCCTTGAACGCGGTTAGGTCTGGATTGAAACCCACGTCACGGTTGATCGCCAGCGCGTTCTCCGGAAGCACGTTCACCGTCGGTCGTACCTCGTAGTAGTGATCGTCGTTCGCAGGCACTATCGTGTTCAAGCCGTCGTTACCGCCAGCCATCTGCACGATAATCAAGACCCGATTCCTCGTCGAAACCTGATTGCTCGGTGCCGCGGCCACGGCTCGCGTGAAAAATGCGGGCATCGCCGCGATCGCAGGGGCAGCAGCTAAGCTCGCCTTGATGAACTGCCTTCTTGTAAGGGTCATAGGTCGCCTCATGCCAACTGATAATCGGGCGAAGCCAAAATTAGGTAAACCAGGCTTCGCTGTTGTTCGTTAACCGACACTGACTTACCGGCAGGGGTCGGCACTTGCAAAGTTGCAGCGTGCATCAGTAGCTCCTGTCGGGTCACATCTGATATATCCCCTCCCAGCAAGAGATCAACCCAGAAATCGATCTGCGCTTCG
>Ga0302134_10001624_pt1 | contig 10590 bp, 10 predicted proteins | sample CB9_SCM_MG_FD_203123 | JGI IMG/M metagenome (GOLD analysis project Ga0302134, IMG submission 203123) | Marine microbial communities from Western Arctic Ocean, Canada - CB9_SCM | ecosystem: Environmental > Aquatic > Marine > Oceanic | place: Canada: Western Arctic Ocean | collected 2017-09-19
CAGCAGCCAAAGCGACCGTCACGAGCAGCACCGGGTAGTTAGGCGCGGCACCAATCAACATGTACCCGAATCCCATCAAGAAAAGCGATGATGCTAGAAGTAGCCCTCGTTTGCCCGAAAATGTATCAACGAGGAATCCGCCGCCCATCGTCGTGACACCGCTCGCCAGCTGTCGTATCGCCGAGAAAAGCCCCTCGGTCACAGCGTTCATCCCGAACGCCGCTGAGATAGTCGGCAACAGCACTAAGAAACCATCCGCGTACATATGCTGAAAAGCGTGGCCGGCCACAATCACGCCAGCGACACGCTTCGGTTTCTCCTCAAGCATGACTTGCTCTGCCGCTGACTCAGTGGTCCCCAATTCGCTCACCTCATGTCGTGCCAGCGGCCTCGTATGGGGCCGCTTATTATCTACCCAAGCCTAATCCAGACCGAAGCATTTAGCAGCATTGCCCCACATAAGCTTCTTCATGCTGTTCTCGCCCAGGCTCTTCCAGTCCGAGACAATGTCCACTGATTTCGGGAAGCGCGACTCCGCATGAGGGTAGTCGGAGCCGAACATCAACACGTGGTCGCCCATTAGTTCATTAACCATCCGCACCATATCTTCGCCCTCGTGCAGCACGATTGACGAGAAGAAGCGGCCACCGGTCAGGTATTCCCACATGGTGTGCTGTAGGTGTTCGTTGACGTAGCCCATGTACGTCACTTGATCCTCCATGCGCCTGCCCCAGAATGGTAGCCAGCCGAAGCCGGACTCCAGGATCGACAATCGGATATTCGGGAATCGATCGAGAATTCCCGCCCCCATGAACGCGGCAACCATACGCATCGCACCCCAAGGGTGCGACGCCGTACGGCCGACGAACGGGTTGTCCCACAAGTCGCGGTACCCCGGGTATCCCGCAGCAAAGCTATGATGGACTATGCACAGTCCTGCATCATCGGCAGCCGCCCAAATCGGATCCATGTCGGGGTGATCCACCGGAAAATCAATAGGCAGGCTCACATGCACACCGCGAACCCATGGCTTTCCCGCCCACTTCTTTATCTCCGCAACCGACTCATCAATGAATCGAGCATTGGCCACCACCATCGATTTCAATTGTGTCGGGTAGCGCCCGCAAACGTCGTCGAGGTATCGATGCAGCGCTTGCAACATACCCAAATCAACAGCAGGGTCTTCGTGGCCTGATGGTGCGCCGGGCACGAGAAGATGAACGTCCTGGCCTTCGCGTGCCATATCAGCGATTCGCGCATCGATAGCACTATCTGCACCACCTTCGCTGGGGTATTCGTACCCCATAAAGTGCTGGAAGCGTCGCTCCTGATTGACACGGGGGCCCGCCTCGCCAAGGTAGCGCGGGGGATTAGTACCCCAGCCACCGACTCCACCCTCGCTCAGCTGGTACAGGTGTTTATAAGGCTCACTCAGCGGCTCGCCAGCCCAACCAATCTTGAACTCGCGTTGCACGAATCCCTTGGCCCGCTCACGCAGAGTGGAGTCCAAAAACGGTTCCAAGCTCTCTGCCGATGGGTGAAAGTGAGTGTCCGAGTCGAACACTTTGTAACCGTTACGCATGGGTATCTCCTTCAGTAGCTACAACCGGGCGAATTATACCTATCAACGAATGCGAGGAAAGCCACGCTGCTGCCACCATCACCGTGCAAATCACTCACACGCTCTTCCTGACCGACATCGCCGCTTATGAACATCAATGAGCTATGCGAGCGCTTCATCGTGCAGCGACAATTGACCCAGCGGTGCACGGGCCTCCGTAGGTATAAAGGCCTCGATGGAATCCTGAGCTTCGCTCATGGAATCACCCTTTAGCGCTGAGTAAGCGTGCATGAAGTTTATGTAGTCGCCCCTCGATGGCGCCCTTATAGGCGCGCGGATGCTAGACTCACGCGCACATCCCGGTTACACCTAGGAGCAGAAAATGGCAGAACTACCTAAGGCGACGGCCCGGCTTTCGCAGATTCAGCGCGAAAACCTCCCTGTAGGCCAACAGCACATTTTCGACGAGATTGCAGGCAGCCGCGGAGCGGTCCGCGGCCCTTTCGCCATGCTCCTCCACAGCCCCGATGTCGCCCAGCGGATTGCCCACACCGGCGCCTACATCCGCTTCGAGACCTCCCTGCCAGACGACCTCCGCGAAGTCGCCATCCTCACCACCGCTCGATTCTGGGATTGCCAGTACGAATGGACCGCTCACCAGCGCATCGCCGAAGACGAAGCAGGAACTCGACCCGAGGCAATCATCGCGATCAGAGACCGCCAAGCGCCGGCAGGTCTCACCCCCGACGAAACCATCGTTTTCGATTACGTCTCCGAATTGCTCAACAATCACCGTGTCTCCGACTCCACGTTCAAGACCGCCAATGAGCGCTTTGGCAACAAGGCGACCGTCGATCTCACAGCCACCGCCGGGTACTACTCCATGATTGCCGGCACCCTCAACGCCTTTGCCGTCGAACCCGACGTAGGCACTCTTCCCGTCTAAGCACGGAGCGTCGGAGCCGAAAGAGGCTTCACTCTCCTAATATGCTGTTCACATCATTGCAGTTTTGAGGCTCTCTCTGACCTAGAGGGGCCTCTCTTTTTATCCTGAATGATAAGCATTGCCCCAACAAGCCAAGGACCGAGATTATGAGATCTACCACAGCATCGTCTAGGTAGGCTTCAATTACGCCTAATTCGTCGACTCCAGCGGTTTACTGGAACGATGCCTCCTTGCCGTAGTCAAGATAACCTCGCCGTCGCCTCGCAATCAAGCGCCCGTCCATGCTTCCATTGTCTCACCGTTTTCAATGTAATCATTCACTTTGCCTCCGTTCACGACGTACATCACCTCGGTTGTGCGCCAATGCTGGAATCCCTTTACCCCGCCTTCAGTCTCGCCTCGGCAACGCACCTCGGGCGCTCCTTCCTAATTTTGGAGTAATCAGTAGGCGGAACATTGGTCGGGTTTATGTAGGCCGTGTTGACTTTCATCAGCTGGTTCGCGGTTGAGATGCAGCCCACCATCCAACAGTGCAGTACTACGCTTCATGTTTTCGCCACAATCTTCAAATTTCCTTGACAATGTTCCTCTATAAATAGCTAGTCATCTCCCACTTGGAGTATCAACGTGAACCTAATGCCAAGCACTGTACTCATCGTCGAAGACGACCCCACCACTACCGACTTCGTCTCGCGCTACCTCAAGCGCGACGGCCATCGAGTGCTCACCGCTGCCGACGGTGAAGAGGGGTTGCGTATAGCCAGAGAGATCAAGCCCGATCTCGTCGTCCTTGATCTCATGCTACCCAAGCTCGACGGTATGGCCGTCTGCCGCACGCTACGCGCCGAATCAGACATCGCTATCATCATGCTTACTGCCCGAGTGGATGAAGGGGACCGTCTCGTCGGCCTCGATGTCGGCGCTGACGATTACATGACCAAGCCCTTCAGTCCAAGCGAACTTGCGGCTCGCGTTCGAGCCGTACTCCGGCGTGCGGTACGGCTCCAAGAAAGCACAGGCCCAAGGGTTTTCGCCATCGACGGCCTAACCGTCGACGTCACCAAGCATATCGCCGAAGTCGACAACCAACGCATCCAGCTCACACCAACAGAAGTGCGGATACTCCGAGTCCTAATGGCAGAGCCCGGCCGAATCTTCAACAGAGAGCATCTGATCTCGCGTGCTTTCGGAGATGACTTCGAAGGATTCGACCGCACGGTAGATACTCATGTGTCCAACCTCCGGCGCAAATTAGAAGGCCGTATAGCTCATCCGAAGTACATTCAAACGGTGTATGGAGTCGGGTATAGGTTTGGCGATGCGTAGATACATTAATTCTCTTCAGTCCAGGTTAATCCTCGGCTTTGCTGTCATCTTGGTACTCGTCCTAGGTAGCGTCGGCGTCTACGCGCGCACAGCAGTCACCAACGCGGTCGAGCGCTATGAAGATGAGGTCGTTTCCGTTCGAGAAGATCGCCTCCAAACAATGATCACACACCTGCTCGCGAACGGCAGGCGTGGGCCGCAGCTCGAGCAAATTATCGAGCAAGCAGGGTCACTCTACGGTATGCGTATAGCGGTCGCAGATGAGGCCGGAACGGTCATCGGTCAAACCCAAGTCGCCCCTGAATACGCAATATTCGGCGATAACTTCCAGCCCCAAGGACGCGAAGGAGTGTTCCCCAAATTAGGCCGCCCCCGAGAGGATCGCCCCATCCGCAAAGGAGGACTGTTCCTCCCGCTTTATGATGGCGATATTCCTCTTGGTTCCGTCGCCATCACCGCCGCTGGCCTCGACTCATTCGTACGCCCCGAGCCTCAAGCCGTCGCAATCATTGCTAGCTTGGACTCGTTCCTTCTCTGGACAGGCCTCGGTGCTAGTGCTTTCGCTGTCGCCATCAGTATGTTCGTCTCGCGTCGCACGCTCTCGCCCTTACGGTCGTTGCAGTACGCCGCCGAGCGCCTCGGTGCTGGTGACCTAGCGCAACGGGTCCGCGTGGCTCGTAACGATGAAATCGGAGAGATGGCCGAAACCTTCAACGCTATGGCCGAAGGCCTTGAGCAGGCCGAGGCACAGCGCCGCGTCCTCATGGCTGACGTCGCCCACGAACTACGAACCCCTCTCGCCAATATCCAAGGCTACGTGGAAGCCATCCGCGATGGAGTCGTCGACGCCGATGAGGCGACGATCGATACTATCCATCATCAGGTGCTCCACCTCGCCCACCTTATCGAAGACCTCCGGCTTCTTGCGCTTGCTGAAGCAGGCGCACTACCTCTCGACCCCCAACTCGCGTCCCTCGCCGACGTAGCGAGTACGTCAGCCGACGCCTTCCGGCCACGCGCTGACGCCAAGCAGATCGCGCTCACGTTCGCCGGCCCCAACTCCATGCCCACAACGAACATCGACAAAGAGCGCATCGCGCAGGTCATGGGCAACCTACTAGAGAACGCCATTCGGCACACGCCGGAGCACGGCACGGTATCGGTAACGGTTGGAGCAACCGCCTCCCACGCCCATGTCAGCATTGCCGACACCGGTCCGGGAATACCTGGCAGTGAGCTTGATCGAATTTTTGACCGCTTCCATCGCCTTGACCCCTCTCGCTCTCGAGAAACCGGCGGTGCGGGGCTTGGTTTAACCATTGCCAAGCAGTTGATAGAAGCCCACGGGGGCTCAATCACCGTCAACAGCACCGAAGGCCAAGGTAGCACCTTCACCTTCGAGTTGCCCGCAGACCGTTAGCGAAATCTGAATTCGGCTAAAGCCCGGAATAGAGATGAGGTATGAAGAATGAGTATGTTCGCAGCAAAACTGGGACCGTTATTCGTATGGCAGGCAATCGTACTGGCGCTAGTCACCGTAGGCGCAAGCGCCGTGGCGTACTTCGGTTTTGCCGGCATGGCCAACGCTGGAGCCAGTGAAATAGACGAAGGCGAGCAACTCGTCCCCGCGCAGCTTGGCGACCTCATCAATACCGTATCCACCGACGGGTCCCTGAGCTTCACCAACGTTGAACTCACCCAATTCGAGACCACCGGCACCGTCGGGCAGGTTTTTGTGGAAGGCGGGGATAGCGTCATCGCCGGGCAGGTGCTTGCGACCCTGGACGCCGGTTCGCTTGCCACATTGAACTTGCGTGTCGCGAAAGCCGAAGCCGCATTACGTGATGCCAATGACAAATTGGCCGACGCTCTCGAGCCCGCCGACGCTCAATCCATCGCCAAAGCTCAAAGTGCCATCGCCAAAGCTGAACTCGACCTAGAGAAAGCGCAAGATGACCTGGCGGTCGACCTCGACCTGACCCAAGCACAAGCTATCGTTACCGACCAGCAAGCAAACCTTGCTGAGGCGCAATCGAGTCTTGCACTTGTCATCGACGAATGGGACACCAAAGTCGCTGACGCCCAGGCCGCTCAAGCCGACGCAGCAGGCGCATATCTCAAAGGCTTCAACCGGTGGCTCGGAGTAGTAGCCGCCGTCCTAGATTCCGAGGCCAGCCCAGATACCAACCTGGCAGCTATCGGCGCCGATCTAGCCGTTCTATTCCCAACCGAACAGAACGAAACCAACTTCGCATTGCTCGGCAGCACCCCCGCCAACGACCCCGCAACCGCGTGGAACGAAACTACCATTTTCACTTTCCGTACGTTCTTCCCTGGTGCCATCATCGGGGACTGCGGCAGCACCACCCCGCTCCAAGGCACCTGCGTCAGCGCAGAGATCGATACGCTATGGGCAACGCTTAAAACCAAGCGCACCGCGCTCGCAACAGCGCAACTCAACGCCAGCAGGGCCATCACCAGCGGCACGCCCCCCGTAACTAAAGCTACTGACGACCTCGCTGACGCACAGCAAGCCTTCGCTGCCCTCATCGCAGCCACTGACACCCCGCAAGTAGCCTTGGCCCGCGCAACCGAAGCTGTCGCCCAAGCTGGCCTAGATGCAGCCAACGAATCGTCGGCTGACCTTATGAAGCCCGCTGCTGACATCGATATCAACGTCCTACGCCAGCAGGTCGCTGTAGCAGTGAACGAACTTCACAGCGCGAGAGAAGCGACAGGAGGCTCGACCCTTCTGTCGCCCATCGCAGGCATCATCACTGCAGTTGACATGTCCGTCGGAGACGTGGCAAGCGGGCAGCAATCGGGCTCCATCACGATAACCGACCAATCCGTCATTGAGATCGCGGGCACCATCGACGAGATCGACGTCCTATCCATCAGCGAAGGCGTGCTCGCAGCCGTATCGCTAGCCGCCCTACCCGGCCAAGAACTCCGCGGCACGATTACAGGTATCGGAGCGCCTTCCGACAATCAGGGAGTAGTTACCTTCCCCGTGAGCATCACCGTTGATGTCCCCGCTAGCCTGCAACTCCGCGAGGGCCTCTCCGCCACCGCAAGCGTCGTGATCAGCCAACAACTCGGTGTTCTCCTCGTACCCACGTCCGCCATCCAAGGCAGCTTCTTGGCCCCCTTCGTCCGTGTCTCCGTCAACGGAAAACTCATCGAGCGCTCCGTAGAGCTCGGCTCTAGCGACGACTTCCATGTCATCGTCACATCCGGCCTCGCAGAGAACGAACAAGTCGTGATGCCCGCCCCCAGCGCAAGCTCCACCGAATTCGCTAACTTCGGCTTCGGCGGTATCCCGGGAGGGGGCGACGCTCAACGGTTCCTTCGCCAAATTCAGTCTGGCGGCGGTATCCCGGGAGGGGGCGGCAACCGCAGCGGTAACGCCGGCCGAGGCAACTAATCATGTCTCTCATCGAACTAGAAAATGTCAAGAAGGTATACCGCATCGGTGAAATAGAGGTCTTCGCCCTCAATGGAGTCAACCTCAACATCGACCACGGTGAGATGGTCGCCATCATGGGCCCCTCCGGCTCCGGCAAATCCACTCTCATGAACATTCTCGGCTGCCTGGACGTTCCTACCAGCGGCTCATACCGGATCGAGGGTGACGAAGTAGGCTCCTGGGGCGACAGCCGCCTTGCGCAGACCCGCAATGAGCGCATCGGGTTCGTCTTCCAGACGTACAACCTACTCCCGCGCCTCACCGCCCTCGACAATGTCGAGCTTGCCCTGCTTTACGGGCATCGAAGCTCAACCAAAGCGCAGGCCCGCGCTGCCCTCGCCGCGGTCGGCCTGGCTGACCGCGCCGGCCACAAACCCGCAGAAATGTCCGGCGGCCAACAGCAGCGCGTGGGCATCGCCCGAGCGCTAGTCAAAGATCCCGTATTGCTACTCGCCGACGAACCCACGGGCAACCTAGACAGCCACTCCAGCATTGAAATTATGGCTATGCTTCAGCGGCTCAACCGCGACCAAGGCCGCACGGTCATAATCGTCACGCACGAGCCTGACATCGCCGAACATACCCAGCGCTCCATCACCATAAAAGACGGCCGCGTCGTCTCGGACGTGCGCAACGCAAACCCACTGATCGCAGTATCCACCGAGGAGGTGTCAGGATGAGCATCCTCGCCCTTCTACGCACCGCCTGGTTCTCCATAGGCTCCAACAAACTGCGCACGGGCCTAACACTCCTCGGCATAGTCATCGGTGTCGCAGCCGTCATCTCCCTGATGGCCATCGGGCGTGGCAGCCAGAACAGCATCAGCGAGCGCATCGAGTCTTTAGGCTCCGATCTCCTATTCGTCCGCCCCACTTCCATCGGTGGAGCCACATTCGGAGGCGGTGGTAATAGCGATGACCTAACCATCGACGACGCCATGGCCCTTGTCGACCCGATCTTCGCTCCCTCTGTTGCGGTCGTCGCCCCAGAGATATCGACCAACGGTCAAATCGTCGCCGCCAATGCCAACACGTTCGCCAGCATCCTTGGCGTCACCAGCGACTATTTCTCCGTGCGTAATTTCACCATCGCCATCGGCCAAGCCGTCACGCCCGCCCACGTCCTAAACGGCTCGCGCGTCGCCGTCCTTGGCTCTCAGGTATCCGAAACTCTCTACGGAGTCCGAGACCCGGTCGGCCAAACCATTCGCATCAACAAGAAAGTATTCACCGTCATCGGCGTCATGGACAGCAAAGGTGCGGGGGAAGACAACCGGGTCCTCGTGCCAATCACCACTGCTGCCAACAGGCTCACCAGCAACCGCACTGCCAACGGCGGGATCAACGTCCAAAACATCAACGTTAAAGCCATCAGCGGTGATTCCGTCGACGCCGCCGAAGATGAGGTCACTATTCTCTTGCGCCTCCGACACGAGATTACGGATGAAGACGATTTCACTGTCACCAATCAGCAGGAAACGCTGGACACACTAAACGAGACCAACGAAACCTTCGCTCTCTTCCTGGGCGCGATTGCCGGCATATCCCTCCTCGTCGGCGGCATAGGCATCATGAACATCATGCTGGTATCCGTCACCGAGCGAACCCGTGAGATCGGCATCCGCAAAGCCCTCGGCGCGAGGCGCGCGGACATCCTCTATCAGTTCGTTCTGGAAGCCCTGCTCTTGAGCATCACGGGCGGAGGCCTTGGCGTCGGCCTAGGTGCCATCCTCGTACGCCTCTCTAACGGCCGCAACATTGCAGGACAGAACGTTGAAACCGTATTCGCCACGGACATCGCCTTACTTGCCCTCGGCGTCTCAGCCATCATCGGCCTCTTCTTCGGAATCTACCCCGCAGCCCGTGCCTCACGCCTGCACCCCATCGAGGCTTTACGCCACGACTAGACCGCGCGCTGGCCCGAGTTCGTACCCTGCTCAAATCTCCGCCACTGTGAGGTAACTGCAAATGTCCACGAAAGCGTTCAGTTTCATGCTCTTGATTCTGGTAATCGTCGGGGGAACGATTGGCGGTGCGCTCTTCGCATTCACCGGCGAGGACACCGAAGGCACACCTGTCGCGGCCGTCCCCCCCACCCCAACCCTCGCTCCTGACAACGCCATCGCGGGCGAATCCATCGTCACCGACGACGGCGCTCGCCTCCGCGGGAGCAGGCAGGGACTCAGCGTCGAGCCCATCAGGGGCATTCTCGCAAGCATCTCCGCCACTGGCCTTGTCATCACTTCTACCGACACCGGTGCCAACACTGAAGTCATCGTTCCCCCTCAAACCCCCGTGAGCCTTTCAGAGGCCGCAGATGACACTAGCTCCATCACTCCCGGCGCCGAGGTTGTTGCCTTCCTTCAGCGCACGGTAGACGGGACCATCACCGCCACCAGCATAACCATCGGAGGATTCGGCAGCCGCGCAGCCGGGTTCGGTGGATTAGGTGGCAGGGGCGGGACGACCGGCGGTGGCACCGCCGCCGACGGCGCAGAGTTCAATGCAGTCACCGGCATCGTCACCAGTTACGCCTCAGGCATCCTCGACCTAGAGACCACGGACGGTTCTATCAACGTGACTGTTGCAAACGACACCGCAATCCGGCTTACCATCGCCTTCGCGAACCTCACCGATCAATTAGACATCGGGAGCGAGATTACAGTGATAGGTCGACGTGATGACACAGGAAACTACTCCCCCATCACCATTACAGCGGGGGCTCTCGGTGGATTTGGTGGTGCAGCCGGAGGAAGGTTCATCGTACCTTCCCAGCTTTTGGACGAGATGGCTCGCTTAGGCATCAGGCCCCGAGGCGACATGCTCCCACTACCCTGACAGCCCTTGTTCTCTAACCAGAGCAACCGAGCCGGCGTTGCCTTGCTAGACATAAAACATCTCTTCATCATGGAGTGTGCGCTAAGGCAGCGCCTTCGCGGTTAGCTAATCGTTCCGATTCCTCCCGTCAAAGCAGTCCTAAGACCTCGGGGATGGTTGCGATCCGTGGCCCATCCCACGATTGACGCGGCGCACCTAGCGCAGGAGCATCCTTGTAGACCGGCTCTATGAGGATAGGGGTCATGCCCACGTTGTCGGCCCCAGTAAGCTCATTCGAGCCGCCATCGCCAACGTAAAGGCAGTCCTCCGGTCGCACGCCGAGTTGATTGCAAGCAAGAAGATAGATAGCGGCATCGGGCTTGCGCAGGTGCACAAGGGCTGAGAGAACGACGCTATCGAGGTGGTCAGGAAATACGGTGTCTGCCCAAAGCCCGCTAACTACCAGGGCGGT